>Ga0190271_10000597_pt1 | contig 18679 bp, 23 predicted proteins | sample Popmic356T_FD_133747 | JGI IMG/M metagenome (GOLD analysis project Ga0190271, IMG submission 133747) | Populus adjacent soil microbial communities from riparian zone of Weber River, Utah, USA - 356 T | ecosystem: Environmental > Terrestrial > Soil > Riparian zone | place: USA: Utah | collected...
TCCGACGCGAAGCCCTCTACCGTCCCAAGCACGCCGCATAATTCTGCCGAAGCTGGCGAGCCATCGACGGCAACAACGATCCGATCGAAATTCTCGTCCCTTATGAGTTTGGCAACCGAGGAAGCTTTCAATGCCTCGAAGAACAACTCATCAGAAAGCCAGGTTTCAGCGAATGGACTTGCGGCCCCCCACACTCCATCAAATGTAGCGTCGACCTTGTTGATTATCTTGGCCGCGGCCTCCCAGGTCATCAGATGAAGGCGCTGGCATTCACGAGAATATCGGCCAATCCTGGTCCGGGCTGCTTCGATGCGAACCTCACTGGGTTGGTGGTGAAGTGGCAGTTGGTTCAGACCGGCACGCTCCGAAAGGGTGGTCGGCGAAAGAACGGTAACTTTCTTGGCGTTGCCAAACAGAACTGACAGGGATTGCATCTGGCCGTCGGTAGCGGGTGCGAGCAGGAGGGTGTGTTCCGAGGCCTCCGGATCAAGACTTGTGTTCAAGGTCCGAAGATGCGCATCGCTGGGCTGCTCCGCTAGTCGGCTTCCAAAGCTATCAACGATCGTTGCAAAGTTTGAGCTGGGCAGTGGGAAAAGCGCTCGAACTCTCGAGAGCATATTCACTGTGCCCGGGTGGCTTTTGGCAATCACGACCGCGGACAGCAGCCCCGCGCAGTAGTGACTGCTTTTCATATGCGCCCAGAAGGGGCCATCCGGGCCGAAATCCGCGTTGGAGAAGCACTCGGAAGCAAAAGGCGCTGAAATGGGAGAGCTGGCCAAGCCGAAAAGTGTGGAAATGTAAGGGGTATTCGTAATAGCCTCGACAACAAATGACCGTAAATCCCTGCTGTCTGTCACCTGGCTAAGGAGAACATTTTGAACTTCAGCCCAGTCCCATTTCTTCTCAATGTCGACTTCAATTTTCTCAGTCAAAATTGGCTCTACCTCAGGTTTAGTGCTGCTTTGTTCCAGCTGTTCTCCTCTAGGTGATCTCCCGAGTTTTAACAGGTTCTTCAGCGTCCAAGTTAAGACCATTCCCTGCTCCCCGGCTAGACTTACCGCAGGCTAGTCATGGCTAGATGCAATGACAACAGGGCCAATTGTTAGGGTGAAGCAATATGGCAGCGAGCGACTGAATGACTTGCGCCTCATTGCCGTTATCGAGGGCGCAGAATGCGCAAGCCTCAAGACAAGCGCTCGGTGCAGCGGCGGTAAGCGGGGGGCGCTCAGTATGGAATGAAAATGCGGCCGTCGAAGGGTTCAGCCTGCTCACATTTGTACACTCCGCAGGCAGGGTTATCTCTCGTCGGCACGCCCTCATATCTCGTGAACTCATCGAAGTTGCAGAACCTCGAGTCGACGACATAACGATCATAGCGCGGTAGGTTCGAGCCGTTTCTTGACTGCCAGCGCAGGATCGCTGCGCCTTCGTTTTGAAGCACCGACTGAACCTCGCCGCAGGTCATGCGCATCGTCTGATACCGTTCGATTGCATGCGCCTGGGAGCCGGCCAAGGCCAAAAGCAGCGTCATGGGAAGAACCGTCTTCATTCCATCGTCTCCAGTAGGCTTGCCCTGATCCTGGTGGCCGGAGAGTCGCGGTTGCAGGATCCGAGTCAGGTTGGAACCGTCAAAGCATCGTGTCCGTCCCCGCCTTCTCCTTCAGGACCAGTGCGCGGAGCAGCAGTCCGGCAACGGCCAAGTCCAGGCCTCTGCCGTCAGCCGCGGATTTTGTCCCATTGGTGATCATTATCATGCGCCTGGCCACCGTCATACGGCCCGGTATAACTCCCACCATCAACATCAGTTGCAATCTTGTCCAAGTCTGGCCTCGCCCAAGAATTTCTCCCCGCCCGCAGCAAGAGATGTGTAAGCCGGCGATGACATTATCGGCTGTCGCTATCGCCCGGGAGGATTTCCTGTCGCAACAGGGGGCTACGGCGTTAAGCCCTGCGCGGGATCAACTCCCGCCGGCGCAGCACCGACAGCAGTTCGGCGCTGGTCGCCGCTCCATTGGTGAACAGATCCATGATCCGTCCGGCGGCGGCATCTCGCTCGCGGCCGGGACCGTAGCCGTTCTCATGACAAAATTCGTCGAGAACAGCGGTCAGCATGGCCAGGTCGTGGGAATTGAAAAAGCCGGGAAAGGACATCAGTTTCCCCTCAAGTTTGGGCGAAGCGTGATGACTGTGGCGGCTGGCTTTGGGTGTTGCCCGCTTCCAGCTTCCACCTTTCAGCTGAAAGCGGGCTTTTCGCTGCGCAGTCTGCTCATACGGTGGCCAATGCAGAGCAGCGCAGCAGAGTCATCCAACGAACCCTATCGAATCGGCAGAGCAATTCTCGGGGGCCGCCCAAGCGTCAAGGCTTCCGGAGGGGTTGCGCCTCCCTCGCAAAGTTCGAGCAATTGCCGAGCCACGGTTTCCCAGTCAGGCGTTGATGTGAGGCCCTTCGCCAAACAGCGCTCATTAAGTGCCGAAATCAGGATGTTCAACTGTTCTGGACTGTATACACCTTTCGAGAACATGGTTTCCTCCCGCTAATCTGAGGACAGTCCAAGACTATCTCAATGCCGAAGGAGGCTTCGCAACATGGATCAAGAACACTCAACTTTTTCGAGAAGTCATTCTGCGGGAAGGTCTCGCTGCAAGCTCTCGCTGATTGCGTTCAGCAATGTCAGCGACTTGCGCATCGTCGCAGGCGAGTCGCCAAGCTCGGCGGCAATCACCTCCTTTATCTCGGCGGCAATCTCGACAATCTGAACCGCGTCCGCGACGTTGATAACCGACCGCGAGATTAGTCCGTGGATGAGACTCTCGACGAGCAGCATTGCCGCCTGCCCATGTGCATCGGGTTCGCGCAGACCAGCGACCCCTTGCGGGGCAGTGGCATTCTTGGATGTGTCATCAGCCATTGCGACTCCGATCAGCGAGAGCGCGGTGTCTCTCAGCCGCCGGAAGCGAAGGAAGGGACCGACGATCGGTCGAGTCTATAGAAAGGGACCAAGGGCGGCCATCATCCATATCAACATTCGATAATAACTTTAATCAATATGAAATGGCGCCTGCTTATGGGAATTTGGCAGATGGACGGCCCCTTCATAGGCAAGCTTCGTCGCTTCGCTACGCTGACCCGCGAGGAAATGTCTCTCCTTCGCGAGGCCACTGCCAATGCCCGCAAGGTTACGGCCAGACACGACCTCATCCGCGAGGGCGATCGACCGCGTCCCGTGTTTGTGATGCTGGAAGGATGGGCCTGCCGCTACAAGATCTTGCCCAGCGGGACGCGGCAGGTCCTGGCGTTCCTGATGCCTGGAGATTCCTGCGACCTCCACATTGGATTGCTTGCTGAGATGGATCACAGCATCCAGACGATCACGCCTGCCGTGGTGGCGACGATAGAGCGTGCCGACATGGACCAGCTCATGGATGGCCATAGGGGTGTCGCGAAGGCCATGTATACCGTCCAATTGGTCGATGAGGGCACGATGCGGGCCCGGATCACCAGCATGGGCCGGCGCACAAGCATAGAGCGTGTCGCCCATCTGATGTGCGAACTCTATTTGCGGGCGCGCAACATCGGATTGACGTCCGAACCCTACCTGACGCTGCCCTTGTCCCAGTTGTTGCTGGCAGACTCGCTTGGCATGACCCCCGTCCATCTCAACCGGGTTCTGCGTGAACTGCGCGAAACTGGAGCCATGGAGTTGCACCGCAGCAGATTGGTCATTTCAGACCCGAACAAGCTGATCAAGATTGCCGGGTTCGATGAAAATTATCTCCATCGCAGGCTTCGCCTGGTGGCTTAAGAGATCAGTGACTGCTCTTACGTCCTGGTTCGGTAACCTGCCCGATGAACGAAGTTCCGCGATATATCGGCGCGCCAGTCAGCTTTACGACTGCCGCGATCATCGAAAGAACAGTCTGGAGGCGCCCCAAAATGGGGCGTGTGATCAGTTTGGCGCGCTTGCAGCGCTGCGAGGCGGGCGATCGTATCCGAGCGTGTCCGCAATGGAACCGTCCTTGTTTTGACACCCGGGGGTTGGTCCCGGAAATCTGACAACGCGCCTGCAGCAAAGTGGTTGCTGCACTGCACAAACAGGAAGCGCCGTCATGGCCGAAACTGAGTTGGAGATGGCTGAGCGGTATGTCGCCATGGGCGAACGTCATATCCTGCGCCAGCGTGAGGTTATTTCGGAGATGAAAGAGCGCGGTGAATCTACCTATGCTGCGTGCCGTCTTCTGCAGAATTTCGAGGACATGCAGGTTCAGCACATAGCTAACCGCGATCGACTCTTAAGATAGCAAGCCTGATGAGAGGCTGATCTGCTCCAGCGGCACCCCCCGCCGTACCTAGCGACGGCGGCAATTTAACGAACCACGACGAGCACCCGGTCGGGGTCAGTCCAGCAAGGGACTTTCCCCTCGCCGGCGCGTACCATTGCCAAAAAATAGGTGGTAATATCGGTAAAGAGTCGGGCGAAGGGCTGCGGCCCGGAACCGCCGCGGGTTTCATGATTTGAGAGGACCGAGAGAACCTCTAAGGAACGATCCGATGTCGCGAACGATGTACTGGGTGACACGTGATGGATCGCGCCGCTGGGTGATGCTCTGCGAAGGCACAGCGGACGAGTACCACGCCGATACCCGAAACCCGCTCAGGATTCCGGCATGTCAGGCGCACGTGATCGTCATGACGGACTCGATGCCACATTTCACGTCGCTGCGGGTGGACAAGGGCAGAATCCGAAGGGTGAGGGCGGCGAATAGCCAACCCACCATCAGGGTGACCTAGCAACGGTCTACGAGCCGTTTATTCAGCGTTTATTTGACGCTCTCGAACGGAAATTTAGCTAAGTGTTTGAAACGACTGGTACGCCCAAGGGGAATCGAACCCCTGTTTGCGCCGTGAGAGGGCGCCGTCCTAACCGCTAGACGATGGGCGCAAGCAGCAAAGGGGCATATAATCCGGGCTTTCCTGAAAAGCAACCGCATCCCGCCAGCGATCTGGCGACCGATCGATTCAGGGACAACGCCGCTTCCATCGCCGTTCGATGCCGCGCCGAAGGCATTGTTCACCGTTCGCTCCCACTGGTTCCGGCAGCGCGATCGCCGGCCCGCAATTTCCATGCTCCCGTCAGATCACGACGAAATCTGCCGCCGTCAGCGGCGGCTTGGTGGTGAGCAGGGCGATCAGAGCACGTCCACCGGCTGCGCTTCCGTTTGCGTCGTACCAGAGCTGGCCGCCATCCGTGTCGTAAATGATCCGGTCCGCCGCATCCGCCGCGACGCCGGCAGTGCTCTTGTGGAATTTCGCGCCAGCCAGCGCTCCCGTCCCGCCCAACGCGGCCATGACGGCGTTGTCCAACTGAATGGTGTCATCGACAACACTGAAATCCAGGATGTGATCCGCATTCGCGGTGGTCACGCGACGTTGAAGCGGAAGACGTCGCGTCCCAGGCCGCCGATAAGCAGGTCTGCGCTAACGCCGCCGGTCAGCGTATCATTGCCCCGGCCGCCGCCAAGTTCGTCATTGCCCGCCCCGCCGTCCAGAATGTCGTTGCCGGTCATGGTGTCGTTCTGACGATTGTCGCCATATAGCTTGTCGTTGCCGGCAAGGCCGTAGATCGTGTCGTTGCCCTGCCGCCCACGGATCTGGTTCGCGCCATCGCTGCCGGTCAGCAGATCGCCGAACTTGCCGCCGCGAAGATTGGTCACGCCGATGAGGCGGTCGTAGCCGATGAACAGACTGGCCTCGCTTCGATCCGTTGCATATCCCGCCCTGAGATCGGCCAGGACGGCGCCTTCGGCAGTGCTGTAGGAGACGAGAACCCGTGCCGCGGTCACATAGTCGTTGCCGCCGGTGAGCGAGATCTCCGCCTCGCTGTAGGAATTCTTGTACGTCGTATCGATGAAGAAGGTGTCGCCATGGGCGCTGTCGGAGATGCGATGGACACCGAACAGCCTGTCCGTTCCGCCCTCGCCATCCTTGACGGCGAAGCCAGCCGTCGCGTTGCCCGCGGCCACACCGCCGCGCACTGCCGCCGTCAGATTGGCGACAATTCCCTGCTGCGCCGACCAATAGGCCGCTTCCATATAGTCGAGGTCCGCCTTGCCGGACGTGGCGAAGCGCAGCGTGTCGTTTCCCGTCCCGCCCAAGGCGACACCTGCGCCCTTGATCGTCAGAGTGTCGGCGCCAGCGCCGCCTCGAAGTTCATCGAAATCGGTGATGGCGGTGGTGCCGCCACCATGGATGCTGTCGTTGCCCGCGCCGCCGAGAATGAAATTGCTACGGGCGCTGCCGTTGATCGTATCGGCGAGGTGGGTGCCTTCGACATCGTCGATATTGGTCAGCGTATCCAAGCCGCCCCAGCCGTCAGTCGCCGTGCCCGTGGTCAGGTTGACCACCGCGCCACGTGTGATCACACCGCCGCCGTCCACGCCGACCACATTTTCGTCGGCGCTGAAGGACACCGCCTCCCGCGCACTGGTTCCGATCACCTGATCGTTGCCGCTGCCCACGACTGCATAACCGCCGGCGGTTGTGAACCGAAAGATGTCATTCCCGGCACGGCCAAACGCATAGCCGCCATGAATCGTGATCGTGTCGTTGAAGTGCGACCCAAAGACCCCCTCGATGCCGATCAGCGTATCGACGATGGTACCGGCGGTAACCTTGCGGTTGAGCTGGTCGATCACCACGCCGCGCGAATAGCCTTCGTAGCTGACCCAGTCGTTGCCCGCGCCGCCATCCACGATGTCGGTGCCGCCATCGATCATCCTGAAGCCGTCATTGCCGGCGAAGCCAATCAGGGTATCGTCGCCGATGCGGTCAAGAAGTGTCTCGTTGCCCGTCGTGCCATTGATGGTGGCCATTCTTCCCCGCCCTGTTGACGCACGAACGGGCAGTCGCCCCCGGTGCTATGCAGCCCACCGAGAAGGTCGGGGCCAGACGGGCAGAGATTTCGCGCGGATTCGTTTTCCAGAATACCGGCAAAATAGGTGGTGCAGCCTCCACCTTTCTACGGCGGATGGCGGTGTCGGAGGTTCGCCCTACCCGAAAATCGCCAGCGCTTTCCAGCAGACTATTTCGGCTGCAGCAAATCCCAGAGATTGCCGTAGAGGTCGGCGAAGACGGCCACGGTGGCATAGGCTTCCACGCGGGGCGTTTCCTTGAATACGACGCCCTTTGACGTCATGGCCGCATGGTCGCGCCAGAAATCGTCGGTCTCCAGGAAGAAGCCGACGCGGCCGGCCGTTTGATCGCCGATACGCGAGCGCTGGTCGTCGCCATCGGCGCGCGCCAGCAGCAGGCGCGAGCCGCCGGTCGTCAGCGTGACCCAGCGCTTGCCAGCCCCAAGCGGCGTGTCGCTCTCCAGCGCAAAGCCGAGCTTGTCCCTATACCAGGCGATCGCTTCGTCATAATCGGCGACGAGCAACGTCACCGTTGCAAGTCTTCGGCCGGACATCAATTCCGGTCCTTGATGGCGAAGTGGCCGACCATGCGCCTGACCGCGAGGTCGTAGACATAGATCGCGCGCGCGCCGCCCGGCTCTTCCACATAGAGCGAGACACGGTCGCCCGACAGCGATTGCGAAACGATGCGTGCGCCGGCCGGCAAGGCGATGCCGCCTTCGATGACGCCGCCATCCGCCGGCACTTCCAGCCCGACCGCCGGAGGGATTTCCGGCGCTGCCGTGCGCGACTTGTAGACAATTGCCGCCACCACAGCGATAAGGGCGACGCCGAGCAGGCCGAGATTGAATATCATGAAGCGAATGAGCTTTCGCCGCACGGTCTCCACCGCCGGGTCGAGCGGCTTGTCGTCGTCAGTGTCGAGGGACGGGTTGGCCATGGATTACCGTCTGAGAGCCTTTGAATGAGCGCGTCTGATAGCGAAGAGACCAGCGGATTGATAGTGCTGACGGCAGGCGCCGAAGCGGCCGGGCAGCGGCTTGACCAATGGCTGGCGGCGAAACTCGCGCCTGATGTTTCGCGCAGCCGCGTGCAGGCGCTGGTGAAGCAGGGCGCGATCACTGTCGCGGGCTCCGTGGCGGCGGAACCCAAGCGAAAGCTCGCCGAGGGCGATACGGTCGTGCTCACGCTGCCGGAGGCGGAGCCCGCCGAACCGCTTGGCGAGGCCATCCCGCTCGACATCCTGTTCGAAGACGACGAGTTGGTCGTCATCAACAAGCCGGCCGGGCTCGTCGTGCACCCCGGCGCGGGCAACTGGACCGGCACGCTGGTCAACGCGCTGATCCATCATTGCGGAGACAGCCTTTCCGGCATTGGCGGCGTGAAGCGGCCCGGCATCGTGCACCGCCTCGACAAGGACACTTCGGGCGTGATGGTCGTCGCCAAGACCGACCGCGCGCACAAGGCCCTGTCGGAGGCCTTTGCGGATCATGGCCGCAGCGGCGATCTGGAACGCGCCTATGTCGCCCTCGTCTGGGGCGCCCCGCCCCGCCCCACCGGGGTGATCGACGCGCCGCTCGGCCGCGCTTCCGACCGTGTGAAGCGCGCCGTCGTGCCGCATCAGCGCGACGACGCGCGCCACGCCATCACCCATTTCACCGTGCTGGAACGTTTCGGCGTGCAGAAGGATGGAGCCTTCACCGCCTCGCTGGTCGAATGCCGGCTGGAAACCGGCCGCACGCACCAGATCCGCGTGCATATGGCCCATATCGGCCATCCGCTGATCGGCGACCGCGACTACGGCACCGGCTTCCGCACAAAGGCCAACAAGCTGCCGGACCTGCTGGGCAGCATGGTTTCAGGCTTTCCCCGCCAGGCGCTGCATGCCCGCCTGCTCGCGTTCCGGCATCCGACATCAGGCGAATTGATGGAATTCGAAGGGCCGATGCCTGAGGATATGGAGAAGCTTCTGCAAGGGTTCAGGGCGTCACCCTGACCTGCGTGTGATCATATAGGGTCCTATATACTCGCTAATGATATACGATCGTATATTAAGCTATCCCGATATACGAACCTATATTGACGCTAAATATATATGATCCTATATTGAAGCCGCAGGTATAGGGGAACGTGTACCATGCGGATCAGGACCGCCCGGGACATTGGTATTTTGATAAAGGAGGCCCGCAATCGGCGTGGGCTCTCTCAGGCTGCTTTGGCAAAGATGATCAACACCACGCAGACATGGGTGTCGTGGATCGAAAATGGCAAGCCGAGTGCTGAAATCGGAAATGTACTGCTGGCGCTCAGCACCCTCGGCGTCGAAATGAACTTCGACCTACCGACACCGTCGCCGACCATATCGTCGAACAATGAGCATCATCGTGCCGATGATGATGAAGACGATATGCCGCCCTACACACTCTAAGGGTGATGATCATGGTGATGAAGCCCATCGACATGCTTGACGTCTACATCTCCGGTCGCCGAGTGGGGGAGCTATACCACTTGCAAGGTGGCAAGCTCTCATTCTCCTACGACGAAAAATGGATGAACAGTCGGGTCGCGATCCCTCTGTCGCTCTTGATGCCGACTATCACCAAGACCTACGATGGCAAGGTGGTCGAAGCGTTTCTATGGGGACTGCTTCCTGACAATGGGCAGACCCTCGCCAGGTGGGCTCAGAGGTTCCAGGTTTCCGCCCTAAACCCGCTTGCGCTGTTGAAGAACGTCGGGCGGGATTGCGCCGGCGCCGTACAGTTCTTGCCTCAAGGTAGCGAGATCTCTCGCGGCGAAACCTTCGAGCCTCTCACCGACCAGCAGATCAGTGATCGCTTGCGCGATCTGCGCCTGGACAGTGCAGCAACGCGGCGGCCGGGCGACGCCGGTCAGTTCAGCCTCGCCGGTGCGCAAGCCAAGACCGCCTTCCGTTTCGACGATTCAACCGGCAGGTGGGGCATCCCGCTAGGAGACACCCCGACGACGCATATCTTCAAGCCTCCCATGCCGCACCTTCACGGGCATACCGAGAATGAACATTTCTGCCTGAAACTCGCCGGCATGCTTGGAATGGACACCGCGCATAGTCAGGTTCTCAAGTTCGCCGGCGAGAAGGCGATCGTCGTCAAGCGCTATGACCGCCGTAATATCGACGGCAAGACTATCCGCATCCATCAGGAGGACATGTGCCAGGCATTGTCGGTCATGCCGACTCTCAAGTACGAGAATCAAGGCGGCCCCGGCGTGGTGACGATTTCCAACAAGGTGTTGTCGGCCTCGAACGATCCGGTCCGTGACCGGCAGAGTTTCATGAAAGCCAACATCTTCAACTGGGTCATCGGCGGTACCGACGCACATGCGAAGAACTATTCCATGTTGCTGGGTGCACAGGGAGAGGCGCGCCTGGCACCGCTCTACGACATCTCCAGCATCCTGCCGCACCTCGGCCAAGGCGAAATCCAGGCTGGAATGCGCGAGTTGAGGCTGGCGATGAAGATCGACAAAGTCTACCCGATCAACGAGGTAATGCCTCGCCACTGGGAGCGTTGCGCCTCGTCAGCCAAGGCCGGAATCGAGTTCACGATTCAGGCTGCCCGCCATCAGATCGCGATCATACCGGACATGGCGTTGGCGTGTGCCGCAAAGGTTCGGGCGGAGGGTATCACGCACGAGATCGTGGACCGCCTTGTCGACACCATTTCTACCCGTGCCAAGGATCTCAAGAAGATCTACGGGGCAGAAAGTGGCGGAGGATCTGCCCCGACCTTCGCCGTTGGGCGATAGACGAGGCAAGCGCATGGCAATGCTTGCTGCCATGGCTAGACCCTTTTTGAACCGAGATTAACTTTAATTCACTGGCCCTTTCGTACACGTATATGCAAGACTTCGGCTTCGATGGGAACCCGAGTTGAAGTTTCTACTTTTGTTCCTATATCACGCTGTTGACCGGCGCTGAGCAAATCTCCTCAGGCTGGTCACATGCCCGCCGCGAACCGGGGGCATGATCTCAGGAATGGAGAGGGGTGCAGACTATGGCCCAATCACTGCCCAGTATCGTATCCGGCGAAGGCGGACTCGCCCGGTACATGGAAGAAATCCGCCGCTTTCCGATGCTCCAGCCGCAAGAAGAGTATATGCTCGCCAAGCGCTACAACGAGCATCAGGACACCAGCGCCGCGCATAAGCTTGTTACCAGCCATTTGCGGCTCGTCGCCAAAATTGCGATGGGCTATCGCGGTTACGGCCTGCCGATCGGTGAGGTCATTTCCGAAGGCAATGTCGGCCTGATGCAGGCCGTCAAGAAATTCGAGCCTGAGCGCGGCTTCCGCCTGGCGACCTATGCCATGTGGTGGATCAAGGCATCGATCCAGGAATACATCCTGCGGTCGTGGAGCCTGGTCAAGATGGGCACCACCGCCAACCAGAAGCGCCTGTTCTTCAACCTGCGCAAGGTGAAGGGAAAAATCCAGGCGCTGGACGATGGCGATTTGAAGCCCGACCAGATCAAGGAGATCGCCACTAGGCTGAATGTCTCCGAGGAAGAGGTCGTGTCGATGAACCGCCGCCTGTCGGGCGACGCTTCGCTGAACGCGCCGATCCGCGCGACGGAAGGCGAGTCCGGCGAGTGGCAGGACTGGCTGGTGGACGATCACGAAAGCGCCGAGGAGATGCTGATCGAGCAGGACGAGCTGGACAACCGGCGCGCCATGCTGTCGACCGCGCTCGGTGTCCTGAACGATCGCGAGCGGCGCATCTTCGAGGCGCGCCGTCTCTCAGATGAGCCGCTGACGCTGGAGGACCTGTCGTCCGAGTTCGACATTTCCCGCGAACGCGTGCGCCAGATCGAAGTGCGCGCCTTCGAAAAGGTGCAGGACGCGGTCAAGGCCGCCGCCAAGCGCCAGTTGCAGTCGCTTCGGACCATCGAGGCTTCGCCAGCGTAAAAGCGAGAGAATGGTGCAGTGACATGGCCGGCATCGCCGGCCATTTTTATATGAGCCGGCCTGCGCCGCGGATTATCAACATACATCGCAGAGAAAGACGGCCCGATTGCGGGAAATCAAGTCTTTCTACAGCAATTCACGATATCGTTGGCTGCAACCCGTTTGAAGAACCGGAGCAGCGACAGAGATGAACTTTCTTCTGACTGAGATACGAGACTCCCGGTTGCTCTGGCTGCTGGTGTTTGTTCCCCTCGTCCTGGCCGGTGAGCACTTGTGGCCCGAGCGCCATACCCTGCTCTTCCTGCTCTCGGTTCTCGCCATCGTTCCGCTGGCAGCGATGCTGAGCCGCGCCACGGAGTCGGTGGCCGAGCGGACGGGCGATGCCGTGGGCGGCCTCCTCAACGCCACGCTCGGCAACCTCACCGAACTCGTCATTGCGCTGACAGCCCTGCAGGCCGGTCAGTACCTGCTGGTCAAGGCCTCGATTGCCGGCGCGATTGTCACCAACACGCTGTTCATGCTGGGAGGCTCCTTCCTGATCGGCGGCCTCAGGCACCACGAGCAGCAGTTCAATCGCGTCAGCGCCCGTCTCCAGTCGAGCCTGCTCTTTCTCGCGACCGTCGGCCTGCTCGTGCCTTCGCTCGTCGCCCTGGCAGACGGCCGGGAGGCGGTTACCCAAAGCCTCAGCGTGGGGCTCGCGGTTCTCTTGATGATCGCCTACGCGCTTTCGATGGTGTTCTCCCTGAGGACGCACAAGGAGGCTTTCGTAAGCGTCGCTCATGGAGAGGCCCACGAGACGCCCTGGCCGCTCGGGGTCGCCCTGATCATCCTTGCTGGGGTGACGGTGCTGGTCGCACTCGTCAGCCACGTCTTCGTGTCGTCGGTGCAGCAAGCGGCGGAAACCCTGGGAATGTCGCCGGCCTTTGTGGGCTTCATCGTGGTCGCAATCGTCGGGGCTGCCGCCGAGATCGCGACCGCCTTCTCCGCTGCCGCCAAAAACCGGCTCGACCTCAGCGTCGGCATCGCGCTCGGCAGCGCGGCGCAGATCGCGCTCTTCGTCGCTCCGCTCCTGGTGTTCCTGAGCTATGTGATCGGTCCCGAGCCGATGAGCCTGCAATTCTGGCCGGGCGCCATCGGGATGATGTTGATCGCGACGATGGGCACGACGCTATTGACCAATGGCGGCCGTTCCGCCTGGTTCGTCGGCGTCATGATCCTCATGGTGTATGCGATTTTCGCGCTGACGCTCTTCCTGCTTCCGCCCGCCGCATGACGGAGCACCCTCCCGCCGGGGGCCTGGACGAGGCTCAGCCTTCGCTCCCTGCTCCGTCCCGCGGCGTGCTCGACCCGGTATCGCGCGCAAGCGAGATCCTGTTCGGCCTCATCATGGTACTGACGTTCACCCTCTCGCTCACCGCGACCGAGGCCGGCCGGGCCGACGTGCTCGCCGTGTTGGTCGGCATGCTGGGCTGCAATCTCGCCTGGGCCATCATCGACGCGGTGATGTACCTGATGGGCGTGGCCGGCGAGCGCCGGCTGGGCATCACGACCCTCCAGGCCATCCGGGATGCTGAAAGCCCTGCCGCCGGAAGGGCCATCGTCGCCAACAATCTCCCGCCCCCAATCCTGCCGGCTCTGACCGCGTCGGACCTGGAGCGCATCCGGCTGCATCTGGGCAGCCTCCCGCCCGAGAGCCTTGAGACGCGATTCGGCCGGGAAGACTATCTGGCCGCCCTTGGCGTCTTCCTGCTCGTCTTTCTATGCCTGTTTCCGGTCGCTGTGCCGTTCGTCTTCGTCGACGATGTCCGGCTCGCTTTGAGGCTTTCCAACGCCGTCGCCATCGCCATGCTGTTCCTCACCGGCTTTACGTTCGGCAGACAGGTGGGGAGGCCGTGGCGTACAGGTCTGCTGATGGTGACGCTCGGCATTGCGCTGGTTGCCATTGCTGTCGCCCTTGGCGGGTGAACTGATGTCGGTGGCGCTGGGCTAACTGAGGTGCCCGCCGCTTGCGAACTGCCCCCTGCCACGAGTCCAACTGCGAGTCTGATCCGCACCCCATCTTCGGCTTGTATTCGACCTTGATGAATTCAGCCAATTGCGCTACATCTATTCGATATTCCTAGGATTGTTGAAATATGCAAGAACGTCAAGCCTTGGCTGCCTTTGCCGCGCTATCGCAGGAAACGCGCCTGCGGATCCTGCGCATGCTGGTCATCGCTGGGCCGGACGGGCTAGCGGCAGGACGGATAGCCGACAAGGCCGAGGTATCTCCTTCCAATGTCAGCTTTCATCTGAAGGAGCTTGAGCACGCTGGCCTCACACGGTCGCGCAGGGACTCCCGCTCGATGATCCACCGTGCCGACTTTGAGGCGCTCGGCGGCGTTATCCGCTTCCTGATGGAGGATTGCTGCGCAGGTCATCCCGAAATCTGCACGCCGGTCGTATCGGCCGCTGCCTGCTGCACGCCATCCAAGGAGATCGTCCAGTGACTGGCCGCGTCTACAATGTCCTGTTTCTCTGCACAGGCAACACCGCCCGTTCCGTTTTGGCGGAAGGAATCCTGCGCAAGGATGGCGCGGGACGCTTCAATGCGTTCTCAGCCGGGAGCCAGCCAAAGGGCACGGTGAACCCGTTCGCATTGAAGGTCCTTCGGGCGATGGACTATCCCGCCGAAGGTTTCCGGTCGAAATCCTGGGAGGAGTTTGCCCTACCAGGCGCGCCCGTCATGGATTTCGTTTTCACCGTCTGCGACAGCGCTGCAGGCGAAGCGTGCCCTGTCTGGCCGGGACAGCCGATGACAGCGCATTGGGGAATCGAGGATCCTGCGGCTGTCCAGGGCACCGACATCGAGAAGGAGCGCGCCTTCTCGACAGCCGCCCGGTACATGAAGAGCCGGATCGGTGCGTTCCTGGCGTTGCCTGTAGCGTCCATCGATCGAATGGCGATGGAGAGGCAGCTCCGCAGTATTGGCCAGATGGAGGGATCGACGGCGAGAGCATCTGGCGTTGCCTGAGTCGCCGAAGTTCGACGCGCCCAGGCGGTTCGCGGCTGAAGCCCTGGGTACCGGTTTCCTTGTCGCCGCAGTCGTCGGATCAGGCATCATGGCCGAGTCATTGACCGATGACATTGCGCTGGCGCTCCTGGCGAACACGATCGCCACGGCGGCGGCACTGGCCGTTCTGATTTCTGTCCTTGGACCGATATCCGGCGCTCACTTCAATCCTGCCGTTTCGCTGGTCATGGCACTTCGGCGGGACCTGTCTTGGCGAGACTGCGCGGCCTATATCGCAGCCCAGATAGCAGGCGGTATCATCGGAACGATAACCGCCCACGCGATGTTTGATCATCCCTTATTGGCGCTGTCGGACAAGGTTCGCGCGGGCGGAGCCCAGTGGTTCTCCGAAGGCATCGCCGCCTTCGGCCTCCTTATGGTAATCCTCGCCGGCCTCCGCTCTGCGCGCGGGTCCGTTGCATCGCTGGTCGGTCTTTATATCGCCTCTGCCTATTGGTTCACCGCCTCAACATCTTTCGCAAATCCGGCAGTCGCCATCGCACGCTCGATCACCAACACCTTCTCCGGTATTCGTCCCATCGATCTTCCCGGCTTCATCGCCGCCGAACTGGCCGGCGCGCTGGCTGCACTCGCGCTCTGTTCATGGCTTCTGAAGGAAGAATAAGGGCTCGCGTGCGGTGTTTCCGCAGGTTGTGGCGTCAGAGGCATAAGCTGTAGCACCTCCTTACGGTCGCGCTTCGAGCACCATGTTGAACGGCGTTTCGGCGGCGCGCCTGAACCGGGTGAAGCCGCCGCCTGTCACGACGCCGCGCAGCCTTGCTTCCCCGGCCTGCGCGCCAAGTCCCAGGCCGACCTCCTGAGATAGCGAGGCGGGCGTGCAGACGAAGGTGGACGCGGCATAATAGACCCTGCCCACCGGATTGAGGTTGGCGGAGAGATGATCGTGGGCGAAGGGCTCGACGATCATCCACGTGCCGTCCGGCTTGAGCGACTTGCAGACATGCGCTGCCGCGCCCGCCGGGTCGCCCATGTCGTGCAGGCAGTCGAAGAAGGCGACGAGGTCGTAGGTGCCGGGATAGGTTTTCGCCGAGGCGACCTGGAACTCCGTGTTGCCGCTGACCCCTGCTTCCTTTGCAGCCTCCGTCGCACGCTCGACCGAGGGGCCGTGATAGTCGAAGCCGAAGAACTGCGATTTGGGAAAGGCGCGCGCCATCAGCACGGTCGATGCGCCATGGCCGCACCCGACATCCGCCACTGCGGCGCCGCGTTCAAGCTTCTCGACCACACCTTCGAGCGCCGGCAGCCAGGAGTCGATCAGATTGGCATTGTAGCCGGGACGGAAGAACCGCTCCGTGCCGCGGAAAAGGCAGGCGCTATGCTCATGCCAGCCAAGCCCCTTGCCGGAGCGGAACGCCTGGCTGACCTTTTCTTCATCGATCCACAGCGAGGACAAGACCTCGAATGCGCCGGCCATGAAGGCCGGGCTGTCCTCATTGGCGAAGACCTCGCCCTGCTCGGGGCTGAGGTAGAACAGGTCGCCTGCTTCCTCATATTCGATATAGCCGGCGGCCGCCTGGCCGCTGAGCCATTCCCGCACGAGGCGTTCCTGGGTGCCGGTTCGCTGGGCGAGTTGCGCAGGCGTCATCCTGCCGCCCTCGCGCAAGGCCTTGAAGAGTCCGAGCCGGTCTCCCAGAACGACCCCGGCTCCCGTTGCGATCGCTCCCAGATCGCCCACCATTTTTCCCAGAAAGGCGTCGAGTTTTTCCTGGTTCAGTTCAGCCATGTGTACCTCCCGATAATATCGCCCCCTTACCCCGGCAACACGATCGAGACCTTCGCCCCGATCGAGGACGTCACGCATTGGATGCGGTCGTTGAAGCCGTACGCGGCTGCGGTTTCAGGGGGCGGAGGCCGGCAGCGGCGAGCGCACCTCCCGCGCAAACGGCAGCGACCGTTTCGAGTGCGGCCGACGGCAAGAATATGCGACTGTCAGACACGAGCACGGGAAATTCCCTTGCCGATTGGCCCCCGGAACCCCTCTCCGATCTGGTCCGGGATAGTAGCACGAACGGGCCTTGCGCGCGAATGCAATTAAGGCGCTCCTCCCGCTCGCTACCTCGCTGCCGCCCGTCAATGTTCGCGTCAACGTTGCCCGCCGCTCACGTGGTGGGGACCGTGCCGCCGTCGATGACGTATTCGGTCCCCGTGATGGCGCCGGCGCGGTCAGAGACAAGGAAGCCAATGAGGTTGGCCACTTCTTCCGGCTTCGCCGGCCGGCCGAGCGGGATGCCGCCGAGCGAGTTCATGATGATCTGCTTGCCGCCCTCATAGTCCGTGCCGGCATCCTTCGCGAGCCTCTCGGCCAGCCGCACCGCGGCCTCCGTCTCGATCCAGCCGGGCGAGACCCGCACCACGCGCACCCCTTTGGGCGAGACCTCCTTCGACAGGCTCTTGCTGTAGGTCGATAGCGCCGCCTTCGCGGCAGCATAGGCCGTCGTCGCCTCCGGTAAGGGCAATTCTCGCTGGATAGAGGTGACGTGGACAACGACGCCGCTGCCCTGCGCGACCATAGCAGGCACCAGTTCGCGGTCGAGCCTTACGGCTGCCATCAGGTTCAGGTCGAGTTCCCTGGTCCATTGCCCGTCGCTCAACGCCGCGAACCCGCCGCCCGGCGCCGACGAGCCTCCAAGCATGTGAACAATGATGTCGACCCCGCCAAGACGCTCGCGCACCGCTTCAGCCAAAGCGGCGCAGCCCTGCGGAGTCGTCAGGTCGGCCGTGACCAACATTGCTTCGGAGGGCGTCTCCGGCCGCGATCGCGCCACGGTCAACACCCGCGCGCCGAGTTCCAGGAACAGGGCAACGGTCGCCGCGCCTGCACCACGCGTACCGGACGTGACAAGCGCGCGCTTGCCTTCGAGCGAGAGGAATGCGCTCATGCTTCTATCTCGAGACGCGAGATCACGTCGCCGTCGAGCCGGAACATGAAGCTGATGATGGCGGGGCCGCCCGGGAATTGTCCGGTGGCCCTGGCGCGGACTGTCGGGGCGTCATCCTCGCCGGTGACCTCCAACGGCTCCAGGACGGCCTGATACTTGTCCTTCGTTTCGCGCCACCAGGCACCGATCGCCTGATGACCGGCATAGGTGTGGCCCTCATCCTTGACGACGGCTTCGGCCGCGAAAGCGCGGATCACAGCCTCGCCGTCTCTTTGCTTGTCAGCGTCGAAATAGGCCTGAATCGGAAAAGGTAGGTTCATTCACTGCTCCTTCGATTATGCGTCGTCCCCCGCAATTAGCCATGGACAGGCATTCTGATAAGCAGGATAAATGTGGATGTGAAATTGCGAATATCAGGACAATGTATCGCCCGGGATTGAACGACCTCGATGCCGTCATCGCCATTGCGCGCAGGGCGTCATTCCGTGTCGCGGCGCTCGATCTTGCAATGTCGACCACGGCGCTCAGCAACGCCGTCGCAAAGCTCGAGGCGAGCTTGGGCGTTCGCCTGTTCAATCGGACGACGCGCAGTGTGTCGCTCACCGACGCCGGGCGCGTGTTTATCGACCAGATCAGGCCCGCGATGCAGGACATTCACGGCGCTCTGGACGCGGTGCGGTCGAGGCAGCAGACGCCGTCGGGCACATTGCGCATCAACGCGTTCGCCATGGCCGCGCGCCAAATCATCTCGCCGTTGGTTCTGGAGTTCCTGCGTCTTTATCCGCGGGTGCATATCGATCTCGTCACCGAGGGACGCCTGGTCGACATCGTTGCGGAGGGTTTCGATCTCGGCGTGCGGGTGGCCGACCTTGTGCCCA
>Ga0190271_10000598_pt1 | contig 18679 bp, 21 predicted proteins | sample Popmic356T_FD_133747 | JGI IMG/M metagenome (GOLD analysis project Ga0190271, IMG submission 133747) | Populus adjacent soil microbial communities from riparian zone of Weber River, Utah, USA - 356 T | ecosystem: Environmental > Terrestrial > Soil > Riparian zone | place: USA: Utah | collected...
GACGACGTAGACGCGCTCGATCCCCGAGCAGGTCTGGCCGGCGTTGGCGAAGCCGCCCCAGACGGCGCCGGAGATGGCGTTGTCGAGGTCGGCGTCGGCGCAGACGATCATCGGGTCCTTGCCACCCAGCTCGAGCACCGAGCCCTTGAGGTTGGCGGCGCAGACCTCGCCGACCTTGCGGCCGACGTCGACCGAGCCGGTGAAGAAGACCTTGCCGACCGAGGAGCGGGCCAGCGCGTCGCCGACCGCGCCGCCGCCGTGGACGACCCGGACCAGGCCCTCGGGCAGGCCGGCCTTCTCGAAGACCCTGGCGATCCGCTCGCCCAGCAGCGGCGTCAGGCTGGCCGGCTTGAGGACGACGCCGTTGCCGGCCATCAGCGCGATCGCGACCTCGCCGAAGGGGATCGACCAGGGGTAGTTCCAGGGCGCGATCACGCCGACCACCCCGATCGGCTCGTACGAGAAGCGGCCTTTCTTGGAGAGCGTGAAGGCCTGCGTCATCGGCACCTTCTCGTCGGCGAGGATCTTCGGGCCGGCCTTGGCGCACCAGTGCAGGGCGTCGACGGTCGGCAGCAGCTCCATCGTGTACGCCTCGACCCGCGGCTTGCCCTGCTCGCGGACCAGCAGCTCCGCCACCTCGTCGATGTCGTCGAGCAGCGCGTCGGCGGCGCGGCGCATGTAGCGGGCGCGGTCGCCCAGCGAGAGCTCCGCCCAGGCGGGCTGGATGCGGGCGACGTCGTCGACCACTGCCTGCACCTGGTCCGGCGTGATCGTCGGGACCGTGCCGACGAGCTCGCCGGTGGCGGGGTTGAACGACTCGAGGGTGGACAGGGACAGTGGGGTCTGCGTGGCGCTCTCCATGGGTCGATTCTAGGTGCGCGCCAGCGAATCGCAGTGGGGAGTGCGCGAACGCGGTGCTGCAGCAAGTCCTGAGTGGACAAAAGCAGAGCCGCAAAGGAATTTCTCTCTATGGTGTTAGGCTCCCGTTTGGGGACCCTGGGAGTTCTCTCTACGAACACCTGGGGACAGAACGGGACAGGGAGCGGAAATTGCGGTATCGAGGGGAACGGGCTTGCCGGCCCAGCAGATGCGCAATCCGTTTCGGGCGCCCGCGGGAGCGCCCAAAAGTCGGGCGCGCGCGCTAGCGCGCGAGGGAATCGTGGCCTTCCGGAACGTCGCTGAAGCGAGGAGGCGGGCGTTCGGCGGATTCGCGACCTTCGCCGCGGCCGTGGCTCTGCTGGGCGCCGCACCGACGTCCGCGCTGGGTTCGTCCGAAGCCTCGCTGTCTTCCTCAAAGACGATCCTCGCGCTTAGCCTGGTGCGGGCCACCGACGCCAAGGAGGCGCTGGCTGTGAGCGGTGTCAGCGTCGGTTCCGATCCGACCCAGTTCTCTGCGGTCGCGACGCTCTCCCGAATCCCGTGTCCCGGGCCGTATCGATACGACGTTCAGTCCGAGAATCAGCGCACAGGGGCGCAGAGCGCCTACAGCGCGGTGGTGACGCTGGCCTCCCTATCCAATCGAACTCCTCCCTGCGGAGAGGTCCCCCCGTCTCGGCCCGGCGAGCTTCGCCTCTCGATATCGGGCGACGGGGAACCGATCGACTTCAGGCATGCGAGGTGGAGCGGCTCCGGGGGCTTCTTCGGCGACCTCACGACGATGTCGCAACCCGAGTGTGACAAGAGGTACATACTCTCGATAGGGGTCGATCTTCGCGGCTGGCACCGCATCGTCCGCTACCGCCTCAAGGTAGTCACGTGGAAGGCGGAAGCGCAGGGACTGCCCCTGGAAGGCTACCCCCACTGTTGATGGGCAGCGGCGCTCGCACGAAGCTGGGAGCGGCGCTGCTTCTCGGGCTCTTCCTCTGCGCGATGGTGATTTGGCTTGCGGACTGGTACGTGGAATCGGCGTACAAGCACGTCGTCGTCGAGGTCTCGAACGTCGCCGGCATCGCCAGGATTGATGTCAATTGCAGGCGCGCCGTGAGCTTCGAAGCCGGCGATGTCCCCAGGCGCGAAGACCTAGGCTGGCTTGGACCCGAGGACCGGATCTATCTCTCCGTTTACAACGAAAGGGGTGCTGCGGCCTGGGGGTTCAAGGTCATCGTCAACGGCGAGGTGGTCCGCAACTTCAGCAAGGGCCACGCTGGCGTGACGGGCGGGGCGACCGGGCCATACAAGGTCGCGATGGCCCAGATGGTCACCGCGGACGGTGACCGGGTCGGGTCGATTGGGTGTGGACTGCCTGGCCTCGTGTCGGACTCGCTGGCGACGTATCAGCAGGTGCCTCGGATGCGGGCGATGCTGAAGAGCAGGAAGCCACCTCTGCTGCCACGCTGGGATCCGCCGCGATACCCCTTCGCGTTGATCGAGGGACTGGCGGGCTGGCTGCCGGTGCTGGGCGTGATCGGCTGGGTCGTGGCCCTCTCGATTGCCAGGGTGCGTCAGGTGATCGTTCGTCACCGCGTCATCGGCTCCGCGGTGGTCGCCTTGGAGCTGTTCCTGGCGCTGTCGAAGAACGCTGGCCCGGAGACGATCCTGATCTGGCTCGTCAGTGTCGGACTCAGCCTCCTGTTGGTCTCGGCGGCTGTCACGGTCTGGCCTCATACTGGTTCCCGTTGGCTGAGCAGCTCTTCGACACCGGACCCGAAGCCGAACCCGGAGTAGTCGCGGGTCCGCCTGCCGACGCGCCCCTGGCGGTGCGAATGCGCCCGCGCTCCCTTGACGAGGTGGTCGGGCAGGAGCACGTGCTCGGCGAGGGATCCGCTCTGCGGACCGCGATCGAGTCGGGGCATCCGCACAGCGCGATCCTCTACGGGCCGCCCGGGGCGGGGAAGACGACGCTGGCGCGGATCGCCGCGGCGGGGGCGGAAGGGGCGTTCGAGGAGGAGTCGGCGGTCAACGCGGGGAAAGCCGAGATCCGCAGCGTCATCGAGCGGGCGCGGGAGCGGCGGCGGGCGAATGGGCGGCCGACGGTCCTCTTCCTCGACGAGATCCATCGCTTCAACAAGGCCCAGCAGGACGCGCTGCTGCCGGCCGTCGAGGACGGGGTGCTGACCCTGATCGGCGCGACCACCGAGAACCCCTACTTCGAGGTCAACTCGGCGCTGCTCTCGCGCAGCCAGGTCTACGAGCTGCGGCCGCTGGCGCCCGAGCAGGTGGTGGAGCTGCTGCGCCGGGCGCTGCGCGATCCCGAGCGGGGGCTCGCCGATCCGCCCGCGGTCGAGGAGGCGGCGCTGGAGATGCTGGCGCAGCGCAGCGGCGGCGACGCCCGGGTGGCCCTCTCGGCGTTGGAGCGGGCGGCGGAGCGCTCGCGCGGCGCGCCGGTCGACGTGGCGGCGATCGAGGACGCCCTGCAGCGCAAGGCGGTCGACTACGACAAGCAGGGCGACCGCCACTACGACTTCGTCTCGGCCTGGATCAAGGCCACCCGCGGCTCCGACGTCGACGCCTCGCTCTACTACCTGGCGGTGATGCTGGAGGGCGGCGAGGACCCGCGCTTCATCGCTCGCCGCATGGTCATCCTCGCCTCCGAGGACGTCGGCAACGCCGACCCGCAGGCGCTCCTGGTCGCCGACGCCGCGGCCCGCGCCGTCGACCGCGTCGGCCTTCCCGAGTGCGCGCTCAACCTCGCCCAGGCCTGCGTCTACCTCGCTCTGGCGCCGAAGTCCAATGCCTCCTACAAGGCCCTCTCCGCCGCCCGCGCCGAGGTCCGCCGCAACGGCGCCAAGACCCCGCCCGACTACCTGCGCGACGCCCACTACCCCGGCGCCGCCGAGCTCGGCCGCGGCGATGGCTACCGCTACGCGCACGACGAGCCGGGCGGCGTCAGCGACCAGCGGCTCCTTCCCGACGGGCTCGAGGGCGCCCGCTTCTACGCGCCGACCGACCGCGGCTTCGAGGCCGAGCTGGGCCGCCGCCTGGCCGGCTTGCGAGAGCGCTTCGGGCGCTCCTCGTAACGAGCGCAACTTCCCCTACAACCCCGTGTTTCTATGAGCGGCTTTCCAAGCTAAGCCAGGGAGAGCCGACATACCGGCCGGAGGCCTGGACTGGGGGTCTCCGGCCGGGAAGTCTCACACAGGGGGGAGAGGGCGCCGAGATTGGGGGGAACTGGGACTCGGCGCCCTCTGTATTTCCGCTATTTCCGCGCAAAGCGCGCGCAGCGCGGGGGGCGTGTCTGAGCTAACGGGTGCATATGAACCCCTCAGCTCAGACACGCCATGGCCTAAGGTGATCGCGTGGCTTCGACGGACTCGCAGAAGCTCAAGCTGGGCGGGATGGCGCTGCGCAACGGGCTGCTGATTCACGGGCCGACGCACTGGGCGGCGGCGGTGCGGGACCGCGACGGGGAGATCCAGGTCGCCTCGGAGCGCAAGCCGGAGCTGGCGCCGGGACTGGCGACGCGGCTGCCGGGCCTGCGCGGGCCGCTGAAACTGGCCGAGGCGCTGGCGGTGCTGCCGCTGGTGCGGCGACGGCTGTCGGCCGTGCGGCTGCCCTTCGAGGACCGGCGCGTGCTGGTTGCGGCGGCGGCGACGCTGGCCCTGACCGGGCTGCTGCGCCGGCGCACCCGTCCCTCCGCGCTGCGCGAGGGCGCGGTGCAGGCGATCGGCGCGGTGCCGGCCGTGGTCGCCCTGCTCGACCGCGACCTCGCCGCCTACCACGGCGCCGAGCACAAGGCGATCGCCGCCTACGAGCAGGGGATCGTCGACGAGGTCGCCTCGGTGCCGAAAGAGCACGACCGCTGCGGGTCCAACCTGATGGTGCCGATGATGCTGCTCTCGGCGGGCGGCACGGTGCTGTTGGAGCGCTTGGTCGAGAAGCCGAGCCAGCTCACCCGCGCCGCGGTCGCCCTCGGCGGCGCCTCGCTGGCGGTCGAGATGTTCGCCTGGAGCGACCGCCACCACGGTGCCCCGCTGGCCGAGGCCTTCCACACGCCGGGCCGCGAAATCCAGCGCCACCTGGCGACCAAGGAGCCGACCCCCGAGCAGCTCGAGGTCAGCCTCGCGGCGCTGACCGAGATCCTCCGGGTCGAGCCGCCGCCGAGCCCGGCTGCATAGACTGGCCGCCGTGTTCGGACGCATCGACCACATCGGCGTCGCCGTCGAGGATCTCGACGAGGCGATCGCCCTCTACGAGCAGAGCTTCGGGATGGAGCTGGCCCACCGCGAGACCGTCGAGTCGCAGGGCGTCGAGGCGGTGCTGCTGGACGTCGGCGAGGGCCACGTCGAGCTGCTGCGGCCGCTCGATCCCGACACCGCCGTCGGCAAGTTCCTCGCCAAGCGCGGCAAGGGCCTGCATCACGTCGCCTACGCGACCGACGACATCGACGCCACCCTGGAGCAGCTCGCCGCCACCGGGATCGAGCTGATCGACTCCGAGGCCCGGGTCGGCATTCGCGGCAGTCGCGTCGCCTTCCTGAAGCCACGCTCGACCGGTGGCGTCCTGACCGAGATCGTCGAACCCGCGGAGGGACACTGATGGCAGACGCGCAACGAGTGGAGATCGGCTTCGAGGGAGGCCAGGTGATCTCCGTCAGGCTCGCCACCGACGACCTCAAGGACCTGCGCAAGCAGCTCGAGAAGGGGGGCTGGCACGACCTCCACACGGAGGACGGCGTCGTCGCCCTCTACCTCGGCAAAGTCGCCTTCATGAGGATCGAGTCCGGCGAGCACCGGGTCGGCTTCAGCCTGGGGAGCTGAGATGCGGCCGCGGACGCTGTTCGGCGCCGCGGCTCTGGGAGTGTTCGCCGCCGCGCTCTGGTGGCGCAAGAACCCCTCGGCCTGCCCCTACGGCCAGCGCTTCTGGGTCGAAGCCCCGCACCCGGTCATCACCCGCGACCGCCTGCGCGCGGTCCTGCGGCCGGAGCCCGGCGAGCGCCTGCTGGAGATCGGCGTCGGCACCGGCTACTACAGCCACGACCTCGCCGAGTGGGTCGGTCCCGACGGCACCCTCGAGCTCTTCGACCTGCAGCAGGATTTCCTCGACCACGTGATGCGGGGCGCCGCCGAGCGCGGGCTCGCCAACCTCGTCCCCACCCAGGGAGACGCCACCGCCCTCCCCTACGAGGACGCCTCGGTCGACGCCGTGATCCTCACCGCCGTGCTCGGCGAGATCCCCGACACCGCCGCCGCCCTCCGCGAGATCCGCCGCGTCCTCAAGCCGGGCGGCCGCCTCGTCGTCGGCGAGCTCTTCGGCGACCCCCACTTCACCACCCAGGCCAGCCTCAAAAGCCAGGGTGCCAACGCCGGTCTCGACTACCAAGAGCACTCCGGCAACTGGTTCGCGTACTTCGCGCGACTGGGCTGAGCGCGCTCCGGATCCCCCGGCCTCGCGCGCGCTGAAGCGCGGACGCGCACGACCGTCGAACCGCGCTTGCAGGCGCAAGCGCAGGAGCGCCGGTCATTAACTCAATCTCTATTGATCAATAGCTGGGACCGCACCTATACCTGCGAGTTCCCGGCAGACCGGAGGGCGAGGAGCGTGGGGCCTGGGCGCCGGCATCGAAAGAGAGTCAATCCAATGATTCGCAATCTCAAGTTCCTGGTTGCCGCGACGATGGCGATCGCCGCGTTCGGGGCGATGGGCAGCGCGGGCGCACAGGCCGCTGAATTCCACTGCTCGGTCTCGCCCTGTCAGGTCACAATGAAACCCGACGGAACCGGCAAAACAGCACACCACGTGATCAACGTCGCTGGTTTCCAGACAACATGCGGTTCGATCACCGGCGAAGGGACGCTGACCGAAAAAACATCCAGCGAACTGACAATCGGCAACCTCAAAGGCGAAAACTGCGTGATCATCGGCCAGCAGTCGACGCTCACGTCGAACGGCTGCCATTACCTCCTCAAATCCGCTGGCACCCTGACGATCAAATGCCCGGAAGGGAAAGTGATCGAAAACAACGGGATCAACTGCAACTACGACATGCCACCGCAGGGACCCCTGCCTGGAGTCAGCTTTCACACTGTGGGTGGCGGCACGGAAGTGACAGTCGAAATCAAAGTCAAACTGACCGTGTCTGTCTATGGGGTCGGCTGTCCGACGTATGGCACCGAAGCCGAATTCGTCACAGCAAACTCGCTGCTCACAAGCGAGACGACCGGCGGGGTAATGGCCAATCTCTCCTGGGAATAGGGATCCTCGCTAGGAGAGCTTCGAAAGCGTGATCAGTAGCGCGGCGGCTCGCGGACCTCGCGGCGTTCTTCGACCGCGGGGGCTTCCTCGGGCCGCCGACGCCTGGTCCAGATCGCCTCTTGGAGGAAGGAGAGGACGAGGCCAGCGGCGCCGGCGATCATCAGGATCAGGCCGACGGTGTCGACGCTGACGCCCTGGACGTGGAAGTTGGTCGCGAACTTGAGGATCGCGCCAACTGCGATCAGGAAAATTGCTGCGGCGATGGTCATGCCCGCGTTGTTACCCCGCAGGTGGTCGATCTAAGCGGCAGCGGGAGATTTCGAAGGTGGTGGCGTGGGGGTGGGGCTTCAGCCGCCCCACCCCCACGGGGCGGCGATCGCCACCCGCCAGTCGCCCCCCTGCCGCCGCAGGACCGTGTTGGCGGCGAACGTCTGTCGGTACGGGGCCCCCCTGGACCGGAAGTGCAGGCGCTCCGAGGCGAGGGCCAGCTCACCGGCCCGGACCAGCGAGCCGGTCTCCACCTCGATCACCGTGCCGGCGTCGATCAGCTGGGCCAGGATCGGGCTGATGCCGGCCAGCCCGCTGACCGCGGTCGCGTCCGGCGTGATCAGGCAGGCGTCCGGGCCGAAGCAGCGCTCGGCCGCGGCCAGATCCCCGGCTGCTATCGCTCGCGCCAGGGCGAGCGACACCTGCCCGAACGGGAGAGATTGATCGCTCGGGCAGGAGTCGGTCGGTTCCACGTTCCGATTGCATCACCGACCGTGTTGCTCGGGGTGTGCCAATGGGGTGCGAGCGGGAAGCTGGATTGGGACCACGTGGTCTATGGACTCTCCCTCCGCGAGGCTGTCCAGCATCACTGTCATGTCCTCGAGCCGCAGCGCCACGCCGAACTCGGCGCGGCGGGTGGACACGGACTCGCCCACCGACTCCTCGATCCGCCGTAGGCGCCGCTGCACCGTGTGGCGATCGACCTTCAGCGCCGCCGCCGCCGACGCCGCGTTGCAGTTCAGTTCGAGGTACGTGCGCAGGGTGCCGCGCAGGCCCCCACCGTCGCGCTGCTGGTCGAGGGGGCGCAGGTAGCGGTCGAGCAGGGACCGGCCCATCACCTCGCTGCTGAGCGCGGTGGCGAGGAGGGCGACGTCGGAATAGCGAGTCACCCTCGTCCGCTGCAGCATGGCCACGGTCACGCACTCCCGCGCTTCCCGGTGGGTGGTTCGCCAGCCCTCGAGGCCGAAGCGCGACTCCCCGGCGGCGATCGCCAATGGGGTCTCCCCTCCGGCCGCGGCCCGTTCGAGCTCGGCGAAGGAGATCTGGCGCCGGGCGCCGAGCCAGGCCCAGATGGTTTCCTCGGTGCGCGGCAGCAGGAGCAGGTCGCATCCCAGTGTCTCGGCCAGGCGCCGGCAGGCGAGCTCCGCCTTGACGCCCATGGCGATCAGGCCGACGTGGAAGCCCTCCAACCGGTAGTCGAGGTCCGCGAAATCGCCCAGGCCTCCGTCGAGCAGGCTGTCGATGCGCTGCCACAGGCGTCGCGAGGGAGCGCTGTCGAGCCTCTCCAGCTCCTGCTCGTACTCGGCGGCGAAGGCGGCCATCAGGCGGTCGTCGTTGAGGCTCCGCAGGTTCGCCATGTATCGCATCGCCTCTTCGGGTTGCGCCAGCTCACCCATGTGCTCGGCGACGAACTCGCCGATCGTGGTGGCGACGATCGTCAGCCCGCGCAGGACACGATCGAGAGACATGCCTTCCCGCGCCATGTACTGGATTGGCGCGGCGATGCCGGGCGGTAGGTCGGTGGACCAGAGGTCGCCCTCTTCGAGCCTTGCCAGGAGCACCCTGACCACCTCGGTCGCCGCCAAGCGCAGGCCGGAGACGCTGTCGGTGTCCAGGTCACGGCCCATGTCGGAGCTGAGGTAACGGGCGACGAGGGCCTGCTCCACCTCTTCGCTGTGGGATCGCAGCAGCGCGACGAGTTCGCCCCTGATCTGCGCCGACGACTCATTGCCTCGCGCCTCCACCCAGGCCGACCCTAGGCGCTGTCGGTCGGGGGCGCAAATCCAGTTTGCGCCCCAGCTCAGCTGCCGACGGCCGCCTTCTTGACGATCGTCTTGACGCGGTCGCGGTCGCGCTGGGAGAGGTTGGTCGGGTTGCCCTTCGACTTGGTGACGAGCTTGCGCAGCTCGGTGCGCTCGCCCTGGCTGAGGTTGTCGTTGAGGTGGGCGCGGCCCTTGGCGACCAGCCAGGTGGCGGCAGCCCAGACCTTCAGCCAGGGGACGCGTTTGGCGACTGAGAAGGCGCTCGGCATCGTGACTCTTATACCCGCTCGCCCAGCGCGGTCCACAGGCGGCGCTCGGCGGCGAGCACGTCGCCGGCGGCGGCGTTGACCTGGCGCCAGAGGCCCGGCTCGGGATCGTCGCTCTCGCTCGCGGCTTTGAAGGCCTCGGCGAGGTCGGTCCAGCGCTCGCCCGCGGCCTCGGCGAGCGGCGCCTCGGGCCGTCCCGCCTCGGCCAGGAAGCGCCCGTACATGGGCCGGAAGCAGCCGCCGCCGGTACCGCGGCGCTCGATCACCTGGTACGCGAAGCGGGCGCACCACTGCCAGTCCTCGGCCGCCTCCGGCCAGGAGCCGGCCTCGGCGGCGAGGCGCTCGACGGCGGGGAGGCCGGCGAACTCGCCCCAGGTCGGTTCCAGCATCTCCTTGACGGCGCGGTCGATCGCGGCCGGGATCGCCGCTCGCAGCGCCTCCGGGTCGAGCTCCTCGGTGACGGTGAACATGTGCCCTTCCAGCGGGTAGGCGGGGTGGCCGCTGTGGCGGGCCCGGGCGAGGTTCTCCAGGCGGGTCGCCTGCAGCTCCGCGAAGCCGGTATCGGAGAGGTGGGCGACCTCCTCGTCGTAGCCGGCGAGGACGACCGCGTGTCCCGGGAAGTGGGCCGAGTTGCCGTAGTGGTCCAGGTAATAGATGTCGGTCAGCAGCAGCGCCGGGCGGCCGTCGTCGACCGCGGCCGCGGCGGCGGCCCAGGCGCCGTCGTCCTCGGCCGGGAAGGTCCGCATCTCCAGCGCCGCCCCGGTCAGCTCCCGGAAGCTCTCCTCCAGCCGCGCCGTGCGGCCGTTGAACCAGCGGCTCGGCGAGGCGTCATCGAGGGTCAGGTAGTAGAAGCAGGCGCCAGCGCCGAGCCCGAAGGCCATCTCCTCGCTGAGCTCGACGCCGTGGAAGCCGAGTAGGTTGCGGAGCGCGGTCGAGCCGCAGTGGTTGCCGGGCGTGTGGACGTAGCCGGGGACGACGGGCATCGGCCGGGATTATCCTCCCCCGCCGATGCAAGACCTCGACCTACGACTGCTGCGCTGGATGCGCACCCACGGCCACTCGCCCGGAATCGAGTCGGCCGCCCAGGCGTTGGGCAAGGCCGCCAACAACGGCGCCGTCTGGCTGGTGCTCGGGATCGCCCTGGCGATCATCGACGCCGACCGGCGCCAGGAGTGGCTGATCTGCGCCGCCCTCGGCCCGATCGCGATCGTCCTCAACTATGGGATCAAGCTGCTCGTCAAACGGCCGCGCCCGGTGCTCGAGGGACTGCCGCCGCTCGGCGGCGCCCCCAGCTCGCTGAGCTTCCCCTCCGCCCACGCGCTCTCCTCGTTCGCGGTGGCGACGGCGATGTGCCGGGTCGACCCGGCGATGGCGGGGACGCTGGTGGTGGCGCTGGCGATCTCGCTCGGCCGCCCCTACCTCGGCATGCACTACCCATCCGACGTCCTCGCCGGTGCCGTGCTCGGCATCCTCCTCGGCCTGATCGTGCCGCTCTCGCTGTGACCGGAGGAGCGCGATGAAGGTCGGGATCGTCGGGCTGCCCAACGCCGGCAAGTCGACGCTGTTCAACGCCCTCACCGAGGGCGGCGCCCAGACGGGCGACTACCCGTTCACGACGATCGAGCCCAACGTGGCGATTGCCGAGGTGCCGGACGAACGGCTGGAGAAGGTCGCCGAGACGGTCGGCAGCTCGAAGCTGGAACCGGCGACGATCGCCTTCCACGACATCGCCGGGCTGGTCAAAGGCGCCTCCGAGGGCGAGGGGCTCGGCAACCAGTTCCTCGCCTCGATCCGCGAGACCGACGCGATCTGCCACGTGGTCCGCTGCCACACGGAATCCGACGTGCCGCACCCCGACGGCCGCGTCGACCCGCTGGCCGACATCGAGACGATCGAGACCGAGCTGGTGCTGGCCGACTACGAGCAGGTCGAGCGCCGGCTGGGCCGGGTCGGCAAGCAGGCGAAGTCCGGCGACGTCGAGGCGATCGCCGAGCTGGGTTGGCTGCAGGCCGTCCACGAGGCGCTGGCGGCCGGACGGCCGGCGCGTTCGGTCCCGGTCCCCGACGCGGCCCCGGACGCGGTCCGGAACCTGCAGGCGCTGACGACCAAGCCGATCCTCTATGTCGCCAACGTCGACGAGGGCGACGCCGAGGTGCCGGAAGCGGTCCTCTCCCACGCCAACGCGGTCGGCGCCGGCGCGGTCGCGGTCAGCGCCCGCATCGAGGGCGAGCTGGCCGAGCTCGACGCGGCGGAAGCGGCGGAGATGCGCGAGTCCTACGGCGTCGAGGGCTCCGGCCTCGCCCGCCTGGTCCGCGCCGCCTACGACCTCCTCGAGCTGCTCACCTTCTTCACCGCCGGCGAGGGCAAGGAGGCCGTCGCCCGCCCCCTCCATCGTGGCGCCACCGCCCTCGAAGCAGCCGGCACGATCCACACCGAGATCATGGAAGCCTTCGTCAAAGCCGAGGCGATCGGCTGGGAGCAGCTGGTCGAGTGCGGCGGCTACGCCCCCGCTCGCGACAAGGGCCTGCTCCGCATCGAGGGTCGCGACTACGTCGTCCAGGACGGCGACGTGATCACCATCAAGGTCTGAGGCGACCCTTTTTTTGCTCCGGAGTAGCTCTTATAAGAGATTATCTCGAATAAGATATATTTAGAGAAATGAACCCCGGGCTACTGCTGCGAGAGGCACGCAAGCGCCACGGCGTCAGCCAGGTGAGCCTGGCCCGCCGTGCTGGTACCACGCAATCGGCCATCTCCCGCATCGAGCGAGGTGGTGTGTCGCCAACCGTCGAGACGCTGAGGGAGCTGCTGCACCTCCTCGGTGAGGAGCTCGTATTGGTGGCCGAGCCTGCGAACTCGGGCATCGACCGTTCGCTGATCCGCGAGCGCCTCGCTCTCACTCCTTCAGAGCGGCTCGACTACGGGATCGCAATGGCCAACCAGGTAATCGAGAACAGCCCGAACGTTCGCCGGGAACCGGCACGAGATGTCCCCTGAGCCGGTCCCGCCGAAAGCACCCGACCTTCGCAAGCTGCTCGAGCCGCTCGTTAGCAAGGGAGTCGACTTCGTCGTCGTCGGCGGAATGGCAGGAATTGCCTACGGCTCCACCTATCCGAGCTTCGACCTTGATGTCGCTTACTCATGCGGTCGGGCGAACATCGGTCGTCTGGCCGCTGCCCTGGTGGAGATCGGGGTTCGGCTGCGAGCTGGAGCGGATGACCTGCCGTTCCAGCTCGACGAGCGCATGTTCGAGAGCGGAGCCAACTTCAACTTCGTCACGCGGTTCGGGGATCTCGATGTGCTTGGCGATATCCCTGGCATCACCAGCTACGAGAAGCTGCGCTCCTCCGCTGTCGAGATGGACATCGCAGGCATTCACGTCCGGGTCGCGTCGCTCGACGACCTGATTTCGATGAAGAGGGCGGCCAACCGCACCAAGGACAAACTGCTGGTGCTCGAGTACGTCGAGCTCGCTGACGAGCGCCGACGCGCCGGTCAGTAACTGCAGTCTTTGGCGATGCCGCCGACGTACTGGAGGGGGCCGATGCTTTCCGGGGCGCCGCCCGAGTCGGAGAGCTGGGCGCCTTTGACGACGCCGGTGCTGGAGACCGACCATTCGAAGAGGGAGTAGTGGCCGTACCAGTAGACGGTCTCCTTGTAGAGCCAGGAGCCGTCCGGTTCGACGCGGGCGTCCTGGTAGCCGTATTCGCCGACGCTCTTGACGTCGGATCCCGAGGTGGGGCGCAGCCAGCACTGGTAGAAGGTCGAGCCGCTGGAGTGGCTGTAGCGGTTCTCGAAACCGCCGCAGGTCGGCCAGCCGGTGACGCAGTCGGTGAAGGTCGAATTGGCCAGGTACTTCTGCAGGAACGGTTTGGCCTCCTCGCCGTTCAGCTGCTTGCCGGGGGCTTCGAAGAGGCCCTGCGGCTGCACGGGCGCCGGCGCGGGTGCGGGCGCCGGGGCCGGTGCCGGGGTGCCTTTGCCTTTCGCTTTGCCGCCCCGTTTGCGGCAGACCTTCACCTTTTTGCCTTTTTTGGTGGTGACCGTCTTCGGGACATAGCCTTTTTTGCAGGCTTTCCCTTTGGCTTTCGCTTTGCCCTCAGCCCCCGCGGGGGCGGCGGTGGCGACGCTCAGCAGCGCGCAGGCGCCGAGCAGGGCGAGCGCGAGCAGGACGAGGCGAGGGCGGGCGGGGACGAACACGGGCGCGAGCGTACACGTCAGCCTGGCGGCCGGGCAAGGCTCGCCCGGCCGCGGCAGCCCGTTTAGAGTCACGACATGGACGAAGGTGCGAGGTTCCCCGGCGTCGCCGCCAAGGCCGGTCACTACGAGAGCTTCTATGTGAAGGCCTGCGCGCGGGACGGCGGCAGGGGGATCTGGATCCGCCACACCGTCCACAAGCGACCCGGCGCCGAGCCGAACGCCTCGATCTGGTTCACCCTCTTCGATCGCGACGCGCCCTCCCCGCGGGCGACCAAGGTCACCGTTCCAGCTGCGCAGCTGTCGGCCCCGGCCGGGTCGTGGATCCGGGTCGGCGACGCCGAGATCGGTCCCGGCCAGGCCGAGGGCTCGGTCGACACCGAGGCGCTCAGCGCCGCCTGGTCGTTCACCTTCGAGGCCGAGGCCGGTCCCTGCAAGTACCTGCCGGCCGACTGGCTCTACTCGGCGCCGCTGCCGAAGACGAAGTTCGTGGCGCCGGTCCCGCTGGCCCGCTTCGACGGCCGCCTCGAAATCGACGACGAGACGATCGAGTTCAGCGGCTGGCCGGGGATGATCGGCCACAACTGGGGCAGCGAGCACGCCGAGCGCTGGGTCTGGCTCGAGGGCACCGGCTTCGCCGACGCCGAGGGGGCCTACTTCGACGCCGGCGCCGCCCGCGTCAAGCTCGGCTCCCGGATCAGTCCCTGGATCCCCTCCGGGATGCTGCGGCTGGACGGCGAGGAGCACCGGCTCGGCGGCCTCGGCGCGATCCGCTCCGCCCAGATCGAGGAGTCGCCGACCGGGTGCTCGTTCGTCCTGCCCGGCAAGGACATCCTCGTTCGCGGCCGCGTCTCCGCCCCCGCCAAGGACTTCGTCGGCTGGGTCTACGCCGACCCCAAGGGCCCCGAGCACAACACCATCAACTGCTCGGTCAGCGACCTCGAGCTGACCGTCGAGCGCCCCGGGCTGCCCGCCCGCGAGCTGCGGTTGACCGGCGGCGCCGCCTACGAGTTCGGGATGCGGGAGACCGACCACGGCGTCCCGATCCAGCCCTACTCAGACGGCTGAGCTGCGACCCCGGACGTGGCGGGGCCGCGTTTGCCGCCGACGACCTTCTGGAAGTTCATCCAGGTGTCGTAACCGCCGAGGGCGACCTCGAGCTGTTCGCCGGTGACGGTGGTGGTGCCGCCGGTGCCGACCAGCTTCGCCTCGATGATCCGGGGGGAGACGCCCCGTTTGGTCACGACCACCTGTTTGAGGCGGCCGTCGAGGTAGGCGCCGAGCTTGGCGCTGATCTGCGGGCCGGTGAAGCGCAGCGTCCATTTGTGCAGCGGGCATTCGCCGTCGTAGGGGTCGGGGACGCCCTGCAGGTAGGGGATCGCGGGGCCGCCAAAGACGTTCTGGATGCTCTCGGTGTGGCCACCCGAGCAGGCCGAGAACATCGTCGTGGCGATCTCGCCGCCGTACATGACGACCTCGCCGCGGGTCGAGTCGGCGGCTTCGTTGCTGGTCTTGTACTCGCTCTCCAGGCCCTCGTAGACCTGGCTGCGGGTGTCGCTGTAGAGGTCGAAGCCGTTGCCGCCAACGGCCCCGGTCAGCGCGAAGGAGCGGGCTGCGAGCGCCTGCGCCTGCAGCTGCGCCAGCGGCCAGGAGGGCGGCGACTCGTTGGGGATCACGCCTTTGACGTAGTTGTCGACGGTGAGCGCGTTGACGACGTTGAGCGAGCCGGCTGCTTCTTCGGTCGGGACCGTCTCCAGGGCGCCGCGGAAGCGCCCGAGCCCGGCGATCTCGATCGTCCCCTTGCCGGCCGCGCGCAGTTTGCGGCCGCAGTTGGCGAGCGGCTTGCCGCCCGAGGTGCGCAGCCGCACCGAGCGGGCGACCCGGTGCGCCTCGTAGCTGCGGGCCGGGTCGAGGGCGACCCCGCAGGCGCTGGTCGCGGCGGTGAATTCGACGTCGCCGCCGGAGATGTCGAGCAGGACGCGGACGATCCGCGGCCCGTCCAACTTGCCGATCGTCGTCCCCGAGTAGTAGTGGCCGAGGATGAACTCGTAGCCCTTGCCGCGCAGGGCGTAGCCGTAGGCACCGTAGGCGCTCATCCCAACGCCGTGCCCGAAGCCGCGCCCGTGCACGACCCAGCTGACCGCGGCCTCGGCGCGGGGAGCGGCGGCGAGCAGGCCGGCGAAGGCCATCAGGGCCGCAGCCACGGTGGCGAGGGAGCGGATCGAGCGCAAAGCGAGCATCTATCGCGAAACAGATTCGTCGCGAAGGAGTCGCGGCCTCCCGTGTGTGGAGTTTTACTCGGCGATAGGCCGAGAAACGCTCCACACGGACCGAGCGAAGGCGCCATCGCAGGCATTTGACCCTGGCGTTATTTAGGAACTAGGATGTACGTGTAAGTGACCGGAGCGTCTACTTCCCATGGCTGAGGCTCGACGACCAGCGACCGAGGGTCCCCGCCGCCTTCCCCGCGGGCGGCACGCGCTCGACCCCGAGACGGTGCTGGCCGACCAGCGCGAGCGCCTGGTCGCCGCCGTCCCGGCCGTCGTCGCCGCGCACGGCTACGAGGCGATGTCGGTCGCCGACCTCGTCAAGGCCGCCGCCGTCTCCCGCAACGCCTTCTACAAGACCTTCGCCGACAAGCAGGACTGCTTCGCGACCGCCCACGAGCGCGGGCACGAGCGTCTCTTCGGGATCCTCACCGGCGCCTGCGAGGGCGCCGGCTCGCCCGAAGAGAAGCTCGAGCGCTCGCTGGCCGCCGTGCTCGACACCCTCGCCGCCGAACCGGAGCTGGCGCGGCTGCTGTTCGTCGAGGCGCCCGGCTCGGCCGGGGAGAAGATCGCCCTCCGCTACCACGAGTGGCTCGGTCGCTACGGCTCGCTCCTCCACGCCGGCCCGGACGCGCCGGCGACCGGCGAGTTCGACCAGGTGATCGTCGGCGGCATCGCCACCCGCATCGCCAGCGAGGTGCTGCGCGGTGGCGGCGAGGAGCTTCGTGACCTCACCCCGCAGATGGTCGAGTACCTGCGCGCCTTCGTCGGCCCCGAGGCCCCGCTGACGAGGGCCGCCCAGGTGGTCCCGCTCGAGCGCGAGACCCGCCGCCGCCAGGCCGGCGCCTAGCTCCGCAAACCGTCCCGCCGCAGGAACTCCCTGCAAATCGCCGTGGTTCTCACTGATACCACGTGCGTATCTTGACAACTGTGAACCGACGTGTTTACATCCCCGACTGTCTTCTCATAGGAACGAAGACGGTATCGCTAACAGGGACGCAGTTCGTAGTTCACAGGGAAACCGAGCCCAAGGGGCCGTCTTAGGGAGACGGCCGGCAGAGGGGCTCACGGGACAAGGAGAGCAATACGTGAGAGGCCTGGCGATGGCATCGTCCATGGGATCGACTGGGAGAGCCGGCAGCCGCCGCCGGGGCCGCGCCACTCGGCTTGCCTTGCTGGTCGCCACCCTGACCCTCGCCCTCGGTGCATCGACGGCGCAGGCGAGCAAGGGCACGGTCTCCACGATCACCGCCCCCGCCACCGGCCTGGCCGTGAACGAAGCGACCGGCAACCTCTACGCGATGGAGGAAGGCAAGGTCGCTGTCTTCGACGCCGACGGCAACCCGCTCTTCGATTTCGGCAGTCCGGGAGAAGGTTCCGGGCAGTTCGGGACGTTCCCCTACACCAGCGGCATCGCGATCAATCAGGTGAGCGGCGATGTCTACGTCTTCGATCTTGGGAACTATCGCGTTCAGCAGTTCGACGCCGCTGGCGCTTTCATCCGCATGTGGGGGGTGGATGTCAACGCGACCAAACCCAGCACCGGCTTCGAGGTCTGTGCCGCCGGGTCCGGCGATAGCTGCAAAGCGGGGGAATCGTCGACCGCCCCCGGCGGGTTCAGCGCGAGCGGGATCAACCTGCCCCTGTACCTCAATGTCGATCCCGGCACCGGCAACGTGATCGTCGCCGACGGAGGCAACAAGCGCCTGCAGCTCTTCACCTCCACCGGGGCTCTGGCGGGAGTCGTTGGCTCGGCAACGCAGTTCCCGGAAAACAACTCGCCATCCAGCGTCGCCGTGGATTCGGCAGGCGCTCTCTTCGTGGCGGGGTTCGAAACGGCGGTGCAGAGATTCAGCTCCGCTGGCGCCAGCCTCGGAGACTTCGGTAGCGCCGCGGCAAGGCAGATCGCGATCGACCCGAGCGACGATCGCGTCTATCTCACCCAGGCCAATGCCACCACCGGCGAATGGGAGGTCGCCGAGTATGGCCACGATGGCACCCTCCTCGAAGAGCACGCGATCGGGATTCCGGCGCCGACCGGACTCGCGGTCAACTCATCGACGGGTCGGATCTACGTCTCCGACAACGGAGGCGGCCAGGTCATCCTGATCGACGAAGTGGCCAGCCAGCCGCTGCCGATCGCGACCGCGGCGACGGAAGTCACGGCCGGCAGCGCGACTTTGAATGGGACCGTCAACCCCAACGGGAGCGCCTATGACACGCACTGGCGCTTCATCTGCACCCCCGCCTGCCCGGGGGTGGCAGGTGGCAACGCCGGCAACGGCACCACCGAGGTCCCGGTCTCGGCAGTCGCCACCGGCCTCGACCCGAACACGACCTACCAGGTTCGCCTCGTCGCCACCCGCGAGTTTGGGGCCGGCAACGCGGTATCGGCGGCTGCCACGTTCACCACCGGAGCCGTCGCGCCGGGCGTCTCGCTGGTCGCCGCCTCCCGTGTTTCCGACACCAGCGCCCGTCTGGGGGCGTCGGTGAACGGGGGGAACTCCTCGACGACCTACTACTTCGAGTTTGGGACCAGTGCCGGCTACGGAAGCTCTGCGCCCGCGGGCAAAGCCGGAGATGCCGGCAAATCCCTCTCTCCTGTTCCGGCCTTCGAGACGATCACTGGCCTCAGCCCCAATACGACCTACCACTTCAAGGTCGTCGCTGAAAACGGCGCCGGTAAAGCTGAAAGCGGCGATGTCGTCTTCACCACCCGGAGCTCGGCGGAAGTCGCGCTTCCCCAGCGGGGCATCGAGCTGGTCACGCCGCCGGACAAGGGGAACCAGAA
>Ga0190271_10000599_pt1 | contig 18676 bp, 22 predicted proteins | sample Popmic356T_FD_133747 | JGI IMG/M metagenome (GOLD analysis project Ga0190271, IMG submission 133747) | Populus adjacent soil microbial communities from riparian zone of Weber River, Utah, USA - 356 T | ecosystem: Environmental > Terrestrial > Soil > Riparian zone | place: USA: Utah | collected...
ACTCAGTCCTAGGTACGAGTCTCTGAAGGCAGCGCCTTCAGAGACTCTCTATCAGCTTCTCGACGCGCTCGTCGTGTGCCTTGAACGGGTCCTTGCACATCACGGTTCGTTGTGCCTGGTCGTTCAGCTTGAGATGGACCCAGTCCACCGTGAAGTCCCGTTTGCGCGCCTTTGCCGCCTTGATGAAGGCACCCCGGAGGCGGGCCCTGGTCGTTTGTGGGGGCTGACGGACCGCCAGGGCCACCTTCTCGTCTGTGACCACCCGGTCGACGAGTCCTTTGCCCTCTAGGAGGTAATAGAGGCCTCTCTTGCGGTCCACGTCGTGATAGCTGAGGTCCATCATCGACATCCGGGGATCCGACATGGGCACACCTCTGCGATCGGCGTACCGCTCGAGGAGACGATGCTTGATCACCCAATCGACCTCGCGGTCGAGGGTCATCGGGTCCTTCTCCAGCCCGGTGAGCAGGTGCTCCCAACGATCGATGGCCCCCTGCACCTCTGGCGGGAATCCTGGGCTGCGAGCAAATCTCATGGCCCGGTCGAGATACTCCCACTGGATGTCGAGGGCCGACAGCTCCCGGCCGTTGGCCAGCTTGATCTTGCGTCTGCAGGTGACGTCGTGGGACACCTCCCTGATGGCGCGGATCGGGTTCTCGAGGGACAGGTCGCGGAATACCACGTCGCGCTCGATCATCTGAAGGAGGGCGACCATGGTCCCAACCTTGACGAACGTGGCGTACTCGGACATGTTCGAGTCACCGGCGATGACGTGGAGACGGCGATAGCGCTCGGCATCGGCATGTGGCTCGTCTCGCGTGTTGATGATCGGGCGGGACCGAGTAGTTGCTGAGGAGACTCCCTCCCAGATGTGATCGGCTCTCTGGGCGATGGAATACGCAGTGCCCCTTGGGGTCTGGGTCAGCTTCCCGGCGCCCAGGAAGATCTGCCGCGTGACGAGGAACGGTATGAGGACGTCGACGGTCCGGTGAAAATCCTTGTGCCGGCTGACCAGATAGTTCTCGTGACACCCATAGGAGTTCCCGGCGCTGTCGGTGTTGTTCTTGAAGACGTAGATCTCACCGCGGATCCCCTCTTCCTCGAGACGCTCCTCGGCCCCGCGGACCAGGCCCTCGAGGATCCTCTCCCCCGCCTTGTCATGCGCGACGACGTCTTCGAGATTGTCACACTCGGGTGTGGCGAACTCTGGATGCGAGCCGACATCGAGGTAGAGACGGGCACCATTCTCGAGGAACACGTTCGACGACCGGCCCCACGAGACAACACGTCGGAACAAGTATCGGGCCACCTCATCAGGGCTGAGCCGACGTTGCCCGCGCAAGGTGCAGGTGACCCCGTACTCGTTTTCCAGCCCGAAGATGCGTCGGTCCACGTAGGCAGGCTATCCCGGGTGGGGGGCTTCCGCGCGAGAATGTTTCAGCGGGCGGGTAGTTCGGCCCCGGTGAGCCGACGGAACGCCCTGCGCCCATTCGAATAATCGAGGACTGCCGCTTCCCAGCCCTCCATCTCCCGGCCTTCGGCTTGCCGGAACGCCTCTGTCCCGATCTCCAGCGCACGTTCCAGCGTCAAATCTTCCTCCCAGACCTCCTGAAGTGCCTCTACGAGTTGTTCGGCCTTGCCGCCTATGGCGACGAACTTCCTCTCGTCATAGAGCGTCCCGTCATACGAGACCCGGAAAAGCCTGTGCTCGTCGCCCTCCTCGCTGATCTCGACTATGAGCACCTCCACCTCGAAAGGCTTCGGCTCGCGGGTGAAGATCACTCCGAGCGTCTGGGCAAAAGCGGTGGCCAGGCCCATAGCGGTCACGTCTTCTCTCGAGTAGAGATAGCCCATCAGATCGGCCTGGCGGATCCCCGCCTTTCGCAGTGTCTCGAATTCGTTGTATCGACCGACACCGGCGAAGGCGATCCGGTCGTAGACCTCGCTGATCTTGTGCAAAGCGGTCGACGGGTTCTCGGCCAGGAGAAGGACGCCGCCGGCGTAATCGACGGCGATGATGGACCGGCCTCGGGCGATGCCTTTGCGGGCGAACTCGGCCTTGTCACGTACCTGTTGCTCGGGAGGGACGTAGGGGAAGGTCATAGGATCTGGTCCACGGCCTGTTCGGCGAGGGGGGCAATGACCGAATCGGGGAGCTCTTCCACTCCCTCCGCCCCAATGCGCAAAACGGTCGGGTAGATGCCACGTCTCAGATCAGGGCCACCGGTGGCGGTGTCCTCCTGCGAGGCGGCGACTAGGGCCCTCACCGCCATGTCGGATGCCTCGTCAGCGCTCAGATCCTCCCGATACACGGTCCGGAGGAACGACTTGGCCAATCTCGAGCCCGATCCGGTGCTGCCGAAGTCGACCTCTTCATACCTGCCACCCACTGCGTCGTAGCTGTAGAGCCTTCCCCGCTGCTCGCGCTCGTCGTAGCCGGCGAACATGGGAACAACGATGAGGCCCTGGAAGGCCATGGGAAGCTGGCCTCTCACGAGACGGGCGAGAAACGAGGCCTGGCCCTCCAAGGAGAGTCGGACCCCTTCGATCTTCTCGTAATGCTCCAGCTCGACCTGGAACAGCCGAACCATCTCGATGGCGATCCCGGCGACGCCAGCGATGGCAACTGCCGAGTACTTGTCAGCCTGGAACACCTTGCGGATTCGGCGATGGGCGACCAAGTTCCCTTCCGTCGCGCGCCGATCACCTGCCATCACCACCCCGCCCTCGTGGCGCAGAGCGAGAACGGTCGTGCCCTCAGGGGCGACCGGAGCTTTCTCTCCCTGCGGGATGTTCAGAGTGGGCTTGGCGCCGAGGGAATCGAGCAGGTCCGTGAAGCTGGATCCGGGGCTCGGCACTTCCATCGGCAACGGGCCAATGGATCCGATCACTCCCCGCCCTTCTGGACGTAGTTCTTCACGAACTCCTCGGCATTTTCCTCGAGCACCTCGTCGATCTCATCGAGCAGGTCGTCGAGCGCCTCCAGGTCGGCGTCGCTCTCGACCCGTTCTGCCGGCTGGTCCTCGGACTTCTCGCTGTCTTGATCCCTGGACCGGGATCGTTCTCTGTCGGACATCTGGTTTTCATCCTCCTAGGCGACGCAAAAGGTCGGCCGCATCTTCGGCTTCGTCGATCATGGCCCCGATCAGATCGGCGCCACCTCGAAGTGGCTCCATCATAGGAACCCGTTTGAGATGCGATTCGCCAGTGTCGAACACCAGAGAATCCCAGTTGGCTGCCACCAACGAGTTGGAAAATCGGGACACGCACCGGCCCCGGAAATAGGCACGGGTGCGGTTCGGAGGGTTGACGGCGGCGGCCTCGATCTGGTCGTCATCAAATAGGCGCCGCATCGCCCCGCGACCGGTGAGACGGTGATACAGGCCTTTCTCCGGGTCCACGTCGTGATATTGGAGGTCGAGGGCGCGCAGCTTGGGATCCTCCCAGGAGAGGCCATCACGGTCGATGTATCCCTCGAAGAGCCGCTGCTTGGCAACCCAGTCGAGGGTGTCGGCGAGGCGACCCGGATCGGTGGCCAGGAGGTCGAGCGTCCGCTCCCATTCGTGGATCACCTGGTCCCAAACGGGGTCGTCCAGCTCCTTCTCCACGTACTTGGTCAGCCATTCCAGATAGCGGCCCTGCAGCTCCAGGGCGGTGGCGGTGCCCCCGCCCTCGAGTTCGAGGGGCTTGCCCAAACCTGTGTCATGACTCACCCGCCAACACGATTCCACAGGATCTTGGAGGTCGAGCGGGTCGGGTAAAGCCCCGTCCTCCAACGCCGAGAGCATCAAGGCCGTGGCACCTAGCTTGAGGAAGTTCTGGTACTCGGAGAGATTGGCGTCGCCGATGATGACGTGGAGTCTGCGGTATTTCGACGGATCGCCATGCGGCTCGTCACGGGTGTTGATAATCGGGCGCTTCAGCGTCGTCTCCAGACCGACCTCTTCCTCGAAGAAGTCGGCACGCTGGGTCAACTGAAATCCGACGGCGGGACGGTCGTTCTCCGAGCCCACCTTGCCGGCGCCGGTGAAGATCTGCCGAGTCACGAGGAACGTGGTGGCAAATCGAATCACATCCCCGAATGGGGTCTCCCGGGAGAGCAGGTAGTTCTCGTGCGCTCCGTAAGAGTTTCCCTTCCCGTCCGAGTTGTTCTTGTAGAGAGAGACCTTCTTCCCGGCCACCTCGGTGGCGGCGCGGGAAGCAGATCGCATCACCACTTCTCCCACCTTGTCGTAGAGGGCCGCCTCCAGCGGGTCGTAGCACTCGGGTGCCGAATACTCGGGGTGGGCATGGTCGACGTAGAGCCGGGCGCCGTTGGCGAGTACCGAGTTGACCACCGCGCCCTCGGGGTCGACCACGCCGAACGTGTCATGGCCGAAACCTCTGGCGTCGCGCCCCGGGGACTCCTCCTCATAGGACCACTGGACTTTGACGCGATCGCCCGGGTAGCTGTTGACCACCAGCGAGGAAGCGACCGCCGGATTGAAACCGATATCCCCTCTGACCACGATGCCGTACTCGGTCTCGGTGCCGAGCACCTTGTGGATGGCCATCAGAGGTATTGACCCGCTGAGACCTTCTCGATCAGTCGACTCTCGTCATCGCCGTCGACCAGCGTTCGGACGTGGACGATCCGCTCGCCCTTCTTGCCTGACACTCTGGCCCAGTCGTCGGGGTTGGTCGTGTTGGGCAGGTCTTCCTGCTCCCGGAACTCCTGTTTGATGGCGGCGGTGAGATCAGAGAGCCGCACACCGGGCTCGCCACCGGCGATCTGGCGTTTGATCGCATCCTTCTTGGCCCGCCTCACGATGTTCTCGATCATCGCTCCCGAGGCGAAGTCCTTGAAGAAGAGCACCTCGCGGTCGCCTGAGGCATAGGTGACCTCGAGGAAGCGGTTCTCGTCCGACTCGGCGTACATGGCATCGACCGTTTCCTCGATGTAGGCCGCGATGAGCTTCGTCTTGTCTCCGTCGTGCTCCTTCAAGGCGACAGGATCGAGAGGAGTCTCTTCGCTGATGTAGATGCGGAAGATCTCCCTGGCAGCGGCGGTGTCGGGCCGATTGATCCTGATCTTCACGTCGAGGCGGCCGGGTCTGAGGATGGCCGGGTCGATCAGGTCTTCCCGGTTGGAGGCGCCGATGACCACCACGTTCTTCAGGGACTCCACCCCGTCGAGCTCGGACAGCAGCTGGGGCACGATGGTCGACTCGACGTCCGAGCTGATACCGGTGCCCCTGGTGCGGAAGAGGGAGTCCATCTCGTCGAAGAAAACGATCACCGGCACGCCTTCGTCCGACTTCTCCTTGGCCCTCTGGAAGATGAGGCGGATCTGGCGCTCGGTCTCGCCAACCCACTTGTTCAGGAGCTCAGGGCCTTTGATGTTCAAGAAGTAGGAGCGGACGTCGGGACTGCCGGTGCGCTCCGAGACCTTCTTGGCGAGGCTGTTGGCCACGGCCTTGGCGATGAGGGTCTTGCCGCAGCCCGGAGGGCCATAGAGGAGGATGCCCTTGGGCGGGTCGAGCTCGTACTCGCGGAACAGGTCTTTGTGCATGTAGGGCAGCTCGACCGTGTCTCGGATCTGTTCGATCTGATCTGCCAGACCACCGACGTCCTCGTAGGTGATGTCCGGGACCTCTTCCAGGACCAGCTCTTCGACCTCGGGGCGCTCCATCTTCTCCAGGATGAGACCGGTCTTGGTGTCGATCCGGACGTAGTCGCCGGGTCTCAGCTTGACGTCAGCCATCGTCTCCGACCGCTGCAGGACTCTCTCCTCGTCGGCGTGGGCGAAGACCACGACCCGTCCGTCGGTGAGAACCTCACGAACTCTCAGCACGTCGCCGGCCGGCTCGAAATGACGGATATCGATGATGTTGAAGGCCTCGTTGAGGAGGACCTCCTGGCCGACCTGGAGCTTCTTCACCTCGACGTTCGGTTGGGCGGCCACCCGCAGCTTTCTGCTCCCGGTCATGATGTCCAGAGTCCCGTCGTCGTTGACTTGGAGAACGGTGCCGAAGTTGTTCGGGGGCGAGGTCAACTTCTCGACCTCCTCCCTCAGCACACCGAGTTGCTCCCTGGCCTCTTCGAGGACGGCGGAGAGCTTGTCGTTCTGTGTCATGGCACGGTCGAGACGCTCCCGCATGCGGCTGAGCTCGTTCTCGAGGTCCTCCACACGGGCCGGGGCATCACGGACACGGCGGCGCAGGACGGCGATCTCCTCTTCGAGGGCAGCGACGACACTCCGCAACTGAGTGGCGTCGTCCGCTCTCCGTCCTTCGTCCACGGGCTACCTCCTGGCCTTGGTCGCCTTGTTTAGCAGTATACGAATCGGTCTCTGTAGTTCCCCGGGTTCTCAAAACCGGGCTACTCCCCGATGATGCCACCTAACGACGACAAAGAAGAGGGTCGGCGCGACCGCCCACCGACTTGAGGGTTGTGACCGCTCAGCCCTCCCTCGATGGCGGCATGGCGGTCTTCCGCATGAAGACGAGGAAGCCGGTGTGCCCGATCATTTGATGCTCGGGCCGAACCGATCTGCCTGCGACATTCCAGTCGCGAACCAGGATCTCCTTGACCTCGATCTCCGTGAAGACCGCCGTTTCTCGTGCGGTCTCGACTGTTGTCTGCACCTGTGGGACCGTTGGGAGATAGGCGGCGAGCAGCCCCCCGGGCGGCTGATGTTGGGCGGCAGTGGTCACGACGTGCCACGGTTCGGGCAGATCGAGGACGATGCGAGCCGGTGCGACGGACTCGACCTCGTCGGCGACATCCCCCACCCGCATCTCGACATTCTCAGGCAGACGGCCGTACCACTTCTCCACGGCCTTCCTGGCGTGTGCTGCGTGGTCATCCCTCACCTCCACGCTGATCACCTTCCCGGTCGGCCCGACGGCGCGACTCAGGCCGAGAGTCAGCGCTCCCGACCCGCTCCCGGCCTCGAGCACGGTCATGCCGGGCGCGATGTCGGCGTAGACGAGGATCGGGCCGAGGTCTTTGGGATACACGACCTGGGCGCTCCTCTTCATCTTGAGCGTGAAGTCGGCCAGGCGGGGGCGTAGGAGCAGGAGTTGGGCCCCGGTCGACGAGATGATCCAGCTGCCGTCGTCCCTCCCAATGAGGTCGTCGTGGGCGACCGCCCCCTCGTGGTATTGGAAGGTCCGACCGGGGGTCAATTCGAGGAGGAATCGACGCCCCTTGGAGTCGATCAAGAGGGCGGGATCGCCCGCCTCCAGGCTCATGTGAGCAGAGCGAACACCGTGAAGCCCAGCCCCAGGACCATGGAGACGACCACTATCCAAATGACGACCTTGACGAATTGCTTATTCTGCATGTGGTTGGAACTCGATTGACTCTCGATTGATTGGCGGCAACGGTAGACAAATGGATTGGCTGTTACGTCTCATTGGCATCAGGGATATACGTGCCGCGAGCATCGACCGCACCCTGCGCGGCCTCAGGACCGGTGATCAACGCGAGCTCTACACCGGGCTCGGCCTGGCTGCCCTCCTATACGTGAGGAACACCAGACCCCGGCGCCGGCTCATCTTCAGCAAGAAGCTGCCAGAGGGTTCGGCCCTCGTCATCCACCATCGGCGAAGGGGCGACCCCAAGATCGAGGTGATCAAGCCGCCGAGCCCGCCTCAGACCCGGTAGACCTCCACCAGGGTTCGGTTCCTCGATCCGCGACGGCGGCCGAATATGAAAGCGGCGAGGACGAGGAGGGCAATGACGACGCCGGCAGCCACGGCGGTGTCACGAGCCGAGTCCTTGGTCTGGTTGACCGCCGACGCGATCTCATTCGCCTTGGCCTCGATGTCCTGTCTAGTAATCGTCACGTTGCAACCTCCAAGCCACCAATCCGGCGCCACCCGCCGCGACCAGTGCGGTCAGGAATTTCGCCAGCACCACCCACCAAGCCCCCGACGGGAGCCACATCTTCAGCGCGTTGTAGAGGGCGAGCACCAGTAAGAAGGCACCGAGACCCAGCACCACGGCGCCGCCCAGCCCCATTCCGGCGTGCCTTCCCAGTCTCTTCGCCGGCTCGAGAGTCTCTTGCCGCAGGTACTCCCGAGACATGTCGATCAACTCGGTGGTGAGTTGCGGGATCTCGCGGGGGTGGGCCATCGTCGGCAAGGCTAACAAGGGCTGGACACACCCGACGAGACCGGTATGGTGCAAGCCCAGTGAGTTTCCTCCGATCACTGACCTCATTGGGCCCGAGGTACATGGCCCTATGGGTCGGCCAGGCGGTGAGTCATTTCGGGACCTATGTCGCCTGGGTCACCCTGCCCTTCCTGGTTCTCGACATTCAGCGACAGACTGGCAATGAATCCACCCTCGATTTCGCCATCACCTACGCGCTGGAGACGGCCCCCACGTTGCTCCTCGGGTTGATCGTCGGGGTGCTGATCGACCGCTGGCAACTGCGACCGATCATGATCGCTACCGATCTGTTGAGGGCATCAGCCTTCTTCTATCTCGCCGCTTCCTACGGCTCATATGGCGTAGGAACGGTGTTCGTGGTCGCTTTTTTGGTCGGGTCGTTCACGACCTTTTTCGATGGCGCCCTGTTCGCCCTCATCCCGTCCCTCGTGCCGAGACGCCGGCTTGCAGACGCCAACTCGTTCGTGGCCGCCAGCCAGCAACTCAATTTCGCAGTGGGCGCACTGGCCGGGGGGCTATTTGCCTCCGCCTCGGGCGGCCCCGCGCTTGGTCTGTACGTCAACGGGCTGAGCTTTGTGATCTCGGCGGTTTTCCTGGGCTGGGTGGGACGTGTGGCGCATCATCGCAGCGCCGACGACGCCCGCTTGCCGTTCGTCACGGAGGCGATGGAGGGGCTGCGCTACATCTGGAAAGAGCCGAGACTTCGGGTCACCACGATCGCCGCCGCCGTCCCCAACTTCGTAATGGGCTTCATCGAAGCCACGGTGGTCCTCTTGTTCTCTGTGATTCTGGGCGCGAACAGCAACGCCCAGATCGGGATCCTGGTCGCAGCGATGGGTGTCGGCGGGATCATCGGGGCCTTGATTGCGCCCCAGGTGATCAGGACGACGGGTCTTGGCCGAACCATGACATTTGGCATGATCCTGTCCGGTTTGCTCCTGTTCGCAGTGATGTTCACCACATACGGTCTCGTTCCCCTCGCCCTCAATGTGGGATGGATGATCGGTGTTTCCCTGATCAACGTGCCGCTGGCCACAATCCGTCAGCACTATGCCGATGACAACATGCTGGGGAGAGTCACCACCGTGAGCAGAGCGATCGGATGGGCGACGCTGCCTCTGGGCGCTCTGATCGGTGGCTGGCTGGGCGAGTCGGAGGACAGGCTCCCACTGGTGGCCCGACTATTCCCCACGCTCCTGATCGCCACCGCTTTATGGTTGATCACCACAGTGGTTTGGAAAGACACGTTCGGCCCCAATTTCGAAGGGCGGCACAGCCGGCACGAGGAATCGCAGGCCGAGGCGGCATGAGCGGGACAGCCGTGACCCATCTGACGCCCGAGCAGCTCGAGTTCGGCCTGCCTGGCGTGCTCTCCAGCCCTCAGGACGACGGCGTCATCGAGATGCTCGTGGTTCGCCCCGAGGAGAATGAGCGCCTCACACCGGATAGCGTCGGTGTCAGCGCCTTGCTGGGGGTCGATGGCGACCATTGGTCGAAAGGCAAGTATGGGGACATGCCCGACATCCAGATCGCAATCATCAACTCCCGGCTCCTGGAGCTGGTCTCGGGTGGACGGGCGCGCTGGGCCCTGGCCGGGGACAACATCGTCGCCGATCTAGACCTGAGCCAAGCCAACCTGGTGCCGGGTCAAAAGCTGAGGACTGGCACGGTGGTTCTCGAGATCACAGACACACCACACGAGGGATGTAAGAAGTTCGCCTCACGGTTCGGCCCGGCCGCACTCAGATTCGTCAACGTCGGACGGGCCAAAGAGCTCAGGCTGCGTGGGGTATACGCCCGCGTGTTGCAGGACGGGATGATCTCAGTCGGCGACCGCATCCAGAAGCTCTGAGTCCGAGGCCTGCGATGGCCCAGGATCGAATCACGATCTCGGTCCTCGCTGCCGCTCTGATCCTGTCTATCGCCTGCACCCGGTCCAACGAAGTCACAACTTCGCCGTCGACCCCAGATTCCTCGACGACCACCTCCTCCACGCCCACAACCATCCCGAACACGTCATCAACCACAACCGCTGCCGAGGCCGTCGCTCCCCGTGTGTTGGTCTTCTCCGAGACAGCCGGGTTCCGACACGATTCCATCCCGGCAGGCATTGCGGCCATCAGGTCGCTCGGCGACGAACAAGACTTCGACGTTATGGAGAGCGAGGACTCCTCGGTGTTCGAAAGCAGGGAATTGACGAACTACGACGTAGTCGTGTTTCTCAGCACAACCGGTGACATCCTGCCACAACCGAGGAGGCTGCGTTCGAGGAGTTTGTTCGATCAGGAGGAGGATTCGTCGGAATCCACTCGGCCACCGACACCGAGTACGACTGGGAGTGGTACGCGGGATTGGTAGGTACCTATTTCGCTGATCACCCAGCAGTTCAGCCGGCAACCGTGCGGTCCACAGAATCGGGTCATCCAGCAGGTGACGGGCTTCCTTTGTCGTTCGTGAGAACCGATGAGTGGTACAACTTTCGCTCTGTCCCCGGACCGGAAGTCATCGTGTTGGCCATGCTCGACGAAACCACCTACGAAGGCGGCACCATGGGCCCCGATCATGCGATCGCATGGGCTCAGGAATACGACGGGGGGCGATCCTTCTACACGGCTGGTGGTCACACGATTGAGAGCTACTCGGAGCCAGTCTTTCGAGATCACATCGCCACCGGCATTCTCTGGGCGGCCGGCTCGGGATCTGACAGCTAGAAATTTCTCACGGGCTCGAAGCTGAATAGACCCTGATCGTCTCCACGTCACCGGCGATTCCCAGTTGCCATCGATGTCCCGCGAACTCCCACTCAACGGCTAGATCGGTGCCCGCCAAATCGGCGTGAGCCCGGCCAAACATTCCCGATGTCTCGACAAACGTGTCGAGACATTCCTGGGAGCCTGGATGAAGGAGATAACAGAGGTGCACATAGAGGCTCGACACTGCCTCGCTGTGCAGAGCAGTCTTGGCCATGAGGGCGTAGACCGACCCGTCGCTCGGGTCATAGGCGCCGGCAAGGACAGCTGATCCATCGAAATTGTGGAGGAAGCTGTCGAGCGGACCCGTTTCCGGTGAGGTCACGACGCCGCCGGTAATGAGCGGTGGGTCCGGCATGGCATTCCAACCCTCGGCGATCCCGTCCAGGGCTATCCCCAGGGATTCCGGCGCGGGGCCCGACGAAGTGGAGGCAACCGAGGCGCGGTCTGCGGTGACGCTACCGGCGGCATTCCCGTTGCCGCTTAATAAGGACCCGATGAGAAGCACGAGCACCGCTCCGGCGGCCGCTGCGCGGTAGATGGTCGGGATCCGGGCAAACGCAGCCTGCCAGCCTGCGTCCGACCCGTCTTCCGAGTTCTCCTCTTCATGCTCGTCGGGAAGTGCGAGGTCGGCCGTCGGCTCCCACTCCTCGGCTGGAGCCTCGAGGATCTCGCTCTTCACGATGTCGTATTCGCTTTGTGAGATCTTGCCTTCGTCCAGCATCCGGGCCAGATCTCTCAGATCTTCGAGGCGGCTGCTCACGCTGCTCCCTTGGCGACGACCCACATTCATCGGCAGCGATGGGCAAAATCAGTAGACGAATTGGACTAGTCCGTCACCGATGGTCGGGAATGACGCGGCCAGGATGGCCAGTAATGGCGGGTCACCGACTACTAATGAGACCGATGGGGAGGAGAGCGGCGTTCCTGGGACTGGCGGTATTCCTGGCCCTCGTCCTGTTCGCGTCGATGACGGTGGCCACGAGCCTGGATGGTTGTAGGGACATCATGTCCCGGGTGGTGTGCGAGCCGGGTAGGACCTTGGTCGTTCCCCCAAGCTGAGTCTTCTGTCGCAGCCTTACGGGCCACGTGATGTGTCGGAGAGAGGACTCGAACCTCCACGGGGAGTAATACCCCACCAGGCCCTCAACCTGGCGCGTCTACCAATTCCGCCACTCCGACTGAAGCCGGGCGAGTCTACGCCGGTCAGCTGTTCAAGAGGAAGGTCAGCACGAAGGTGCTGACCCCGAAAAGGACCCCGACGATCACGGTGAGCCGGTCGAGGTTCCGCTCGACGACGGTGCTGCCACCGAGGCTGGAAGTCGACATCCCGCCACCAAATACGTCCGAGAGACCGCCGCCTTTGCCCGAATGGAGAAGGACGAGGGCTACCACGGCCAGGGAGAGAATGATGTGGATGACGATCGCGATTGCTTCAAAGACAGCCATAACTTGCCTGATGAGTTTGAGGGATCACACGGTCACCCGTGTGCTTCGAATCGTACCAGCGTCCGTCGGCTTCACCTACCTGGCTTGGCGAGCTACCGCCTCGGCTGCCGCCTTGGCCGCCTCAGGGTCTCCCAGATAGCGACTCGACAAAGGCGAGAAGGAGTCGTCCAGCTCGTAGAGCAGCGGGACGCCGGTCGGAATATTGAGGTCGACGATGTCCTCGTCGCTGACTCCATCGAGATGTTTCACCAGAGCCCGGATCGAATTGCCGTGGGCCACTACCAGGGGCTCCCTGCCCGCCAGGAGGTCAGGCACGATCGTGTCGTGCCAATAGGGAAGCATCCGGACGACCACATCCTTCAGGCACTCGGTGGCTGGGAGGAGATCCGGGGGTAGGTCCTTGTAGCGAGGGTCGTGCCCGGGATGGCGCTCGTCAGCGGGGTCCAACGCTGGAGGTGGCACGTCATAGCTGCGACGCCAGAGCTGGACTTGCTCGGCACCGTGCTGGTCGGCGGTCTCGACCTTGTTGAGACCCTGCAACGCTCCATAGTGGCGCTCGTTGAGACGCCAGGACCGACGCACCGGCAGGTATTGCCGCCCCATCTCGTCGAGAGTCAGCTCCGCCGTCTTGATCGCCCGCACCAGGACGGAGGTATGAAGGATGTCGGGATCGAGGCCTTCGTTCACGATGAGCCGTCCCGCCTCACGGGCCTCCTTCTCGCCGAGATCGGTCAGACCGACATCGGTCCAGCCCGTGAAGAGGTTTTCGAGGTTCCAGGTCGACTGCCCGTGCCGGAGGAGGACGAGCCGATAGGTCATACCCAGAACCGGACGATGGCGGCGAAGCTGTCCGGGTCGAGAGACGCGCCGCCGACGAGGGCGCCGTCGCCCTCCGACTTGGCCATGAAGTCCTTGATGTTGCCTGCGTTCACCGACCCGCCGTAGAGAATTCGAACGCCGTCGGCGGCTTCTGAGGAGATCTTGTCGGAGACACTTTCCCTGATGATGCTTGCCATCGTGCCGGCATCGTCAGGCAAGGCGGTGCGGCCCGTGCCGATGGCCCAGATGGGCTCGTAGGCGATTGCCGACCAAGCCAGGGCGTCCGGGTCGAGGCGGGCCAGAGAGCCAACGACCTGAGAGACGACGACACTCTCCGCCTCGCCCGCTTCACGCTGTTCCAGGGTCTCGCCAACGCAGATGATCGGGTGCATGTCGGCAGCGGCCACCGCCCTGGCCTTCCTCGCAACCATCTCGTCGGTTTCACCAAAACCCTGACGGCGCTCCGAATGACCCACGATCACATGGCTCACGGATAATTTGGCCAGCATCACAGGCGAGATCTCGCCCGTGAATGCCCCAGATTCCTCCCAATGAACATTCTGCGCGCCCAGGCCGAACCACAGCCGGTCGGCCTCGATCACCGTCTGCACGGATCGGAGAGAGGTGAAGGGCGGCGCCACGACGACCTCTACACGGTCGTAGTCCCTCACCTCGAGACGGTATGAGAGCTTCTGGACCATCTGGATCGCCTCGAGATGGGTGGCGTTCATCTTCCAGTTGCCGACTATCAGGCTCTTACGCTCGGTCATGAGGGTTGCACCCCTCCCCCCTTCGGGGTACTCCCCCCTCCGGGGGGAGACACGGCCCATCTCTCCAGCACCTTCACACCGGGAAGCTCGCGCCCCTCCAGGAGCTCCAGCCCCGCTCCTCCACCTGTCGACACGTGAGAGATCTCGGACTCGAGGCCGAGGGCACGGACCGCGGCTACCGAGTCGCCGCCTCCGACGGCGGTGTATGCAGTCGCCTCCGCCACCGCCCGGGCTATTGCCTCGGTGCCGGACTTGAAGGGCTCCCATTCGAACACACCCATCGGTCCGTTCCAGAACACGGTCTCCGCAGTGCGGATCACCGACGCGAAGAGCTGGTTCGTCTCCCTCCCCACGTCGAGGCCCATCCAGCCGGGTGGCATCTCCTTGACATAGGTCACCTTGTGCTCGGCGTTCTCTGTGAAATCGGTGGCGATGATCACGTCCACAGGGAGAATCAACCTCTCCGCGTGAGGCCCATCGAGGATCCGCTTCACAGCCTCGACCTGATCATCTTCCACCAGCGAGGTGCCCACTTCATCTCCCTTGGCCTTCAGTATGGTGAAACACATTGCCCCACCTATCAGCATCACGTCGACCTTGGGGAGCAGGTTTTCGATCACTCCAAGCTTGTCCGAGACCTTGGCGCCACCCAGGACCACGACGTAAGGCACATTCGGATCGACCAGGAAATGCCCCAACGCCTCGAGCTCGCCCACCAGGAGCGGCCCGGCGACCGACTTGACCAGCTCGGCCACTCCGACCGTGGAGGCATGCGCCCGATGCACCGAACCAAAGGCGTCCTGTACGAAGAGATCGACCCCTTCGGCGAGACCGGCAGCCGTGGCCGTGTCGTTCTTCGTCTCCCCCGGGTCGAAGCGTGTGTTCTCGAGCACGGTTATCTGGCCGCCGCTCTCGAACCCGACCTCCTTCTCGGTGAGCCCGGCCATAGCGTCGGCGACGGGTCGAAGCGAAAGTGCAGGATCGGGGCCCTCCGGGCGGCCGAGATGCGAGCACACCCTGACCCGTGCGCCGGAATCGACGAGCCGCTCCAGGGTGGGCAGGGCGGCCCTGATCCGGAAGTCATCCGCGATGACACCGCCCTCCATTGGGACATTGAGGTCGGATCGCACCAGCACATTGAGACCATCGACGCCCACGTCGTCGAGAGTCAGGTATTCGGGCATACGGGTGTCAGTCCTCGGTGACGGCCAGTTTCTCCAGCACTCGGCCCAACTTGAGCGCGTCGTGCTCGGGCCAGTCTGCCGTCTCATTGGCCAGATCTGCAAAGACGACACGCCACCCGTGACGGGCGGCATCTTCAGTCTCGATGGTTACTCGTTCGTGACCTTCGGGGACTTCGAGCGGACCATCGTGGGCTACGACGATCCCTGGGCCTGTGACCCCGACGTGCTTCGCAAGCGCTTCGAGATGCTCGGCTCCGCCCACGCCGAAAGTCTCAGGATCCTGGGTGACCAGATTGAGAACGAACACACGCTGGGCGGCCGCTCCCATGATGGCCGGCGCCAGCATGTTGACCTTGAGGGCGGAGAGGATCGACGTGTAGAGACTGCCAGGCCCGATCACGATCTGGTCGGCGGCGGCAACAGCGGCCAGGGCGCGCTGGGTGGCCGCTACATCTCTAGGCTCGATGTGGAGCTCGGTCAGCTCGCCTGCGGTCTGCGAGATCGTCTTCTGCCCGACCACTTCCATCCCATCGATCGTCGCCGTGAGCGTGATGGGCTGGTCTGCGACCGGGATCACCGAGCCCAGAGTCCCCAGCATCCGTTCCGCAGTGGAGACGGCTGACTCGAAGTCACCGAACAGGTCGGCCAGACCGGCCAGGATCAGGTTGCCCAGTGAGTGCTCCGCCACATCTCCCCCGGTGAAACGGTGAGCGAACAGCTCCGACCACAGTGAAGGCTCAGGGGTCAGCGCCAGAAGGCAGCGGCGCACATCACCGGGTGGCGGGATCCCAAGCCCACTCAGTCTCCCGGATGAGCCCCCGTCGTCTCCCACCGCCACCAACGCCGATATCTCCCCGGCGTAACACTGAATGGCCTCGAGTGCGGCCGCCTGGCCGTGGCCCCCGCCCAAGGCAGTCACAACCGGGCCCTCGGGATCGAGGAGTAGCGGCGCTAGTGCCATCTCGGTCTGTGTCTGTGGTTTCAACGTTCGATGTCGCGGTGACGGACCGTGGCGGTGATCCCATGCTGAGCCAGCCGGCGACCCAGCTCCTCGGCGATCGCCACGGAGCGATGATGCCCGCCGGTGCAGCCGATGCCCACCGACAGGTATGACTTGCCCTCCGCCTCGAAATGGGGGATGAGAAAGGCCAGCATCTCGTCGGCGCGATCGACGAACTCCTTGGCGGCGTCTTCGCTCATCACATACTCGGCAACGCGCTCGTCGGTGCCGCGCAGCGGCCGTAGCTCCGACACCCAGTGGGGATTGGGCAGGAATCTGACGTCGAATAGCAAGTCGATGTCACGTGGTGTCCCGTTCTTGAAGCCGAAGGAGCGAATCGACACGCGCATCGGGCGGGCCATTTCCTCCTCACTGAACTGTGCGGTGAGACGATCCCGCAGCTCGTGGATGTTGAGCGACGACGTGTCGACGATGACGTCGGCCTCTTCCCGGAGGTCGGCGAGAAGCTCCCTTTCCGCAGCGATCGACTCCGAGATCGTGGAGTGACCCAGCGGATGGGGACGTTTGTTCTCCTCGTAGCGGGAAACGATGACGTCGTCCTCAGCGTCGAGGAACACGACCCGGGTCAGGACCCCCTCGCGGCTCAGCTCCTTTACCGCCCCTCGCAGCTCCTCGATGGGCAGACCTCCCCTGGAATCGATGACCACCGCCAGATGCTTGTGCCGCTCCGGGATGTCGTGGGATTGGGCCGCCGGCACCAGCAACGTGGGAGGGAGATTATCGATGACCGTGTAACCCAGGTCCTCGAGGACCTTGGCAGCCGACGAGCGACCGGCGCCCGACATGCCGGTGACGACGAGAACCTGAGGGTGATCGGTTGCGGGACGCTCCATCGGTGATCTCGATCAGTTGTGCAGTGCAGCGTACAGATCGTTGGCCACGTTCCTCGGCACCACCTCGGCCAAGGAATCCGCCTGAACCTCCCTCAGTTTCTTCAACGAACCGAATCGCTTCAAGAGGTCCTTCTTCCGCTTCGGGCCGATCCCGGGGACCTCGTCGAGGATCGAGTCGATCATCGACTTGGAGCGAAGCTGGCGGTGATAGGTGATGGCGAAGCGATGGGCCTCGTCGCGGACCTGCTGGAGGAGATACAGCGCTTCGGCATCCCGGGGAATCCGCACCGGCTCGGGTTGCCCGGGCAGATACACCTCCTCCATCCTCTTGGCGAGACCAATGGCCGGAATGTCGATCTCGAGCTCATCGAGGACCTTCACGGCGCGCCCGAGCTGTCCCGCTCCCCCGTCCACCAGAACCAGAGACGGCGGATAGGAGAACCTGCCCTGCTCGGCCACGTTCCGGTCCCTCTCTGCCAGGAACGCGCGGAAACGGCGGCGGATCGTCTCCTCCATGGCGGCGAAGTCGTCCTGACCCTGGATGGTACGAATCTTGAATCTTCGGTAATCCGACCGCTTGGGCAGACCGTCCTCGAGCACGACCATCGACGACACGGTGTTGGTCCCCTGCAAAGTCGAGATGTCGAACGCCTCGATGCGGAGAGGTGGCTCGGGCAGGTCGAGGACCTCCTGAAGCGAGCGAAGGGCCTTCGCCCTCGCATTGTGGTCCTGACTGCGCTTCAGACGGTGCCGGGCGAACGCCTCGGCGGCATTGGTCGCGGTCGTCTCCATGAGACGTCTCTTCGAGCCCCTGGTCGGCACTCTCAGGCTCACCTTCGTGCCACGACGTTGGGCCAGCCATTCCTGAAGCAAATCCTTCTCGGCGGGCTCCAACTCGACCAGGACCTGGCGAGGCGGGTCATCCTCGCCGTAGAGCTGTCTGATGACACGCCCCATGAGCTCGGCATCGGTCAATTCCTCGACCCGATCGACGACGGTGCCCAGCCGCCCAACGAGTCGTCCCCTCCTGACATGGAGGATCTGAAATGCCGACTCGAGGTCGTCTCCATGGAATGCGATGAGGTCGAAATCCTCAGGGCGGTCCGAAACCACGTCCTGTCGCAGCAGGGCGCGACGCACGTCTTCGATCCGGTCACGATGCCGGGCGGCGAGCTCGAACTCCTGTCGCTCCGATGCCTCCCACATGCGGACCTGGAGATCAGTCAGCACTATGTCGGTGTCCCCCCGCAGGAAGGCGGCGAGCCCGTCGACCATCTGCTGGTAGTCCTCGGGGGCGACCGCCTCGATGCAGGGGCCGGAGCATTTCTCGATGTGATAGAGGAGACATGGTCGCCCCTGGGCCCGCTGACGGCCGAACAGCGAGTCTGTGCAGGTGCGGACCGGGAACGTGCGGAGGAGCTGATCGAGCGTCTTGCGGATGGCGTAGGTGTGGGCGTAAGGCCCGAAGTACTCGTTGCCTTTGCGCTTGGCGCCGCGCATGACCCTGGCACGGGGCCATTCGTCGCTCCGGGTGATGGCCAGATAGGGATATGACTTGTCGTCGACGAGCTTGATGTTGAAACGGGGACGGTGCCTCTTGATGAGTGAGAACTCGAGCATCAACGCAGCGACTTCGGACTCGGTGATGATCCACTCGACGGATTGGGCGTTGTCGACCATGGCCTGGGTG
>Ga0190271_10000600_pt1 | contig 18659 bp, 17 predicted proteins | sample Popmic356T_FD_133747 | JGI IMG/M metagenome (GOLD analysis project Ga0190271, IMG submission 133747) | Populus adjacent soil microbial communities from riparian zone of Weber River, Utah, USA - 356 T | ecosystem: Environmental > Terrestrial > Soil > Riparian zone | place: USA: Utah | collected...
GTCAGGAAACAGCCCAGCAACGAGCTGTAGATGACCAGGTTGTTCCACAGCGGCGCGTTGTCGCGGATCCGGGTGAAGTACAGCCAGTGTGGAACCGCGCCCAGCCAGTTCCAGAAGCGCTGCGTGCGCGTGGTCTTCTGCACCACTTCGCCGGTCCTGCTGGACACGTAGAGTTCCGTGCCCGCGTCATCATGCAGGTCCACGTGATACAGCGGGCGGGTCGCGCCATAGCGCGGGTAAACCGTCCACTGGTCGGGCCGTGCCTGCGGACCCTCCACCGTGGCTGCCGCACCATTCGTTCCCTTCCATGCAGCGGCGACCCGCAGCGCCAGCTCACTGGTCACCGTATCAACAACGCTGCCCGTCTCCGGTTCCAGCAGCACGACGGCGCCGCCCTCCGGCATCAGCCTCAGCAGCAACGAACCGTCCAGCATCTCCATGCTGAAGGAGGCGATTCGTGCCGTTGCCGCCAGCGGCACATTCTGCGCGGTACAACAACGATCGACACGCAGTGGCTCGAGATGAGCCAGGCGTTCGGACTGGGTCAGATCGGGATACTGCACATACAGCATCACGATGCCGGACAGGCACCACATCAGCATCAGCCAGCCGATGGCAATGCCCACCCAGCGGTGCGTAAAAACCATCGTCCTGAACAGTACGGCTTTCATGGGTCAAGGCAAAGGAGCCGGAAAGGCGTTGCGCCTTTCCGGCCCCATCCAGGTCTACAGCGAATAGCTGAGGCCAATCTCGTAGCTGCGCGGCTCGCCGAACAGCCATTGATTGACATCATATTCGGACAGCACGTAGTTCCTCTCGTCGGTGAGATTGCGGGCGCGCAGAGTCAGCTGCAGGCGCTCGTTGAAGCTCCACGCGGCGCGTGCATCCAGTACCGTGTAGGCCGGCAGGTCGCGGGTGTTGGCGTCGTTGGCGAAGCGGCTGCCCACGTAGCGCGCACCAGCGCCGAGGCTCAGTCCGTTTGCCGGCGTCCAGTTCACCCAGCCATTGGCGGTGAACTCCGGCACGCCGTTCGGCACGTTGCCGGCGTAGGAACTGGCGCCGGAGAAGTATTCGTCGAACTCCGCGTCAACCCAGGCTGCGTTGAAATCCAGCGCCAGCGCCTGGGTCGGGTTCAGGCGCAGGGTCACCTCGGCGCCGCGCGAGCTCTGTTCGCCGATCTGCTCGGCGAAGGGCGAACCGGGACGGGTCGTCACCAGGCCGGTCTTCACGATGTCGAACAGCGCCACGGTGTACTCGGCCATGCCGCCCATCAGCTGTTGCTTCAAGCCCACCTCGAACTGCTTGCCGCGCGTCGGATCGAAGTTTCTGCTGCCCCCGTTCATGGTTACCGGCGAGGTCACCGGATCCGTGGCCTGGCTGTACTGCGCATACAGGCTCATTGCCTCGACGGGCTCGAACACGATACCGCCGCGCCAGCTCCATTCGGAGTACGTCGAATCGAAGGAACTCTGCGGACTTCCGGCCAATGGCAGATCGGTGCGGCTGAAGTCGATGTTGTCGTAGCGCGCGCCGAACACCACGCTCCATTGCGGATTGAGCTGCAGCGCATCGTCGAAGAACAGGCCGTACTGCGTCGTATCGGTGGTGAAATCCGGCGCCGTCGGCGTGTTCGCGATAGCCAGGGTATCCGGCGTCCAGCCGAGTACGGGCACGCTGGCGTAATCGCTGTCAATGACGTCGCCGTAAAGCGGATCGGCGAAGAAGTTGTTGGAATACGTCAGGTCGATGCTGTTGATGTCAAAGCCCACGGTGAACTTGTTGTCCCGGCCGCCCAGCCTGGAGGAGATCAGCAAGTCCGAGCGCGTTCCCACCTGCTCCTGGTCATGGATGATGCCGTAGTAGCTGTAGCCATCGCGGTTGATCAGACCCGTGCTGCTGTCGTATCCATACACCTCGAGGTTCTGCCACTGACGCTTGGTATCCAGCATGTAGGTATCGTTGCGGAAGGTCATATTGGGCGCGACCTTCCAGTCGGTGCGCACACGCATCGACGCGTCCTTGTAGTCGGTGAAGCCATCGGCGAAATTGAAGTTCTGCTCGCGCAGCTCGTCGCTGGCCTGGCCATTTACCAACGGCGTACCGAAGTACGGCGAATCCTCATGCAGGTCGGCGTAGTCGCCGCTGAAGCGCATGCTGAAGGCATCGCTGGGCCTGAACAGCAAGGACCCCGCAAAGACTTCGCGCTGCTTCTCGTTGCGCTGCGCCTGACCGTCGGAGGTCTGGTGCGCACCATCCAGCCGGTAGGACCAGTTGTCGGACAGATCGGCGCCGCCGCCCAACGCGATGCGCTGCAGGCTGTAGCTGCCCAGTGCCACCAGTGCGTCGAAGGCCGGGGCGCCGGGCTGCGGCGTCTTCGGCACGTAGTTGATCGTCGCGCCAATGGCGCCAAAGCCGTTGACGACCGAGCCGGCGCCACGCAGTACCTCGATACGTTCCAGCGTCCAGGTATCGGCCGGAAAGGTCACGGTACCGGCGGCAACGTACAGGCGGTTGCCATCGTAGGTCTGGGTGATCGAGCCGTGGCCGTTGAAGCCGCGTGCCGACATCGACGTGCCACCGTTGCCCGGATTGGCGCTGCTGGTCAGGCCGGCGGCCCGCGTCACGGCCTGTACGGCATCGTAGTCACCCTTGGTGGCAATTTCCTCGGCGGTCAGCATGTCCACGCTGGCCGGCGTCTCGAGGGGGGTCAGGCCCAGACGTCCGCCTGCCTCATTGGCAGTGTTCAGCCGCAGGGTGCCTATGCCTTCGGCCGTGATGATCACTTCTTCCAGATCAGCAGCCAGCGTCACCGCCGGCAACATGAACGCGGATGCCACGCCCAGCAGGCGCAGATAGGGTGCGTTTAGCACGGTACGCTGAATGGCCATCGAAACCCCCTGGGTGAATTGGGGGTCAATACGCGGCTGCTGGGCGCTACCCTCGCACCGCCGGCTTCAGCCGATGCGCGCGAAGGTCTTTGGATCGAAGAAGGCTTCGACACGGACATCTTTCTCGTCGAAGCCGTACACCTCGTAGCAGCCATTGAAGACCTGGATGCGGCGCACCGCCCAGCCCTTCTTCTTCAGCTCGCGCTGCAGTTCCACCGACGGCCGCCACTCGGCCTTGGGCGTCTTGCAGGCGACATCGCCATGCGCCCAGGCGCCGGGGGCGACGAAGCCCAGTGACAATGCAGTGCAGCTCAGCAACAGGAGTTTCTTCATGTGATGGCCCAACGTCTCAGGAGGTTGTGATACACCGCGGACAGTTTCATCAGATTGGCATCGGCGGCGCCCACCGTCACGGTCAACGCCTGGATGGTCTGGTCCAGATCGAACAGCATGGTGCGTTCGCCCTCGTCGCGCACCATGCTTTCAATCCAGAAAAAAGAAGCCAGACGCTGGCCGCGCGTCACCGGCGTGACGCGATGCAGGCTGCTGGCCGGATACAGCACCAGGTCGCCGGCCGGCAGCTTGACCGACTGCACCCCGAAGGCCCCCTCGATCTCCAGTTCGCCGCCGTCATAATCGCCGGGATCCGACAGGAACAACGTGGCCGACAGATCGGTGCGCAGCATGGTGGGTGAGCCGGCCAGCTGCAGCAAGGCGCCATCCACATGCGCGCCATAGGTGCCACCGTCCGCGTAGCGGTTGAAGCGTGGCGGGAAAATCCGGTTCGGCAGTGCCGCCGAAATGAACAGCGGATGGGCGCCGAGACGGCGGAGCAGCTGGTTGCCCAGCGACACCGCCACCCCGGAACGATCGTCCAGCTGCTGGTTGTGCTTCTGCGTGCGCGCCAGCGAGCCGGCGCTGATGCTGCCGTCGCGCCAGTCGGCCCCCTGCAGCTGCTGACGGAAGCTCTGCAGATCATCGGGTCCCAGCAGGCCTTCAACGATCGTCAGCATGCGCTTCCCGATGGCATCGATTACAGCTCGTAGTTCAGGGTCAGACGCACGGTACGCGCATCGCCCTTGTACATGAACGCACCGGAACGATACACCGAAGTGTAGTAGTCCTTGTCGGCCACATTGTTGATGTTCAGGTGCAGGTCCAGGTTCCGGTTGATGCGGTACTCGGCGAACAGGTCGAACACCGTGTATGCGGGCACCGGCTGCGCAAACTCGTCGCCGACATGGCCGGCCGCCGTGTCGGGCTGGCCACCACCCTTCTCACTCTCGTACCGGGCGGCACCGCCCAGGGCGAAGTCCTCGCTGAAGGCGTAGCGCAGCTGCGCCGAGTACGACTCGTCGGCGAAGTTGCTGAGCGCGCGCCCGACATTGGCCGGCGTCGCTGACTCCAGCACTTCACTGTCCATCACCGTGGCGCCGATCTGGCCACTGAGCTTCGTGGTGAGCATGCCCGCCAGGCTGACCTCGAGGCCGCGCACGCGGTTCTTGCCGGTGTTGAAGGTGCCCACCACATCGTAGTTGGCACCTTCCATCACATCCGACTTGGTGACCTGGAAGGCCGCCGCCGTCACCAGCAGCTGCTGGTTGAGCAGGTTCCACTTGGTGCCCACTTCAAAGTTCACCGAGGTTTCCGGCCTGGCGCCCGCGGCCTGGCCGTCGTACAGCACCAGTCCGCCATAGCCGCTGTTGGTGCCCGAATCCGGTTCGCCGCCATTGATATCCTCGGCCGAGGCCGCGCTGGCGTAGATCATGCCTTGCGGCGTCAGATCGTAGGTCAGACCCAGATGGCCATTCAGCAGCGTGTCGCTGTAGCTGTAACTGGCCGTCGTGGCGCCCGTGGTCTGGCTGAAGCGGCTCAGCGACAGGTCGTAGCTGTCGGTGCGCAGGCCTGCAAACACCGTGAAGCGGTCGGTCAGATCGAAGGTGTCCATCAGCGACAGACCCCAGGTATCCACCTGCCAGTCCTGCTGCTTCAGATTGCGTGCCCCATAGATACGACCCGTCACCGTGGTCGGATCGACCAATCGTCCTGCCAGCAGCTGGCCTTCCGGTGCGAAGCAGTAGGCATTGTTGGGGCCGACGACGGGAGCGGTGCCCGTTACGCTCCTGCAATTGAACAGCGCCGTGCTGGCCATCAGGAAGCCCGTGCCGGCGCTGCCCGCCGCCGAAATCACGTTGTGATCGGTGTACTCGATGCCGAAGATCAGTTCATGCCTGCGGCCGAGCAGATTGCGGTCCCAGCGCACATTGGTCTGGTTGGCGAAATACGTCACGTCCTGCCAGCCCGTGTGGCCGCCGTCCGGCGAAGCCGCACCGGGCAACAGCGCGCCCGTGGTGCCGTCATAGCGGGTCTGCGCCGAAGCGCCGGTGGTGGCATAGCCGTTGTCGGTGATGCCGTAGCGGGTGCGGCTGGTCAGCACCAGCTGCGGCGCGAAGGCGTAGTTCAGGCGCAGCGTGCCGGTGTCCACGCCAGACTCCATGAAATCATTGGCCTGCGCATACACCGGCACATGGCTGGCCGGCACGCGGTTCGGCACCGCGCCGCTCAGGTAGCCGCCAAGGTCCGGATGATCTGCGGCGCGCAGACCGTAGTAATCGAGGATCAACTGCAGATTCTCGGTGGGCGCATACAGGCCCGACAGCGCCAGGCCCTTGCGCTCGCGGTCGGCCGGCGCGCGATCCGGCACTTCCTCGTAGCTGTACAGCGCATTGGCGCGCAGCGCGTAGCGTTCACCGAACGAATAGTTGACGTCGGCAGCCACGCGCGTGTGCTGATCGGTGCCGAAGCCGGTGGCGAAGCGCGTGAAGTTATAGGCCGTGGTGGGCTGCTTGGTGATGGCGTTGATGGCGCCGCCAGCCGTGCCGCGACCGGCAAAGCTGGAGTTCGGACCGCGCGAGATTTCCAGCTGCTCGGTGGCGAAGATCTCGCGCGTGGTCATGCCCGGATCGCGCAGGCCGTCCACGAACACATCGCTGCGCGCTTCCTGGCCGCGGATGATGTAGCGGTCGCCGAAGGAATTGCCGTTCTCGCCGGTACCCAGCGTGATGCCGGGCTGGGCGTCAAGAATCTGCTTCAGATCGGTGAAACCCGAGTCGTCGATGGCCGACTTCGTGATCACCGAAATGGTCTGCGGCGTTTCCGCCAGCGGACGCGTATGGCGTTCATCACCGGAGGTGCGCGCCTTGTAGGGCACGCCGGGTTCGGCATTGGGATTGGGGTCAATGGCCGTGTCCTCCACCTTGACCGCCGACAGTTGCTGCACGTCGCTGGCCGCCTCGGCGGCGAGCACGCCGGCCGGCGCCAGCATCAACGTGGAGATCCCCAAGGCGGCCTTTACCGCAGCGGAGGTCTGCTGCATTCCCGACATCCGCAGGCTGGCCGGCTTGTTGATTCGGGTGACGTTTTTCTTCATGTGCATGACAGCCCCTTCACGGCAATGCCGTGTCCGATGGGGGATGGCTGGCGACGCTGCCCGGAGGGCGTGCGCGAGCGGGCTGTCCCGGTTACTTGGTCAGAATCAGCTTGTTGAACTGCGTCAGCCGCAGCCGGTATTCGCTGCCGGCGTGCCGGATCAGTACTTCACGCGTACCTTCAAACAGCCGCCGGGAATCAATCACGCGCGGCAGTGGCGATGTGGCTGCAACGGGCGTTGCGGAGCCGGTGCCCGGCCGTGTTCGCAGGTCGCTGTCGTCGCTCATCAGGTTTTCGCCACGCGCTCACTGATCGAAAACTCGACCGGCACGAGCACCTGGACGCTCTGCGCCACGCCGGCATCCACAAAGGGGCGGAACAGCGCGGCGCGCGCCGCTTCCACGGCGGCGCGATCCAGCGCGGCATGGCCACTGGAGCGGGCGACTTCGACACGCACCGGCCTGCCGTCCGCGTCGATCGACACCAGCAAGGTCACCACGCCCTGCTGGCGCGTCTGACGCGCCGAGCGCGGGTACTGCACCTGCAGTGGACGCAGGTAATCGGCCGGTGTGATCGTACGCGGCGCGGCGGTGGCTGGCTGCGGCGCTGCACGGGGCTTTTCGATCACCGCCACCGTCATCGCTTGCTCGACCGGTATCGTGAGGGTGACTTCGGGCGTGGGCACCCGAATGGCCTGCTCGATCAGCACTGGCTTGATCGGCGGTATCGGGTCCGGGTCGGCCTGCGCCATCTGGATCAGCGACACCTCGATCGCGGTGCCGGTTTCAAGCGGCCGCGCAGCCGCGGATCGCTGATGCAGCAGGACCCCCAGCGCGGCCACGTGCAGGAGAGCCACCGCGGCCAGTACGGTCGCGCGCGAGCCGGAGGTCGCCTGCATCAAGGCCGGGGTCCTTATTGCGAATGATTCCCAGTAGCGATCTGAACACAAGCCGCTACCAAATGCAATTCATTCTTGTTCTTGTTGGATGCAGCTCACGGTCGCAGCTGACCGCTGCCATGGACCCTGTATTTGTAACTGGTCAGCTGTTCGACGCCCACCGGGCCGCGGGCATGGAAGCGGTCGGTGGAGATGCCGATCTCGGCGCCCATGCCGAATTCGCCGCCATCGGCAAATTGCGTCGAGGCGTTGTGCAGAACGATGGCGCTGTCGACGCGCGACAGGAAATGCTGCGCGGTCGCTGCATTCGCGGTCACGATGGCTTCGGTATGGGATGAGCCGTAACGCTCGATGTGCGCGATGGCTTCATCGACGCCGTTGACCACGCGCGCGGCGATGATGGCGTCCAGGTATTCGGTATACCAGTCCTGCTCGGTGGCCGGGCGCACGCGCGCATCGGCGGCCTGCACCGTCGCATCGCCGCGCACCTCGCAGCCGGCCGCAATCAGATCATCCAGGATGGGCTGCAGATGCGTGGCCACGCAGGCCGCATCGATCAGCAGCGTCTCGGCTGCGCCGCAGATGCCGGTGCGGCGCATCTTGGCGTTGACCACCAGCTGGCGCGCCATGGCCAGATCCGCATCGCGGTCCACATACACATGGCAATTGCCTTCCAGGTGACCGATCACCGGCACACGCGCCTCGGCCTGCACGCGCGCCACCAGGCTCTTGCCGCCGCGCGGCACCAGCACGTCGATGTAGTCGTTCATGCGCGCCAGCATCTCGCCCACGGCGGCGCGATCGGTGGTGGGCACCAGCTGGATGCAGGCCGCCGGCAATCCGGCGGCGGCCAGTCCCGCCAGCAGCGAGGCATGCACGGCGGCGCTGGAACGGCTGCTCTCGGAACCGCCGCGCAGGATCACGGCATTGCCGGACTTCAGGCACAACGCGCCGGCATCGACGGTCACATTCGGGCGGCTCTCGTAGATGATGCCCACCACACCCAGCGGCACGCGCACCCGCTGGATGCGCAGGCCATTGGGCCGCGTCCATTCGGCGATCACGCTGCCGACCGGATCGGACAGCGCGATGATGTCCTCGAGTCCGCGCGCCATGGCCTCGACACGTTCGGCATCCAGCTGCAGGCGATCGAGCAGCGCCGCGCCCAGACCGGCATTGCGCGCCGCCTGCATGTCGGCGGCATTGGCGTCGAGAATGCGCGCGGCATGGGCGCGCAGGTCGGCGGCCGCGGCGGCCAGCGCGCGATTTTTCTGTTCGGGCGTGGCCAACGCCAGTTGCGCGGCGGCGGCCACCGCATCGCGGCCCAGCCCCTGCATCAGCGCATGCACGGCGTCGTTGCGCGCGGTAGCGTCGGGTGCGGTATTCACGGCGCGGCCTCGTTCAAGGCTGCCGGCGACAGCGTCGCGGCCGCCTGCGGGCGCAGTATCACCAGGTCATCACGGTGGATCAGTTCTTCGCGGCCGCGAAATCCCAGCAACTCAACAATGTCGGCGCTGCGCCGACCCATGATGCGTGCCGTGTCCTGATCGGAGTAGGCGCTGACTCCGCGCGCCACTTCAACGCCATCGGCCGACATGACGCTGATGGTGTCGCCGCTCTCGAAGCGGCCCCGCGTGCCGATGACACCGGCCGGCAGCAGGCTGCGCCCACTGTGCAACGCCTGCAGTGCGCCGGCGTCGATGTTCACGGCGCCCGCGGGCCGCAGTGTGCCGGCAATCCACTGCTTGCGTGCCGCCACCGGTGTCGAGTGCGGCATGAACCAGGTGCTGCGCCCGCGCGCCTCCAGTCGCTTCAATGGATGGCGATGATGGCCGGCGGCGATGCACATGTGGCAGCCGGCGCCCACGGCAATCCTGGCGGCGGCAATCTTGGTCGCCATGCCGCCCGAACCCATGTCCGAGCTGGGGCGTCCGGCCATGGCTTCGATCTGCGGCGTGATCTCGGTCACGCGCTCGATGAACTGCGCCTGCGGATCGCGATTCGGATCGGCGGTGTACAGGCCATCGACATCTGACAGCAACACCAGACAATCGGCGCTGGCCATCTGCGCCACGCGCGCCGCCAACCGGTCGTTGTCGCCGTAACGGATTTCAGCAGTGGCCACGGTGTCGTTCTCGTTGATCACCGGCATGGCACCCAGCGCCAGCAGCGTTTCCAGTGTGGCGCGCGCATTCAGATAGCGGGTGCGCTGTTCGCTGTCCTCCAGCGTGAGCAGCACCTGCGCCACGGTGACGTCGTGCGGCTCCAGCAATTCCTTGTAGGCATGCGCCAGGCGGATCTGGCCCACCGCCGCCGCGGCCTGGCTCTCCTCGAGCCGCAGCGGGCCCGGCGCCAGACCCAGGTGGCGGCGGCCGAGTGCAATTGCGCCGGAAGAGACAAGAATCAGTTGCTGCCCGCGCCGGCGCAATCGCAACAGATCGGCGACCAGCGTCTCAAGCCAGGCGCGATTCAGCCGCCCGGTGCGGGCATCCACCAGCAGCGCCGAGCCCACCTTGATCACGACGCGGCGGGCGTCCAGCAGCGGACTGCGCTGCTTGCTGTCTGATTGAGCTGTTGCTGACATTGAAGTGCAGTTTAACCAAGCACCGCGGCCCCTGACCAATTGCCTGAGTACGGCCGCGGCCCTATATTTGCCCGCGCAGTAAACCCGCTCTCTACAAGGATGATCCGGTGACCAGAGATTACGAACCCGTCGTGGGCCAGTGGTACGAAAACATCGACGAAAACGAGAGCTTCCGGGTGTTGTCGATGGACGAGGACGCCGAGGTGGTCGAGGTCGAGTATCTCGACGGCGACATCGAGGAGATCGATCTGGACACCTGGGCCGAATTCAACCTCGAGAAGATCAATCAGCCCGAGGGCTGGTCCGGCGAGGACCTCAAGGTCGAAGAGGAAGACGATGAGGACGAGGACGACCTCGACGATGACGACTGGGATGATGATGACGACGAAGATGAGGAAGAGGACGAAGACGACCGGGACGACGACAACTACTGACTGACGCCCGGTGACCCCGACCCCGCACAGTCCCGCCGAAAGTTGGTACCAGGAACGGGAATCCGCGTGGCTGTATCGCCGCATCGCCGAGCATGAACGCGACAGCGCCCGCCGCCGCCTGTTCCTGGCGCTGGCGCAATCCGCTGAACAACAGGCTGAAATCTGGGCCCGGCAATCTTCGGTGGGTGAATTCCAGCCACGCACCCGGGCACGGATCACCGCCGTGCTGGTGCGCTGGTTCGGGGTCCGTGCGCTGCACACGGCGCTGGTGGCGCTGAAGCTGCGCGGCCTGTCCTCGTACCAGCCCGCCTCGCCCACCGGTCATCCGATGCCGGTATCCATCGGCGATGTGGGCCGCCGCCATCGCAAGCTGAGCTCGGGCAACAACCTGCGGGCGGCGGTGTTCGGCATCAATGACGGACTCATTTCCAATGCCAGCCTGATCATTGGCATCGCCGGTGCCGGCGTCGGCAGCGAGGCCTTGCTGGCCAGTGGTGTGGCCGGCCTGCTGGCCGGCGCACTGTCGATGGCGGCCGGCGAGTTCGTCTCGGTGCGCTCGCAGCGCGAGATGTACGAGCACCAGATCGCGCTGGAACGGGCTGAACTGGCCGAGTACCCCGCCGAAGAGGCCGAGGAACTGGCCCTGATCTACCAGGCCCGCGGGCTGGAAGCCTCGCAGGCGCGACAACTGGCGCAAACCCTGATCGCCAATCCACAACAAGCGCTGGATACGCTGGCCCGGGAAGAACTGGGTCTGGACCCGGACGACCTGGCGTCGCCCTGGGGCGCGGCACTGTTCTCCTTCGGCGCCTTCGCCGTGGGCGCCACCCTGCCCCTGATTCCGTTGCTGTCAGGCCTGGCCGGATCCACCCTGCTGCCGGCAGTACTCGCCGTCATGCTGGTGGGGCTGTTTGCCGTCGGAGCACTGATGAGCCTGTTCAGCGGCCGCAATGCCTTCTTCAGCGGCGCCCGCATGCTGGCCATCGGCGCGCTGGCCGCCGGCTGCACCTGGCTGGTGGGACGATTGTTCAACGTGGCCGTCGGCTGATCGAAGTCAAGCTAAGCCGTTGAAAAATATATTCAGGGTGCGGCCATTGAAATCCGCGCTTCCGCTATCATTTCAACGGCTGCAGTCGTGCAACTCGTGGTTGCCCGACGAGTCCAAGCCCTGTTTCCGCCTGCCACTGAAGGATGGTTCGTTACGCCCATGAAAAGAGTCTTCCTGTTCATCGTCACAAACCTGGCCGTGGTACTGGTGCTGTCCGTGGTGTCGCGGCTGATCGGCCTGGATCGCTGGCTGGCCATGCAGGGCAGCAACCTGACCGGCCTGCTGGTGTTCGCGGCCTTCATGGGATTCGGCGGCGCCTTCATTTCGCTGGCCATATCCAAGTGGGTCGCCAAGCGCAGCATGGGCGTGCGCGTCATCGAGCAGCCGTCCAACGCCACCGAGCAATGGCTGGTCTCCACGGTGCGCCGCCAGGCCGAGGAAGCCGGCATCGGCATGCCGGAAGTGGGCATTTTCGATTCACCGCAGCCCAATGCCTTCGCCACCGGCGCCAACCGCAACAAGGCCCTGGTGGCCGTCAGCACCGGTCTGCTGCGTTCGATGAGCCAGTCCGAGGCCGAAGCCGTGATGGGTCACGAGGTGTCGCACGTGGCCAATGGCGACATGGTCACGCTGACGCTGATCCAGGGCGTGGTGAACACCTTCGTGTTCTTCCTGTCGCGCGTGGTGGGCAGCATTGTCGATAAGGCCATCAACCGCGACGGCAATGGCCGCGGCATCGGTTACTTCGCCACGGTGATGATTGCGCAGCTGGTGCTGGGGATACTCGCCAGCATCATCGTGATGTGGTTCTCGCGGCAGCGCGAGTTTCGCGCCGACCACGGCGGTGCCCGCCTCGCCGGCCGCAACAACATGATCGGCGCGCTGGAGCGGCTGCGCAGCGCGCACAGTCAACCGCTGCCGGCGCAGATGGCCGCTTTCGGCATCGCCGGCGGTGGCGCCGGCGGCCTGCGACGGCTGTTCATGAGCCACCCGCCCATTGAGGAGCGCATTGCTGCGCTCCGTGCGACCGTCTGAATCCGCCTTTTAGCCACAAGGTGACCGGGTGGTTTGCAAGCCCCCGGTCTCCCCGGCACAGTGCGGCCCGTTTTTTGCCAGTAAGTATCGGTATTTAATGAATAATCCTGCACCGCACCAGTCGGTACGCCTGTTCTCGCTGATCATGGACCGGGTCACGCGCTGGTATGACAAGGGCCGCGGCAATGTGGCCGCCGTGCACGCACAGCTGCCCGATCGCATCGACTGGGGTCGCAGCCTGCCGTTCATCCTGATGCACCTGGTGTGCTTCGCGGTGATCTGGACCGGCGTCAGTCCGGTGGCCGTGCTGGTGGCCGTGATCGCCTACCTGGTGCGCATGTTCGCCATCACCGGCTTCTATCACCGTTACTTCTCGCATCGCAGCTTCAAGACCTCGCGTCCGGCGCAGTTCGTGTTCGCCGTGCTGGGCGCCTCGGCGGTGCAACGCGGTCCGATCTGGTGGGCCGCCCACCACCGCCATCACCATGCGTACTCCGACCAGGAAGCCGACGTGCACTCGCCGGCGCAACACGGCTTCTGGCGCGCGCACCTGGGCTGGTTCCTGAACATCAAGGGCTTCGCACCCAACTTCGGCCTGACCAAGGACCTGATGCGCTACCCGGAACTGCGCTGGCTGGACCGCTTCGACCTGGTGGTGCCCGTGCTGCTGGGCGTGGGCATCTTCGCGCTGGGCGTACTGCTGGAGCACACCGCGCCGCAGCTGGGCACCAATGGCTGGCAGATGCTGGTCGTGGGCTTCTTCATCTCGACGGTGCTGTGCTCGCACGCCACCTACACCATCAATTCGCTCTCGCATGTGTTCGGCAGCCAGCGCTACAAGACCGGCGACACCAGCCGCAACAACTGGCTGTTCGCGCTGTTCACGCTGGGGGAAGGCTGGCACAACAACCATCACCACTATCCGAACTCCACGCGCCAGGGCTTTTACTGGTGGGAGTACGACATCACTTTCTACCTGCTGAAGGTGCTGAGCTGGTGCGGCATCGTCTGGGATCTGAAGCCGGTGCCGCGGGGCGTGCGCGAGAATCCGGCGCGCCGCCTCGACGCGCTGAAGCGCGCCGGCTCACAGGCGAGCAGCTAGCCGCTACCCGGCGCAAACCACGCCGTGCGCGTGGCGATGAACTCCGGCAGCGCTTCGCAACGCGCCGTCAAAGCCTGCAGTCGCACATGGGGTTGCACCTCCTCCGCCGACAGCGGCACGGACTCGGTCAGGAAGGTGGCGCAGCAGGCAATGGTGATATCGGCCTGCGTCAATCGCTCGCCGGCAATCCAGCCCGGACGATCCGGCAGCCGGCGCTCCAGTTCGCCCAGCGAGCCGAGCATCTGCTGCCGGCAGCGATCCAGCCAGGGCGGGTGACGGCGCGATTCGGGCCTGAACACCCGCTCATAGATCTGCTCACGTCCCTTCTCGGCCGCACCAATGGCCAGCGCCATCAGCTGCAGGCTGTCGCGCCGCGCATCGCCCGCCGCCGGCAGCAGCGCACGCAGCGGGCCGACCTGCTGGTCCAGCCAGTCGAGGATGGCCGCGGATTCCATCAGCACCGTGCCGTCATCCAGCACCAGGGTGGGCACGCGTCCCAGCGGGTTGTGACGGCGGATCGTTTCGAAGTCCCGCCCCACCGACCAGTTGCCGTGCTCGTAGCTCAGGCCCAGCAGACGCATGCTGATGGCCACGCGACGCACGAAGGGTGAATCCAGCATTCCGATCAGCAACATGGCGCAATCGTGGCAAGCTTGGGGAGTCTCTGCACGGGTTTCATGGAGCGCGTTATGAATGAGGCGTTGCTGTCGGGGCTGCGGCGTGTGCTCGGCGAGCAGGGATTGCAGACCGACCCGTCGCTGTTCGCCGGCGCACTGGTGGACCAGCGCGGTCTGTACCGCGGCCGCGCGCTGGCGCTGGCATTGCCCTCCAGCACCGAGCAGGTATCCGCGGTGCTGCGCCTCTGCCACCAGCATGGCACCGGCGTGGTGCCCCAGGGCGGCAACACCGGCTACTGCGGCGGCGCCACGCCGGATGAATCCGGCACACAGCTGCTGCTGGGCCTGCGCAATCTGCGCGCCATCCGCCATGTGGACGCCGCCAATTTTTCGATGACGGTGGAAGCCGGCTGCCTGCTGGCCGAGGTGCAGCAGGCCGCAGCGGACGCCGATCGGTATTTCCCGCTGCAGCTGGGATCCAGCGGCAGCTGCCAGATCGGCGGCAACGTGGCCACCAATGCCGGCGGACTCAATGTGCTGCGCTTCGGCATGTGCCGTGACCTGGTGCTGGGCCTGGAAGTGGTGCTGGCCGACGGCACGGTCTGCGATGCGCTGAACGCACTGCGCAAGAACAACACTGGCTACGACCTGAAATCATTGTTCATCGGCTCGGAAGGCACGCTCGGCGTGATCACCGCCGCCACGCTGAAGCTGTGGCCACGCCAGCGTTCGGCGGCCACCGCCTTCGTGGCGCTGCGCGACCTGGAGGCCGCCATCGAACTGCTGGCGCTGTTGCGCGAGACGGCCGGCGACGCTCTGAATTCGTATGAGCTGCTGCCGCGCTCGGCACTGGAGCTGGTGGCGCAGCACATTCCCGGGACGCGCGCGCCACTGCCGGCCGACGAAGACTGGTATGTGCTGTGCGAACTGGCGGCCAGCGCCATCGAACCGCTGGACGAATTGCTGCAACAGGCGCTGCTGACCGCCAGCGAAGCCGGACTGGTGCGCGATGCTGCGATGGCAACCGGTGAACGACAGCGGGCCGATTTCTGGAAACTGCGTGAGAGCGTGCCGGCCGCACAGCGCCAGTACGGACCCAGCATCAAGCACGACGTGGCCGTGCCGATCTCGCGCCTGCCCGCGTTCGTGCGTGAGGCCAGCGCACTCATCGATGCACTGGCACCCGGTGAATTGCTGGTGTGTTACGGGCATGTGGGCGACGGCAGCCTGCACTTCAATGTCTCGCATGCCACCGATGCCGGTGATGCGGAATTCCTCGCCCGCGAGCCGGCCATCAGGCGCGCCGTCCATGATCTGGCCATTGCCTGCGGTGGCAGTTTCAGCGCCGAGCATGGCATCGGCCGCTACAAGGCCGCCGAGCTGGCGCATTACAAATCTGCACCGGAACTGGCGTTGATGCGCGCCATCAAGCGGCAGCTGGACCCGCTGGGCATCCTGAATCCCGGTAAGCTGTTGTGAAATCGGGGATGGACGATGCGAAGGCCCAAATCACATCGGGGATTGTTGCTGGCGCTGCTGGCAGCGCCCGCATCGAGCGCCGAACCCTGCCGGCCGCAACAACTCGCCTCACTGTCACTGACGGTCACTGACGGCGGCGAACTGCTGGCGCCGATGAAGATCGGTGGCGAAAGCGCATTGCTGTTCCTGAACACCGGCTCCGGGCGCAGCGGCCTGTATCGCGATCACGTGCGCACCCTGCGCGCCAGCGCCTCACCGGCTCCGGCACCGAGTCGCGCCGATCGCGTTGCGGTCACCGAGAATGTGCGACTGAACAGCGTGTGGCTGGCCGAACAGCGCCTGGGCACGGTGCGCTTCAATGTCATCAATACGGATTCACCCCCGGTGCGCGTGCAAGGTGAGCCCGTGGCCGTGGAAGGCGTGCTGGGCACCGATCTGCTCGCCCAGTACGACTACGAACTGGATCTCGCCGACCGGCGCCTGAACATCTACTCGCAGGATCACTGCCGCGGCCAGGGTGCGTACTGGAGCAGTCAGTACCAGTCCCTGCCGCTGACACGCAGCACCACGGATCCGCTGGAATCCTTCGTGGTGATCGAAGTCAATGACCGGCGCATCGAGGCCACGCTGTCCACCGGCTCGGCGCACACCTGGCTGTCCACCGATGTCAGCCGCGCGCTGTACCAGGTCGATCGCGACTCACCGGAGCTGGTGGCGTTGGCCGACGCCGCTGCGTCCTCGGCCCGCTACTATCCCATCAGTCTGACCCTGCAGCAGCTGCGCTGGCCCGACTACCCCGTGCTGCTGGCCAATGCCGAACGACCCAACTGCCGGCTGCGCGCCGACATTCCCGACACCGTCGGCTATGTCAATTGCAGCGAAACACCGCTGCAGCTGGGCCGCGACCTGCTGGGCCAGTTGCGCATCTTCGTCGCCAACCGCGAGCGCAGGATCTACTTCACGGCGAACGATCGCTCCATACCCTGAGCGCGGTACCGCCTATCGCGGTCCGAACTGATGCCAGAACTGCGCCGCCGCAATGGTCAGTCCGATCGCGACGATGATGCCCCGCACGGCGCGTTGTGGAATGCGCTGCGAATAGTGCGCACCGAGAAAATAGCCGATCACGGAGCCCACCGTCAGCACCGCCGCGTGCGGCCAGTCGATCAGGCCACTCCAGATGAACCAGGCCGCGGCCACGGCATTGATCAGGCTGGCCAGCACGTTCTTCAGCGCGTTGACCTGATGCAGGTCGGACAGACCCAGCAGGCCCAGCGAGGCCAGCATCAGGATGCCGATGCCGGCACCGAAGTAACCGCCGTACACCGCCACGCCGAACTGCAGCAGCAAACCCAGCCACACCATGCGCCGGTGCGGATGCACGGGCGCGTGCTCGGGAAAGCCGGCGAAACGGCTCAGCAGTCCCTGCACGATGAACACCAGCGTGGCGAACAGCAGCAGGAAGGGCACCAGCACATCGAACAGCCGCTCGCCGGTCCGCGTCAGCAGCACGCCACCCAACCAGCCGCCGAGCACGCTGACGGGCACGAAGCGCCACAGCCACATTTTCACCGCCGCCAGATGGTGGCGCAGGCTGAAGATGCTGCCGGCCGTGCCGACGAACAGCGCCAGTGTATTGGTGGCATTGGCCACCACCGATGGCACGCCGAGGGCGATCAGCGCCGGAAAAGTCAGCAACGTGCCGCCGCCCGCCACGGCATTGATGGCGCCGGCGACGATGGCCAGCGCGCACAGCAACGCCGCTTCAGTGATGGGCATGCACCGGCCCGCACATTGTTGCTCTCATCACCGCAAGCATAGCCGCTATGCTGCGCGCCCATGCCGGACTCTGCGCTGAAAGCCTTCTTCGAACTGCTGCATGCCACGACGGGTGCGCAGGTGTTCAACCCATGGACGCAGTGCGACGACGGCACCGACGCACCCGGCAACGGTCCGGCCGCGCGGCTGCAACGGCTGCGCGCGCATCTGGCCGTGACGCCGCGGCAGATACTGATCGGCGAAGCCTCGGGCTACCAGGGCTGCCATGTCAGCGGCATACCCTTCACCAGCGAACGATTGATCATGGCCGGCCACATTCCGCGCATCGACAGCGATGGCACGCGGCTGTCGACGCGCCAGCGGCCATGGAGCGAACCTTCGGCCACCACGGTGTGGGGCACGCTGCATCAACTCGGCATTGCCGATGACACCGTGTTGTGGAATGCCTATCCGTGGCATCCGCACCTGCCGGGCAAGCCGCAATCCAACCGCACGCCCACGCCGAGCGAGCGCGCCGCGGGACTGGCCACGCTGAATGAATTGCTGGCGGCCTTCCCCGGGGCGAGGTTGTTCGCCGTGGGCCGTCACGCCGAAGCCGCCACGGCGGGGTTGGGCCGCAAGGTCACGCCGCTGCGCCATCCGTCCATGGGCGGCGCGACGGCGTTTCGCGAGGGATTGCAGCGCGCGCTGCGCGGCCAGGTCCCGCTCTAGGGCGCGCGCCCCACCGAACGCAGCATGTCCTGGTAGCTGGTGACACGACGGTCGGCCGGATAGTGGATGGGCACGACGCGCTCGATATCCAGTTTCAGCCGGTCGAGATTCTCCAGGAAGTTCTGTGTGTAGACACTGACCGGCGCCGGTGCGGCGCCGGCCGCCGGTACGCCCCAGACATCGGCCTGCACCAGAATTTTCTGCTTCGGCAGGTAGGCCATCAGCAGGCCGGCGTTATGCCGGTTGCCGCGCAGGTGGTACAGCTCGATGCTCTGGTTGCCACCGCTCAGCACCTTGCGGTCTTCCACCACCTCGACCCGCGGTGTCAGAACGCCCTTCTGCCGCGCCTCCAGATCGGGATTCAGCGTGCGCGGCGCAGCGAAGATGCGCTCGAAGTAAGCCTTGTTGATCTGGTGCGTGACGATGGTGGCGCCCTCGGCGACATAGCTGCGCACCCCGCCGGTGTGATCGAAGTGCTGGTGCGTGTTGATCAGGTAGCGGATCGGCTTGCCCGGAATCAGCCGCTTTGCCTCCGCAATCACCGCGGCCGAACGCCGCTCATCGGCCGGCCCTTCCAGCATCACGATGTGATCGCCGAAGTCGAAGGCAATGCTGATGGCGCCGGCGCCGAGGATCATATGCACGCCCTCGCCCA
>Ga0190271_10000601_pt1 | contig 18653 bp, 31 predicted proteins | sample Popmic356T_FD_133747 | JGI IMG/M metagenome (GOLD analysis project Ga0190271, IMG submission 133747) | Populus adjacent soil microbial communities from riparian zone of Weber River, Utah, USA - 356 T | ecosystem: Environmental > Terrestrial > Soil > Riparian zone | place: USA: Utah | collected...
GAAGAATGTCGGTGCTATGCCGATCGGAGACGCCGACGCAAGGCGTCTGTTCCACGTCTTCATCGAACTTCCTCCCGAGTCCCTCGAGAAGGAGATCATCGTGAACCGTGTCAAGCTGGATGGGTGGGAGTTGGACATCACCCGTCTGGACACGATCATGGCGATTGCCAAAGACCTCAGAGCACTGAGCAAGGATGACACCTTGCCCATCACCTGGGGCGTGGCGCAGAACATCAAGGTGGCTCGAGCCTTCCGCTGGTTCGAGCCGATCACAGCGTACCGCCGAGCCATCGGCGACTACCTTGAGCCCGAAGCTCAGAACGTGCTGCTCGATGCAGTACGTGCACACATCTGATCCCCCACCCAATAAGGAGACAACACTCATGGGAATCACAATGGTCACCAGCCTGGACCACCAGGTCGAGGAGCTCGTCCTCGAGTTCCTGCGCCAGCCGATGTCCGAGTCCATCAAGCAGGGCCAGGTCAGTCAGGCGTACCGCCGGGGTCTGGCCAAGGGCATCACCGCCCTGCTCATGCTGGAGCGCCACGGCACCCTCAAGCACTTCCCGAGGGGCGTGCCGATCGTCTTCGACAGCCAGGTCTTGAAGACCCTGCAGGACCAGATCAAGCCCTACTTCCACGGCACGCCCGACGAGAAGAAGGAGATCATCGAGAAGATCTGCCGCGACCTGCAGGACTACGCCGTCAGCCAGGAGCTGCTGGACGAGGAGGAGCAGTACCGTCGGGAGCAGGTGCTGCAGGGCAACGAGCAGGCCAAGTCTTCCGATTCGGTGTGGCTGGCCGAGGCCATCGACGCCAAGAAGAAGGAGATGGAAGAGCTCCTCAGCCTCCTCTCCCCTGTCGGCGACAAGGTCAACCGCGGTGCCTCGGAGAAGCGCCCTGTCAAGGACCAGCCGCAGGCATGACCTTCGCCGAACAGCAGATCGAGATGCTGGAGGCCACTGGTCTCTGGCCTCACTACCCCATCTTGCCGGTCAAGCAGTGGGATGACGCCAAGAACAAGTACACCCTCGGAGTCCTCAAGGACATCGGGGGTGAGGAGTTCTTGTGGTGGCCGGGCGAGAGCCTGTTCTCTTTCCAGACTGTCAAGCCGATGACTGTGAACAGGAACTTCGTCAACAACCTGTTCCTCGAACAGGGCTGGATGGTGGACTGATGGCAGAGTTCATCGACCCGGTACAGGCTGCCTGGGCTAAGTGGCTGTCGAAGCAGTGGTTCGACAGGGATGCAGTCGAGCCTGCTCACCGTGCCTTCATCGCCGGCTGGAAAGCTGCCGAAGAGAACAAGGAAGGGAGGCAGACCTGATGGAGCTGATGCTCAGGAAGTCCGAGCGGCTGGTTCACGAGGAAGTCGAGCGAGTGGTTCACTCTGCCATCGACACCAAGTCTCACAGCAGACTCCTCGTGCTGATGGAGATGGCCGAGGTTGCCCGAGCCTTCCCGCAGGGATGCTACGAGGAGACCGTCTTCGCCACCGGCTTCGATCCCCGAGCCTAAGTACGAGGAGGTACTGTGATCCGCGCCCCGCCGTAAGTAGTCAACGCTTTGCTAGTTTGCAGTACCATTGTTGGCACGGAAGGGTGGACCAGTACCCAGCCCACTCAGCTTCAGGTGTACCCGCTCTGGGCCGGGCCGGATCAGTCCGGTGTAAGCGCTGAGGCAACCGCTCATCATAGTGTAGTACGGCAGGAGGCTGGCCAGTGTTCTGATAGTTCCTTTTGTGGGATTATTGAGAGCACTGGCCAGCCGATGCTAGACTAGACCTAACAACCCGACTCTATCTCGGAGGCAAGATGTCAACCGACGTGTTCACAGGTGGTGGCGCAACCACCGCACAAGACACAGATCAGAAGGCGAGAGCTGCCGTCAGGGCGTTCCGTCACCTTCAGCCAACTCTGTCCTCATACGCCCGCATTCTCACGGGCAAGCCGAACGTGCGTGTCGAGATCTCCGGCACCAGCAACGGGATGACCGACGGCTCAAGGATCTTCTTCCGCCCACCGCTGGCGCTGGGAGATAACACTCCCCACAACCGCCGCCTGTGTGACAAGCGGAACGACAGCTGGCAGCAACTGTGCCCGGCCTGTCGTGTCCGTGAGATGGTGCTCATCACGATCTACCATGAGATCGGGCATATCGCTCACGACTCCTTCGCCAAGACGACCGACTACGATCGAGCACACCTCGTCGTCAACGCCCTCGAGCAGGTGGACAAGAAGTTCGCCCACGCTGTCAAGCAGCGCATCGAGATGGCCCCGTCCTATGCCAAGGACTCTTACATGAGCATGGCTGGACTGATCTCTCCCTTCCTCCCCGGCATCGTGAACGCACTGGATGACGCTCGCGTGAACAGTCGGGTGATGGATGCGAGGCAGGGTACCAAGGCTATGTTCAAGGCCTTCGTCTACCGAGTCTTCGAGGAGGGCGTCGAGCAGAAGGGACTGGACGGTCAGTTCATTCTCATGCACTGGCGCGACTACCCTCTCAACATGCAGGCTGTTGCTGGGATTCTCTGTACCGTATCAGGCTATGACATCGGTGAGTGGCTGGTGCCCGAGGTAGTCGCGGCCATGCAAGACGAGCAGGTCCAAGACATTCTCCGCGTGTTCCCCACTGTCCGCAATGTCAGTGGAATCTACGCGATGAGCATTCCCCTCCTTGTGCGACTGCGCGAGCTGGGTTTCTTCAAGGCAGACACCGACCCTGTAACGGAAGAGGAAGAGCATGGCGACGATGAGGGATCTGAAGAAAGCCCTTCACCAGCAACTGACGGAAGCGACACCGGAGACGAGGCTGGGGATTCTGACAGCCCTTCGGACCCTGGCCAAGAACAGGGTGACGAGGGAGAGACGGAAGGCGACTCACCCGTCCAGCCCACAGAAGAAGGTGATGGTAGTGGGTCTTCTGACGCCGACAGCGACGGTCAAGGTGAACCGAGACTGGACGAGAAACCAGACACCACTGATGCAGATCTCGGTGAGCCTGATTCCTCTGAGGGGAGCGGCGATGAAGCCGAAGCCTCCAGTGATGGCTCAGAGGGAAGCGCCGATGATGGAACTCCCTCCGATGAGTCAGGTAGTGGCTCGAGTGAGGATGATCGAGATGCTCGCGACGACTCCGACCAGCAAGATGCTTCAGAAGGCGATGGTCCAGTAGATGAAACGGAACAGGGCGACGGAGGTTCCGAAGCTTCCGAGGAGCGTTCGGCTGGTGGAGCGGGCGCTGAAGAAGATGGGGATGACCCTGAAGAACGACTCGACGACGTGGAGGGTGCAAGCGATGATGCTTCCGGAGCCGGAGGCGATCACGACTCCTCTGAGGCCGGGTCCGATGCACAAGGTCTGGACGATGAAGAGGTACTGGGTGAACCCAGCGATCTTCGAGAGCCTGACGCCGTTCCCCGAGACGATCTGGACGGTGACGCTGGAACTGGAACTGGCGATGCTACCCCTGGGGAGGCAGATGACGACGTTCCAAGCGACGTTCTGGACGAGCGAGAGGACAGCGAAGATGGGTCTTCTGGACACGATCCGGCTCGTGAGGAAGATTCGGAACCAATCGACACCGGGGCAGATGAGGGGCTCGGAGGCATCGAGGTAATAGAGGACTCGGCCTTCGACAGGCTCCCGATGGGCTCGCCGGAAGATGTCGAGAAGGCTATCCACGAGATCGCCCACCCCGAGGACCGGCCTGAGTCGGTGAAGGAAGGGAACGACTCGGCCGAAGAGATCGAGCGTGCCGTCATGCAGGGCATCTACTTCGAGACGCCCAGCCGCAGGGTCTTCGGAGTGCGCGAGCACTATTGGGACCAGCCAGTCATTATCGACGGGTACAACATGAGCCAAGGCTGGGATCAGGGTGGTCGGTTCTCCATCGGCTACACTCCCGAGGCGCTCGGCATCGAGGGTGACTTCACCTGTTCCGAGAAGATCTTGGGTCCAGCCCTGCTCCGTATGCGAGTGGCCTTCTCCGACAACAAACGAGGCCACGACGAGCGGAACAAGAAGTCTGGCAAGGTGGATGGACGGGTGCTGGGTAAGCGTGCTCATCACGGAGACGAGCGCCTCTTCAAGCGGCGTACCCTGCCTGGCAAGAAGGACTACTTCGTCCTCATCGGAATCGACATCAGCGGTTCGACCATTGGGAAGAACATTGCTCTCGCCAAGCAAGCGGCGATGGGTCAGGCTACCCTGTGTCACCGCATGGGTATCAAGTTCGCAGTCTTCGCCCACAGTGGCAAGATGCACGACCCCAGGGCTGGCCGAGCTCATGGAGTCGATGTCGATATCTACCACCTGAAAGACCCCGACGAGCCCTGGACTGAGGAAGTTCAGAAGCGGTTGCTCGACATCGGGCCTGACAGCGCCAACCTCGACGGCCACACCTTCGAGTACTACCGGAAGGTTCTCGACAAGCGTTCCGAGACTCACAAGGTGATGCTCTACTACACCGACGGCAAGATGCCAGCCGAGAACCACGACGAAGAGTTGGAGGTTCTTCGGCGGGAGATCAAGGTCTGCCGTAACAAGAAGTACGTTCTCCTCGGTGTGGGAATCCGCACCGACAGCCCGATCAGGCACGGCCTCGACACCGTCCGAGTGGATGGAGAGGAGGACATTGTCAAAGTCGTGAAGCACTTGGAAAAGCGGTTGCTTGCAATATGAGCGGCCCGATAGTCTCCGGTGCGCGTGAAGGTATGGACACGCGCACCGGAGATAGTCTAGGATGACCACAGGACAATTCTGTTCTAGCCCCACCCCGACAAGTAGGAGACGCAATGACCGTCAGCGTGACTGACCTCAAGGAGTTCGAGGACCAGAAGGTGGTTCTCGTTCGCAACCTCGCCAAGGCGAACGACAAGGGCGAGACCGCCGAAGAGCTCGAGGGCACCCTCGTCGCCGTCGCTGGTGACGCTGTGATGTTCAAGCAGAAGGGGAAGGCAACCGCTGGACTCATCGAGATCGGCGACATCGAGCGCGTGGAGCACGCCGAGTCCGGCACCAAGAAGCTCGCCCGCAAGACCCTCAAGATGGTGAAGTTCGGGCAGGCTCGGAACCACCTGCTGGAGCGCCACGGCTACACCCTCACCCAGGTCAACGACATCTCCGAGAAGGAGGCGTTCGACCTGCACGAGGCGATCGACCACGAGGCGACGGACCTGGGCCACGTCCACAAGGACAAGGCCGAGACCGACACCGATGAGAACGAAGAGGCAGCCGATGACTGACACCCGCCGCCCGACTCGTCGCACCATCGCTCAGGGTGCAGCCTGGACCGTTCCAGTCATCGCCATCGGAGCACCTGTTCCGGTGATGGCTGCGAGCCCGCCTGACATCGTCTTCGAGCTGGACCCGCTGGCCTCGTGCAAGTACCCCGGCCAGTCCTGTGGTGACTTCGAGTTCGGCTACCGGCTGGTCTTCAGGGTGCGGAGCACCCTCGCGGTGATCCTGTTCATCAGCCAGTTCACCGCCCCGAACGGTGACACTGTGAGCGTCCTCAACGTGGACGGCGAGCCGGGTCCAGACGGTGGGATCATCGCCAACGACACCGAGCGCGACGTCGCAGTCGTCATCGGCTCGGAGAACAGCGCCAACGGTACGGCCACGATCACGCTGACTACGAGCGAGGGCGAGGTCATCACCCGCACTGTCACGATCAGCGACTTCAACCCCTGCAGCCAGGAACTGCGAGGTCTCTGCCCGTGAGACAGGGCACCAACCTCTTGAGTCCTTACCTAGCGAGAGAGTCTCGCTAGGTAAGGAGTAGTACCATGAGCCTGTGTCGCAAGATCGGCTACTCGGTGGTCAACGTGATCCACCCGACAGTCCCGCCGCCGCTCGATCAGTCATACATCAGTCCGACACCTAACAGTGTCGCAGCAGTTTCCCCCGAGCAGAACCGTAACCAGTCCGCTGGTGCGGCGAGGCATGGGGGAGGTGTGGGGAAGCCTCCCTATATCAGCGGCCCGCAGATGACGCGGAAGCCGTAAGAACTTCTGCTAGGCATGGACCCGGTTAGCCTCGCCTAGCAGAAACGCCTCGATCCCCTCACCTTCCGGTGCGACAAGGGGGTCGAGGTTTGGACGGTTAGCTCAGTTGGTAGAGCGCTGCGGGTTACTCCGTAGGTGCGCTGGTTCGAGTCCAGTACCGTTCACGACAGCAGGCCGGGAGGGTCTAGCCTTTCTCTACCTCCCGGCCTGTTGTAATACCCTGAACCGACACAGGAGGCAATATGAAGTACCTCTTTGAGTGCGACAAGCCGAATTGTTACAGACGCTTTACGCTCAACTCTCCCGAGGAAGTTGAGCGTGAAAGGCAAAACCACAAGTGCCCATACTGGGGCGGCGAATCGAAAGTGAGTTGGAGCGTGACCAAGACATTGGTACAGCAGATGTGGGACTTGTTGGACGACGTGATGAACGAGATCATGGATGCCACCGATCCCAAGGAAAAAGACTTCTATAAGTCTCGGGCGAGGGCTATCGCTGAGTGCATCGCCATCTTCATGCGGCCATTCTTCGACACGGCTGACGACATCGCCGCCGAGGCAGTCCGCCGCTACAAGGCTCGGCAGTCCGGCGACACGGAATACGAGACCGCTGGCATCGGCCACCGGCGCTACGAGAGCGCCGCTATGGCCCATAGCAGCGCCACAGCGGGCTGGTACACGTCACCCGACGGCGGATATACCTCCGACCCCCAGCGGGCCGGGAGAACGTCTACACGGCGCTCGGGCCGTGGCACCACGGCACCCGCACCAGTCAAGATCAGAGTGTCCCCCGAGGACCAAGAGGGGATCAGAAACGCACACGCGGCCATGCCGCAGATCTTCACCATCGCAACGCTGGCCAAGCAGTATGGCACCACGGAGGCCGAGGTGTCCGCCATTCTGAAGGGTTGACAGACTGATCATCATACGCTAGAATGATACCCCGACGACCCGACAAGTCTTGGAAAGCAGCGCAATGCAAACATACCTTCCGTACCCTCACTTCGATAAGTCTGCTGAGGTGTTGGACACGAAGAGGCTGGGAAAGCAGATCGAAGACTGTGTCAAGATACTCGACACACTCCATGAGGTCAACGACACTGGCCTAGAGAATCATCCCCTCGTCAGAATGTGGAAGTTCTACGAGGTCCGTCTATCGCAGTTCGGTTTGAGCTGTTGTCAAGAGTGGTTTGAGCGCAACGAGATCGACCACGAACTTCTCATGCGAATGACTGATCATCAGGTCTACGCTGAGGGGGAGACAACCGAGTTCCCGATCTGGTGGGGAGACGTGGATATCCACCTCCAGTACCGCCGACTACTGATCGGCGAAGACAAGAACTTCTACCAGGCGATGTGGCCCCAGCTTAAGCCGCTCAAGAAGTTCCGGTACCCCTGATGGCTGCCCGCCCATCGCGAGTCGATGCCTGCATGTTCTGTGGCAACACTCCATGCACCTGCAATGCGAAGCCAAAGACTGGTCCTCGCAAGAGAACTGTGCCGATAGTGCAGGAATCGAACACCCCTTCGGTTCGGAGCTCCTCGAGCAGCGACGCGCAAAAAGCTGCAGCAGCCTCGGCGATGCGGGCGGCATCCAAGATCAAGCACACTGGCGCTACGGTCAAGGAAGACTCGGACGCGGTCGATGAGATGGCTGCGATCCTGTCTGATCCCGAGATGATTCTAGCGCTCCGCTCTGCAGAGCCGCTCATGCACCCGCTGGAGCGGAAGAAGTATGCGGGGATTCTCAACTCCGAACCGTCAGCTAAAGAACGTGCCATAGTCTGGAAGAGGAGGGTAGCTGGTGAGTGATCAGGTGGGATGGGATGACATGCCTGACGAGCCCTTCTATGCTGCGGCCACCCGCAAACACCTCCGAGACTACATCGAGAGCCGGAACAAGTGGCGCTGGCGTAGGCTCAACCGTGACTACAAGTGGCTTGAGAAGGAAATGAAGAAGCTCGGACTGAATCCCGAAGACGCGAGGTTCCTATTGTGACTGTAAAGGCAGCCCGAAACGGGCACCTTACCTGCGATGAGCACAATGCGATCTGGTGTAAGGATATCGAAGGCATAGTGCGAGCCGGCTCTGACTCGGCTGAACTGTGGGCGGTTCACCCTGACCATCAGATGATCGAGGTGCCCATCATTCCGACTGCGAACCTGTGGGCGCAGGTCGGACTGGTACGAGGTGACGATCGCAAGATCAAGATGTACCGAGTCACCTTCATCCGTGATGACAAGCCTGACAACGAGGAGGGTATCTTCATCGGCTTCATTCACCCGCCTGAGGCGCGTGATATCCTACGGTCAATGATCCTCGACTGGTTCATCGGTACCCAGGAACCGAACGTAGAGAACGGATGCACTGCCGAGGGTCATGGATACAAGCAGACCATTCGCTGGCACACGGATATGGGTAGCAGGGCTACTGCGATTCCGCAACTGTGGTCAGTGTGGGCAACAGGTAAGTGTCTAGGTTGCACCTTCAACCTCGCCGCGAACCCCGACCTCGTGCCAGATGCTGGACCGGCACGCACACCTTGGAGTCCATAATGCCACCGAGATCAAGATACCGTCCAGGCCTTCGGAACACCAAGTACCGGAAGGGAAAGTTCAGTGACCAACGCATAGCATGGCTCGACTCAGCATTGGGGCAGCTCGTCCTGATGTTCTACACAGAGTTCGAGAGTCAAAAAGAGAACGATCACACAGAATCCGGCCCGACAGTCAAGATTCTCATTCCGCGAGCCAGCGGCTCTACAGTCATGTGGGATTTGACATATCTCACAACTGAAGAGTTGGACAAACTTGAGGAGTTCCTCGAGCTTGCCATCGGTATCGCGAGGCCCATTGTAGCAGAACGAGACAGGACAGCGCATGAAGCATTCTCAAGAGGTGACGACAGTTTCTCTAGAGTCTATCGACAGATTCCGCAGCTGGTTGTGCGGGAGAGGCAAGAGCCTACACACAGCGAAGGCGTACTCAACGGATCTGAGGATGTTCCTTCTGGCGACGAGCACGACCTCGGACCCGGTGAAGATGGAGGAGTTCGACGAGCTGGCAGCGAGCTGGCTGACGAGGGATCGGTACAGGGTGGCCCAGAAGACGACGGGCCGACGCCTGACTAGCCTTCGGGCGTTCGCCAAGTGGGCGGACTGGGGCCAGGTGCTTGAGGACTATGACGCACCGACTCCTGCCCGTACTCAGCCTCACCCCCTGCCGGAAGGTATGGACGGGGTACGGAAGCTGATCGTGCTCGCACCCAACGAAGCGCAGAAGGCTCTGATCGCGCTCTGCGGTATGTGCGGCTGCCGTGTCGGTGAGGCTCTATCCATCACACCCGAGTCGTTCGACCTGGAACGGATGACCCTGACGATCCGTGGCAAGGGCGACAAGACCCGAGTGGTGCCTGTCGCAACCGAGGCCTGGGCCATCATGCAGACGCAAGTGATCCGCGCCTTCGGCAACGGTACAACTGTGGTGAACCTTCGTGATCGGAACGCTCGCAAGGTCATCACCGGCCTCGGTCGCAAGGCTCACCTGCGCCGGGCGATCAGCAGCCACGACCTCCGAGCCACCTTCGGTACTCACGTCTACGACAAGACGAAGGACATCAGGGTGGTTCAGGAGTTGCTCGGCCACGCCACCTCCGCTCAGACTGAGGTGTACCTCGGGATCACCGACGAGACCCTGCGTAAGGCGGTGGAGCTGTGAGACGAGCGCTGGCTAGTCCGATCCTGCGTCTGCACGTTTGGCTGGCTCGGATGCACCGAGAGGTGAAACAGCCTTACCTGTATGCGCCGACGTGTGAGTGGTGCCATGAGTACTGGCCGTGCACAACTCGCAGGGAGACCGATGAGCGAGTGGCGAGGTTCTCACGATGAGTGTGATGCCGAAGTACAAGTGCTGTAGGCACTGTCGGAATGGCTGGAAGTCCAGCGGCTTTCTTATCCATCACAAGGACACCGCTGACAATCATGTCCAGGCTTGCGTTCAGGAGAACTGCCTGAACGCAGTAGCGGAAGTGGAGGTGGCAGCATGAGCAACAAGCCATCACACGAGGCAGTGGTGGATGCCCTGCGAGATATGATTGATCTGGCGGGGCTATCTATGGACGTTCTCACGGGCCTCTATGCGATTCGTGCCGAGAAGGAGATCGAACAGGCCAAGCACGTTCTCGCAGAGTTGGAGAACAGCTGATGATTACTCCTATCCACCGATCTGTCCAGCTTGCCCGCAAGGAGCACAAGTGCTTCGCAGTCTGTGGTGATGTCATTCATCCCAACTCGTTTTATATCAAGGACACTCGTACCGAGACTCTCGGATACAACAGTCAGAGTACTCGTACCCTGATGACCCTTGCATGGCACCTCAAGTGTGCTCCAGAGGATAAGGCATCGGCTGTCCAGCAACTCGACGAGGCGATCAAGGTAGAGGCCAAGCATCCCAGCAGAACGGGGGCCGAGTATGACAACTCCTGAACCGGAGCGGCCCCGACACAACCTGCATCTCCCTCACAACTTTCGCACAGCGAAGGATGACAAGGGCAAGTGGTATGACGTTATCGAGTGTGGTAACAGTGCTTGCCCAGCAGCACCAGCAACAGTAATTCCAGTGAAAGACCTCCGACCCGACAATAGGAGACAGTGATGGCACGACTCAAGGCACAGGTAGGTAACGCATCAGGACTCCACGAGGTTGTCCTGACCAACGCGGCAGGCTGGTACAACCAAGTACCCAAGGCGTTCCTCGGGGCTGACCCGATGGTACTCCAGACCGCGAAGAAGTTGTCCGGTGGCAACTGGCACAGGTGCATCGCCGAGCGCGACGGCTCCATCATCGTCTGCCGTACAGTTGTCTGGACGAAGTGATGGCTGCGCCCGAGCACAAGTACTCGGACCGAGACGTTCGTGCCGATCCAGACTTGGCAGAGCTGGCCTACGAGTACCTCGATGCTTACACCGGGGACTTCGAGCCCCTGATCCGAGCGCAGGAGGTGTTGGCTGACAGCCGGCTCCTGACGACTTCCCAAATCCGTGTAGTTCTGAACTGCATGAGGCACGACTGGAACATCGCGGATCAGTTGCCTCACCCGATGGCAAAGGTAATTGAGATGCCCCAGCGTGACAACGAAGTCGTGGTCATTCCCAAGCCCAAGAAGTTCAAGGAGCCTTCGTGGAAGGATCGGTACGTCCCCTGTGAGCGGACTGATCTCCACCCGCCCCACGCTTACGAGGCCAAGGGCTACGACCAGTGGCGCTGTGATGGCCTCCACAACGACAGGCCTGACCACCTCTGGACAGACGCTAGAGTCAAGACGCCTTACGTCAAGGCTCCCGGTGGCAAGATGATTCACCTCCTTGGCGAGGGCTCGAACTTCCACTGGCACCCCTATAGGTACGGCCCAGGCTTCGGTGGACTCTCTCGAGAGCTCGGCACGTCCGAGGTGGACAAGTCCTTGTGGGGCAGGTACCCGCCAGAGCTGAACGTCAAGCTTCTCTGTAAGCACCCTTCATGGCTGCGGAACCCGATGCTGCTCTGGGAGCTTCCCGAGAACCTGATCACCAATGATGGCACTCCCATCGAGTTGTGCAAGTACTGCAAGGCGGTGAGGGATGCCTCGGATTGAGCGCCACGAGAAGGCTGGCAGAGTCTTCTATGGAGACCCCGATGACACTGATTGGGAGGCGATGGCAGGCGGTTCTGATCGACGGCCACCAGAAGATGGCGATGAGCTCTGCGACGGACATCAGATGCACTACCTCTGGAAGGATGGGAAATGGCAGTAGCACCACAGCCTCGTGCTCGCAAGGTACCGACCTGCAAGCGCCTGTTCAAGAACGATGACCTTGAGCTGGTAGAGTGCAACCTCCGACTCGGGCCGGCTCCAGACTACCGCTGTGAGAACAGGCACCGCCACGTCTCGAAGTACAAGACTGGCTGGTGTGCTCACTCGCAGTGCGAGGGGTCCAACCCTGTAACCTTCCGCGGAGACCCAGCGCCGACCTGCAAGATGTGGCAGACGTGCCCCTGCGACTGCCACAAGGTCTACGATATGATGTTCCACGCCTCGGATATGCCGAGGGAGACCGTGGACAACAGCCACTGGCACCCGCCGAAGGGTGAGTTCTGGATGCCAACCCCCGAGGAGCGCATGGCGCTAATCGCTTCCTCTAAACCCCATGCGCCCGATGCACCCGTTCTAGTAGAGAGCCCGTTGCCGGATGCCGTACCGGCCACCATTCGCCACACCTTCGCACCCACCGCGACGGGTCGGGCTGCACGGGGAGAGCTGGAATCGTGGGTCAAGGAGCAGTGCGACATCTGGCTCGTCGAGAAGGAGGAGTTCCCCTGCGCTACCAAGTATCTGAGCGATGAGATCGGTCGGACACAGGGGATCAAGCCACCGTCAGTCGGAGCGATCTCAGCAGTGTTCGACAGGTGGACTGCTATCGGCTTCGCCACCATCGAGAAGAAGCCGACAAGGTTCGTGGCCTACACACAGGAGGGGATCACCCTCGGACTGGAAGGCTGCAAGGACAAGCACAAGCGTTCTCGTAGATCACTGCAAGCGGCCAGTGCTAGGACATTAAGGTAAACGCTCTCAAGAAGAGCTTATGCCGGATAGTGCTAGGGGCTAGACAATCGTTCCCTGCGTAGTGTATGGTTAGCCTTGCGCCTGTCAGACAGTCGGGTCGGGGTTGCAAGGAACGCGGGATCTGGTCAGGGACAGATCCCGCGTTCTTCCTTCTGGAATGAAAGGTGTGAGCATGAGCAAGAAGGATCGACCTGACGACACTGTAGACTTCATTGTCGGACTGGTCTGTGTGAGTGGGATACTGGTAGCGCTGGGCTGTATGTTCTATCTGGCGGTGGCAGGGTAATGGGAGGCCAGCGAGCACCCGAGCCGGGTGAGAATAGCAGCTCGACTGCTCGGTCTGTTGGGCTACCGATGCGACCTTTTCTATATACATTGGATCAGATTAGCTCGCTGCTAGTGGTGGAGCGAAGTGAGCTCAAGCTTCACTACATCTTTTACGACGGCAGATCGACTGGCTTTCCGAGCCGGCAGCTGATAACTGCTCGCAATATCGCCCCTCCAGATCAGCCGCCGGACTGGCGTGTCGCCGAGAAGGAACTGGTGCGGTGGATGCGATTCAAGGGCTTCAAGTACTATGACCGCGCAAGTATTCGGGGATGAGTTTCCGTGGCCTGGCCCTGGGTGGGAGCCAGTCATCCACGACGGTATCTACCCGATCAATGCAGACGTAGGTGACCTGTATGTCAACAGGCACCGCGATCCCCCACTCATCTACATCTTTACTACTCGCAGCAACTGCGAGATGGTGAGCGCTGAGGAGGTGCACTCATGGGTAACTGGTGGACTGATGAAAGCCCCTACCCCGGTCCAGCCTTCGAGCCGCCAGCCTTCGGGGCCAGTGCCTACACTTCCTTCGGCCATTCAGTAATCATCAGCAAGCAGATCGCTCGCCTTCTAAGAAACGAGTACCGAGAACAGTTCAAGGCACTTGGTCTCGCTGCAGAAGATGCTGCCAAGGCCCTTCGGGACGCTGGCTTTATTACTTACCCACCCCTTGACGAGGGCTCGTTAAGTCTGGAAGAGAGGAAGGAGCACGCACTGCAATGTCGCAAGAACAGGAACACTGGTCCTACTACCGAGTGGGGCTTTCATCGTGATGGAAGGAGGACGATCTGATGACCGATAGTGTGCGGTATTGTCGGGATTCGTCGGGACGTGTAGGGTATACCCCATGACAGCGGCCACTCAGACAGCAGGGCGTAAAGGACTTGTTTACGCGGAAGTCACGCTGGGTGTGCACGATGTCTACGAAGAGGCGCTCGCCTTTCGGGCGGCGCTCGATGCAACTCTCACAGCACTTGGGGAGGCTCGTGACAAGAAGCGAGCTGCCGAGGCTATGCTACAAGACGCTGAGATGAACATTGTCGCAGAAGAACGTGGCGCCCACCCTGAGATGTCACAGGCGCAGATGGACAAGCACGTCAAGGTGGCCCTGTCCAAGGATACCACCGTCCGAACCTTGCGTGATCAGTTGCTGGAATCCATTGGCGACGTTGAAGGTCTGGAGTATGACCGGGCCATGAACGAGACCGACATCAAGATCGCAGTTGCACGACTGCACGAACTCGGAGGATACTTCGAGTACTTGGCTGCGATCAAGCGTGCAGAATCCTCCTGATACTCCTGATACTCCTACGCGAAAGCTGATACCCATGACTGTAGTTCCATCAACAGGCGGCGGCGAGGTCGAGCAGTATACCGGCGAAGTCGTCGGTCTGGACGACGTAGATGCCAGCGATGTCATCATCCCCCGACTGCAGATCAAGCACGACGAGGGCGTCTTCGTGGACAACCTGAGCAAGCAGGTGTTCACCGAGCTCGACTGTGTGATCCTCGGCCTCGTCAAGCAGCGGATCTTCTGGGCCGATGAGGTCGAGGAGGGGGACAAGCCGCTGTGCAAGTCACCCGACCACGACCACGGCTTCCCGCAGATCAGCGACGACGTGAAGAAGGACAAGCGCTTCCCCTGGGACAAGAGCAACTTCGATCCAGCCAACTTCCCGGCTGACGGTCCCAACGCAGTCAACGGTCTGGTCACCCTGCCGTGCGCGTCCTGCCACTTCAAGGAGTGGGACAACAACGGCTTCAACCAGAAGGTTCCGCCCTGTGCCGAGCAGCACACCTACCCCCTGCTCTACAACACCAACACCGAGAACCCGAACGAGCCGATCTGGGCCGCGGCCATCCTCACGGTCCAGAAGACTGGTATCGCGCCAAGCAAGCGCTACATCAGTTCGTTCCAGCAGTCGAACCAGCCGATGTTCACGGCTCGTTCGCTCGTCACCCTGACGCTGAACAAGCGAGGCACGGTGACCTACTCGGTGCCTGGCTTCCGCAAGACGGGTCAGACCGACAGCTCGATGTGGGGCCAGTACAGCGAGCAGTACCGCCAGATCAGGGCGTTCTGTCGGACGCCTCCGCGCAACACTGACGCGGACCCCTACGCCGAGGCTGAAGGTGGCTTCGCGTCGGACAACACGAATACGCCTGCCCCGGCAGCCGCAGCGCCCTCACAGCCCGCTGCCGCTGCCGAGCCGCAGGTAGCCTCGCCGGCCCCCTCTCAGGCCGCCGCTCCCCCCGCGGCGCCTGTTCCGGCGAGTCCCCCGGACGACCCTGACGGCTTGCCGTTCTGAGGAATCCGGTGGAGCGGCCCCGGCGGAAGTACCCCCACTCCCCGCCGGGGCCGTGCCTCGTTCGACACGAAAGAAGGATCTGACAGAGGATGGATGAGATCATATTCCCACCGGGAACTCCCGAGGAGTTCCAAGAGAAGGTCAACGAACTTTACCAGCGCCAGCAGATGGCGACTGAAGACTTCCAGCATCAAGTTACTGGACTGTTCGACGGCTTCACCGAAGAGCAGCTGGTCACCTACAAGCACATGCTGCACCATATCGTGATGAACACGAACAGTCACGGTGACACGATTGCAGCTTATTACGAGGGGATCGCTACCGGACTACTGCACGTCAAGTTCGGTATATGCCTCGGCTGTGATCAGAACCACGAGAAGCTGATGCAGGAGTCTGGTCTGCGGAACACTACAGAGTGGACTCCCGACCATGATCCCATCTTCGACCTAGAGAAGTTTACAGCCGATCAGGAGCGAGAGCTGGATGACGAGGGGCCTGATGTCTCGGCTGTCGCAGTAGCCTCGGGTTGGGCGGGTCCGCTCTCTGCTGAACAGCAAAAGAGCATGGACGAGTATGGCCTTGACGACCTGCGCGAGGAGGGGACGAATGTTCTTCTTGGCTTCGTCTGTATCAACTGCAAGAGGCCATACCCCTCAATCGAGGACCGGATGCTTCGCGAGCCAGGTGTCGAAGGCTGTGGCGGCTGCCAGCAGAAGGCTAAGTGGGGCTGAAGATGGCTCGCCACGATCAGAAGACGAAGAAGAAGCATCTGATCTGTCCACCCTGTCACAATGGAAGATGCGATAACTGTGTGGACGTGGCAAGATTCCTCCTCGGATTCGAGGACAGGCTATGCGAGTGCACCAAGAAAGGGCACGACGGAGAGCCGTTGGATCAGCAGATTCTGGACCCGAGTACTGGCACTGTGTACGCGCCTGGGCTAAAGGTAGACATCGACGGAAAGGTAACAAGGCTATGAGAGACGTCCGACTGGTGTACCTGAATGACAACGGACAGGATCAGGAAGTCTGCTCCGAAGTCAACGACGTTGCGATCTCGGACCTGATCAAGGTTCTGGAGATCATGGACGGGGATGAGGAGTACGAGCCGGGAATGATCCTCGATTACCGGGAGCTGCGACCGTGAGTGTTGACCACGTTCTCAAGTTCCGTCCCGGTATGCAGGAGTTCGAGGCAAAGATCGAGTGCCTCGTTCTCAAGGAGAAGCGTGATGGCCCGTGTCTTGAGATGCCCTACAAGACTACCTGCTGGATAGAAGAACTCTGGAGCAGTGTTGGTATCGACGCTCTAGAGAAAACAGAAGGTATCCCGTGGGTCATGGCACCAGTGGCAGGGCGCATCGAAGGGTACGGTGACGACGCCGAAGGCTGGATCGCACCACTACCTCCGGAGGTGATGCCAAGTGACGGTTCAGTGCAAGTTGTGCGGGAAGGATCTTAACCCCCATGACATCGGTACCTGGAAAGAGGTCACTGGCTTTGTCGGTGGACCAAAGAAGGACTCTATGGTTCTTCGCACTGATACAGGGAAGTTTGCCTGTACTCCCTGCGTACACAAGGCCAAGCAAGGACAGGCTCCCGACCAAGACAGCCTGTTCGACCGAGTTGAGCCAATCGTTCTGATGGGCGAACCTGACCTAGACGATTGGGGTAAGCTGAAAGATTGGGGCCCAGAGTGATGGAACTCTTTAGCGAGTTGTTTCATCTACTGGCGGTAGCAGTGTTCAGTTTCATTGGCGCAGCCCTCGGAGCGTGGGGCATGACAGTCTACATGAGGAACAAGCGATGAACGATAGAGAACGCAGAGAAGAAGCTGACCGCCTTCTGAAAGAAGGTGCCCTCAGTCCTCTTGGTGAGGGGATGGCAGCGACACACGAGATGTTCCTAGGTCTGAAGGAGGGGGGATTCTCTGAGCTTCAAGCGCTCTGGATCATCGGATACGTCATCAGCAGTGGATCAGAGAAAACGCAGGACGACGAGTAATGCCGACTCATATAGAGATGCATGAGCCGGGTGCGGACAAGGTAGCCTACGACAAGGGCTACGAAGATGCTTTCGAGTCTAACCCTCTACGAGACGTTGAGGGTTGTCAGTACTGCTACTCAATGGGATTCATCGCCGGTACTCATGACAGAGAGGAGGTAGATCGTGACCAGTCTAGCAACACGTAAGTCGCTTGAGCCTTACATCAAGGACGAAATCAACTACTACCCCCATCAGATCGAGGGTATCAGGGAACTGGCGAAGCGCAAGTCCTTCCTGCTGGCCGACGATATGGGGCTGGGTAAGTCGATCCAGGCTCTGACAGTCTTCGGCATTGACGTCTTTCGCGGGTGGGCGCAGACCTGCCTCGTCATCGCGCCTGTCACGCTCAAGGAGAATTGGGCTGACGAGATCGAGAAGTTCACCCGCTTCCCGTATGTCGTTCTCCAGGGTACTCCGGTCGAGCGCATGAAGCAGCTCATCGAGTTTAACGAACTCGCCGGCCCAAAGATCTTGATTGTCAACTACGAGCAGGTTGCCTCGCATTGGCAAGAACTCGAGAACGTCGGCTTCAATGCCATCATCTTTGACGAGGCACACTACCTCAAGAACCCCAAGGCAAAGCGAACGCAGGCTTGCCTGTCGCTATACTCGCACCGTTCGTTCCTGCTTACGGGGACTCCGATGCTCAATCACGTCAATGAGTTGTGGGCTCTTCTCCACCGGATCGACCCGGCAGGGTATCCGAAGTACTGGTCATTCCTGAACCGCTATGCTGTCTTCGGTGGATGGAAAGACAAGCAGATCGTCGGCGTGAAGAACGAGGCCGAGCTGACTGAACGCCTCCAGCGCGTCATGCTCCGCCGTCTGAAGAAGGACGTACTCGACCTGCCCGAGGTCCAGTACATTGAGCGTCGCGTAGACCTCTCCCCGCAGCAGAGGAAGATTTACGACAAGGTCGTAGACGAGTTGCTTCTGGAGCGGGTGGATGAGGACAAGCCCGACGACATCGAGAACGCACTGACCAAGTTCCTCCGACTCAAGCAGATCTGTGGTACCACCTTCACCTTCACGAAGGAAGATGTCTCGACCAAGCTGGACCTCGCCACAGAGGACGCATTGGAGATTCTCGACAACAAGCACCGCATCGTTACCTTCACTCAGTTCCGAGACGTGCAAGCCTGTTACGCAGATCGAATGCGTGAACTAGGCTTCCCTGTCTACGAGCTTCACGGCGATGTCAAGATGAACTTGCGTCAGGGTATCGTCAAAGAGTGGGGCATGACTGACAAGCCCGGCGTCATAGTCTGCATGTTGCAGATCGCTGGTGTGGGACTGAACATGAACGCTGCAAGGCACGTCCAGTTCCTTGACAAGTTGTTCGTGCCGGGGCTCAATCGTCAGGC
>Ga0190271_10000602_pt1 | contig 18643 bp, 19 predicted proteins | sample Popmic356T_FD_133747 | JGI IMG/M metagenome (GOLD analysis project Ga0190271, IMG submission 133747) | Populus adjacent soil microbial communities from riparian zone of Weber River, Utah, USA - 356 T | ecosystem: Environmental > Terrestrial > Soil > Riparian zone | place: USA: Utah | collected...
GAGCTCGACAGGTTCTGCCAGTTCTGCGAACGGTTCCTGACGACCGAGGAGGGTCGACCGCTCGTCGTCGAGCCCTGGCAGCGGGAGATCTTGGCCGACTACTTCGCCGGCGCCCGCGAGCTGGTCGTGTTGGTGAGCAAGAAGAACGGGAAGACCAGCGTGTTCGCTGGGCTGGCCCTTTGGCACGTAATCACGGTGCCCTTCGCCGACGTCGCGGTCCTGGCCGCGAGCCGCGAGCAGGCGGGCAAGCTCCTCAACCAGCTCACCGGCTACATCAAGCGTTCCCCCTCCCTTCGGAGCAAGCTGCGGATTACCCAGCGGGTCGTCCACTGTGCGCGAACCAGCGGGAAGGTGGCGGTTCTCGCAGCCGACAGCGACACCCTCGACGGCTGGGGCGGCACCCTCGCCCTGGTCGACGAGCTTGGCCGTCACAAGTCCGCCGAGAACTTCGGCCTGTTGCGCGACGGCCTCGGGCCACGGGAGGGGCAGCTTGTCGCCCTCAGCACCGCTGGTGACGATGAGGAGAGCGCCCTTGGTCTGCTTCGCGCCGCCGCTCACGCGATGCCCGGATTCAGTCGCTCGCCCGATAACCCGAAGCACAAGATTGTTCGCAGGGACGGCTTCGCCTTCCACGAGTGGAGCCTCGACAAGCCCGAGGAGGCCGAGGACCTCGAGCTGGTGAAGCTGGCGAACCCCGCAAGCTGGATCGACGGCGCGGAGCTACAGGCTCGCTTCGACTCGCCTTCGATGACCTCGTGGCAATGGCAGCGGTTCACCTGTGGCCTATGGGTCGCCGGCGAGGCATCGGCAATTTCCCCGGAAGCGTGGGCGGCCTGTGCGGAGCCGGGAACCGAGATCCCCGAGGGCAGCGAAGGCGTCCACATCGGGATCGACCTTGGCTGGCGACACGACTACACCGCCGTGGTCCCGGTCTGGAGGCCCGACCCTGAATCGCCGGTCATCGTTCACCCTCCGGTAATCCTGAAACCGCCAGGTGATGGGCAGCCGATCGACGCCGAGGTGATCTTCTCGGCGGTCGAGGAAATGGTCGCTCGCTGGCCGCAGTCGACGATCGTTGCCGACCCCGAGGCGGGCGGCGAGCAGCTCTGCCAACGGCTCGAGGCCGAACTGAGCGCCCGAGTTGCGACTCATTCTCAGAAGACGACCCCGATGTGCCTCGCGGCGCAACGACTCTCGGAGGCGATCAACGCGAAGAAGATCGGCCACCCCGACGACGAGGAGCTGAACAGGCACGTGCTCGCCGCCGCGGCCCAGGTCGTCGGGGCGAGTTGGAAGTTCGTCAAGCCCCGCGGGAGGTCGAAGAAGATCGACGCGGTGATCGCCTTGGCGATGGCGCACTCGGTGCTGTTGGCCGAGCCGCCCAAGAAGAAGAAGGGCGCCTTCTTCTTGTGAAGCGGTCGATGCCCGAACTACCGAAAGAACGGAGGCGCAGGTGAACGGCTACGAGTTCGTTGAGGAGGAAGACGGCGACATCACCCTGGTGATCGTCGAGTTCCCATCAGATCCACAGGCGGAGAAGGCATTCGAGAACCTGGGCAACTGGATCAACAAGGGTGATCGAGAAGATGTGAGCGTCTACCGAGTGACCGGAGCGATGATCGCGGCGGTGCTCCTCACAGAGTCGGGGATGACCAAGCCGATCATCCGGCGTTTGAAGAAACTTGGCGGTCGACTGACGGACCTCCCAGAGGAGACGAAGCGAAAGCTCGTCGATCGAACTCTCGATGCATCGGAACAGGGGCTAGTTGGTGAAGACCGAGGGATCTTCGTGCCGCTTGATCGCCCGCCCGATCCCAGCACCAACTAGATGAGCTGGCCGCCCTCAGGAGACGGAGATCGATCCGCCCGTATAGCCGGCGCGAGGCGCCTGCTCAAGATAGATCGTGGTCCCTCCCCCGACGAACCGGAAGGCGCCAATATCCGCTGTGGGGATCGGGGAGAGGTGCGGCGCCTGAGTTCGGTAGGCCACCCCCGCTACAGCGAGCCAGGTAGCCAAGCCGAGTGCCGCCGTGTTCTGCACCGTGGCTGCGCCTGCGGTCCATCTGCTGGGCTGGAATCCGTAGGTATCCATCGCCTTCGAGTATCGGACGGCGGCCGGACGCTTGACCGCCCGCCGCAGTCGGGTATAGGGTCGCCCTCATAAGCGAGGGACGGCCGCGTCAACGACCGCCCCTCTAACCGCCGAAGGAATGAGCTTCGACGGCTACTGGGTATTCAACTCGTCCCCGTGGCAGTCCTGCCGCTCCTCTCGGCTTCGACCCTGGAGGAATGAGCGAATGGGACTTCTCAATTCATCGCAGAGGCGTCAAGTTGGCGCGGCGGCAGAGTTCGGTCTGGCAATCGATCAAGTCGAAATTTGGGACATCGCTGACCATGTTCACAAGAGCGTCTCCCACCTGTCCTGGGACGACGCGCAGGAAGCAGTATCCGAGGCCCTCCTGGAGCTGACAGGCAAGTGGGAAGACTTGGACGACCTGCACCAAATAACAGGCTGGCTCTACGTCGTAGCGCGGACTAGGGCCGTGCAATCCAGGTGGGAGCGAGCCAGAAGGCGCCTTGCGTCGGTAGAGCAGCTATCCGCGTCCTCGTCGGCCGCTCTGGGCGCCGTTTCCAGGCCGGACGATCTAGACAACCGAATGTTGCTTGCCGAACTGCTCAGAGATCCATCGAAAATCGAGACAGAAAGGCTGCGGGTCGCCCGAGAGCAAGAGGAATCGCAGGCCCGGGTGGCAGCACCTACGAAGCGACTTGGGCAACGGACCACCGTGATCCCGAAACCGGCCGAACCTCGGAAATGGACGGACGGCAGAATTATCGCCGCGCTTCAGGATTGGCAGGCGAAGCATGGGCGGGTGCCCATCTCAAGCGACACGCTCGGTGATTCGCTGTTGCCTTCGTATCCCACCGTGCGCAGCGCCTTCGGTTCATGGAATGCGGGGCTTCGGGCTGCCGGAATCCAGCCTCCCCGGGCCGGACGCAGAACCCGACCGTGGTCAAAGGAGGAGGCAGCCGAGGTTCTGAAGGCGTTTCGCGCCGAGGAAGGTCGCTGGCCCAAACATGCCGAGTTCAAAGAAAACCCGGTGCTGCCTTCAGACAGCACCGTGCGGAACCACTTTGGAACAGCATCCGGACGAAAGCTTGGACGCATCCTCGGTGTGACAGGGGGCTCGGGCTTTTGGACAAGTGTCGAGAACCAGAATCGAGAGGATGGCTGATGGCAAAGCTCAGTAAGACATCAACGCCCGGGATCTTCCGGCGCCATGCGAAGGACTGCGCTGGCGGTCGGTGTGACTGCTCCTACGTCGTCGTATGGCGTCACCGGGGCAGGCAGCACAAGCAGACCTACCGCACCTTCTCTGAGGCCCGCGAGGGCAAGGCAGGCCGGGAGGCCGGCGACAGGCGCCCCACCGCGCGAATCCGTTTCTCTGACTACTTCGAGGAGTGGATCGAGACCTATTCAGGCCGGACGTCTCGAGGGTTTTCCGAGACGAGTCGGGAGGAGTACGGCCGGGTCCTCAAGAGAGAGCCGATGAAACGGTGGGGAACTTGGAAGCTCTCCGACATCGAGCCCGCCGACGTTCGAGACCTCCTGGTCGTTCTCCGCCAGCGGGGCCGATCCACCTCGGAGATCCGAAAGGCCAGGGCGGCGTTGTCGACGATGTTCTCGACCGCAGCCGAGGACGGGCTGATCCGGAGCAATCCGGCCCACGGCGCCCGCATCCCTGCACCGCTCGAAGGAGAGGTCGAGAGGAAGTTCAAGGCCCTCACCCGCGAGGAGTTGACGATGCTCTTGACCGCCCTCCCCGAGGACGATCGCCTGTTCTTCGAGCTCCTGACTCACTCGGGCATGCGGATCGGCGAGGCCGTGGCGCTGACCTGGGAGCACCTCGAGCTGGGGGAGACCCCCTGCATCAAGGTTCGTGAGCGGGTCTATCGGGGCAAGCGGGGGCGGCTCAAGAGCGCAGCGGCCCGCCGAGACATTCCCCTCTCGCCGGCGATGACCGCCCGTCTGCTCGCTCACCGGCGAGACGGCTACAACGGGCCGACGGCGCCCGTGTTTCCATCGCCCACCGGCGTTGCGATGTCTCCGCCCAACCTGGGCCGCGAGGTTCTTCACCCGGCGCGGGAGGCTGCGGGCCTGCAACACGTGACCTTCCACTCCTTCCGGCACACCTGCGCCTCCCTCCTGTTCGAGGCGGGCCGCAACGTCAAGCAGGTCTCCGAGTGGCTGGGCCACACCGATCCGAGCTTTACCCTGCGGACCTACGTCCACCTGATGGACGCCGGCGTGGGGGATGCTGCCTTCCTCGATGAGGTCGTCCAGGGCAACACTGGGGCAACAGGATGTCCGCAAACAGCCGTAGACGCTCCGACCGTAGAATCGGCCAAAGCCGCCTCCTAGGGCCGAATCTCCGAACAGCCGTAAACAGCCGAAAGCCACCGTGCCCATCTACGAGTTCGAGTGCGAGAAGTGCGGACGCCACTTCGAGGAGCTGATCGGCTTCGAGGCGCCGGCACCTCCCTGCCCGGAGTGCGGCGCCGCCGAGGCCCGGAGGCTGATCTCGCCGGTCTCGCCACCCGGCCGCCAGCCGCGGGGTCACAAGGTGCGCTCGGACGAATCGCGTCGCCGCGAGAAGGAAGCCGGACACCGGGAGCGACTGGCGCGCGACCGGGCCAAACGGGCGAAGGGCGAGCAGCCTTGAGCGCTTCGGAGGCACGCAGGGCCGCGCTCGTCGAGCTGTTCGAGGAGGTCAGGGGGTGCACCCGCTGCCCCCTGCACGAGACTCGCACGAAGGCCGTCTTCGGAGCCGGGAACGCCGATGCCGAGCTGATGTTCGTCGGCGAGGCGCCGGGCGCCGAGGAGGACCGCCAGGGCCTGCCCTTCGTCGGCCGCGCCGGCCAGCTCCTCAACCGGATGCTGGCGAGCATCGGCCTCTCCCGCGACGACGTCTTCATCGCCAACGTCCTCAAGTCGAGGCCGCCGGGCAACCGCGATCCGCAGCCGGCCGAGATCGAGGCCTGCGAGCCGTATCTCCTCGAGCAGGTGCGGCTGATCCAGCCCCGGGTCGTCTGCACGCTCGGCAACTTCGCGACGAAGCTGCTGAGCGGCAACCCGACCGGCATCACCAAGGTCCGCGGCACGCCCCAGGTCCACGAGCTCGGGGGCCGCACGGTGTTCCTGCTGCCGCTCTTCCATCCCGCCGCCGCCCTGCGCACACCGGCCGTCAAGCAGACCCTGGAAGCGGACATCGCGGCACTCCCGGCGCTGCTCTCCCAGCCGCTGCCGGGCGCGCCGGAGGAGGAGATCGAGGCCGAGCCGGCGCCGGCGCCGCTCCCGCGGCTCTCGGACGAGCAGATGGACCTCTTCGGGTGAGCACCCGCACGACCCGCTCGCCCGAGGAGACCGAAGCGCTCGGCGCCGAGGTCGCGGCCGGGCTCGACCCGGGCGCGGTCGTGGTCATCTCCGGTGAGCTCGGCGCCGGGAAGACGACCTTCGTGCGCGGCGCCTGCCGGGCGCTCGGGGTCGCGGGCGCCGTCACCTCGCCCACCTTCACGATCGGCCGGCGCTATCGCGGCGACCGGGTCGCCGTCGCCCATCTCGACCTCTACCGGCTGGCGGGCATCGACGACGAGGAACCGGCCCTGCTCGACGACTACCTGGATGCCGAGACGATCACCTTCGTCGAGTGGCCGGCGGGGGCGGCCGATCGCCTCGCGGCCCCGACCCTGGAGGTCCGCATGTCCCATGCCGGAGCCGATGCCCGGGTCATCGATCTGGAATCCGCATCGCAGGGCGCGTAGGCGTGTTCCATGGTGGGTAAGCCCCGTGTAGCATCGACGCAAATTGCGAAAACCCACTAGGGAGGAGTTGGCGACAAGATGAAGGGACTGAAGACTCTGGCAGCGGTGCTGTCGATTTCGGCGCTGCTGGTGAGCCTGGTACCGGCATCGGCGGGCGCGGCGGCGTTCAGCCACTACGTCGCCTGCGGCCTCTCCCAGAACGCCAAGCCCTCGCACAAATGCAACAAGAAGCGTGACAAGGGCGCCTTCTTCAAAAGCAATGCCGCGACCGTCTTCTACTCGGTCTGCGTCAAGTTCCCGACCCGCAAAAATCTCTGCGCGAAAAGCCAGGAAGCGGTCCAGGGCACGCTCTACGTGAACAAAATCACCTCGAACATCCCCGGCAAGCACGTGGTCAGCTGGTTCGTCGAGGGCAAGAAGGTCGGCAGCTTCAACTTCCGGGTCCCGGGCTGACCTGGCGCTGATCGGCTTCGACACCGCGACCGAGGACACCGCCGTCTGCGCGACGGCGGGCGGTGAGGGCCTCTTCGAGGCGCTGCTGGGGCTCGAGTCCGACGGCAGGCCCGGGCACACGACGCGGCTCCTCGGCGAGATCGAGGCGGCGGCCTCGGCGGCGGGCGGCTGGGACGCCGTCGAGTCGATCGCGGTCGGCCTCGGCCCCGGGTCCTTCACCGGTCTCAGGGTCGGGATCGCCAGTGCCCGCGCTCTCGGCGCCTCTATGGGCCTGCCGGTCGCCGGGGTCGGAACCCTCGACGCGCTGGCGGCCGGGATCGCCGCCTCCGAGGGCGGTGGCGAGCGCGAGCGGCTGCCGCTCCTCGATGCTCGTCGGGGCGAGGTCTTCGCGGCGCTCTACTCGGCCGCCGGCGAGCGCCTTTGGGGGCCATGGGTCGGCGGGCCGCAGGAACTGCGCGACCGGCTCCCCGAGCGGCCGGAAACGCCGCTGGCGGCCGGTTCGGGGGCGCTACGCTTTCGTGATGAGCTGGCCGACGGCGGCATCGAGATCCTCGACGGGGCGGACGACGCCCACCGCGTCGCCGCACGTCACATCTGCGACCTGGCGGAGGCGGGCGCGACCGTCGCGCCGCTCGCCCCGCTCTACCTGAGGCGCCCGGACGCGGAACGCTGGCGTGAGCGAGACACTGCCGACAAGAGCCGATAGCGCCGCGCCGGCGATCCGGCGGCTCGCCTACAGCGATCTGCCCGGCGTGATCGCGATCGAGCGCCGCTCGTTCCCGGCGCCGTGGTCGCTGGCGATGTTCGTGCTCGAGCTCTCGAAGCCCTCGGGGATCTGCCTGGCGGCGTCCGACGGCGACGAGCTCGCCGGCTATCTGGTCTGCTCGCGCTACGACCAGGTCTGGCACCTGATGAACGTCGCCGTCGCCCCGGAGCGCCGCCGCGCCGGCATCGCCAGCGGACTGATCGGGCGCCTCCTCGAGGAGACCGGCGAGGGAGCCGACCTGCCGATCACGCTCGAGGTCCGGGTCTCCAACCGCGAGGCGATCGCGATGTACGAAGGAATCGGCTTCCGCTCCGCCGGGGTCCGTCCCCGCTACTACCAGGACAACGGCGAGGACGCGCTGATCATGTGGCTGGACTGACCCTCGCGATAGAGACGTCGTGCGACGACACCTGCGCGGCGGTTCTCGACGGCCCGCGGATCCTCGCCAACGTGATCTCCTCGCAGGCCGAGGCCCATGCCCGTTTCGGCGGCGTCGTCCCCGAGGTCGCCTCGCGCCACCACCTCGAGCTCGGCGTCCCGGTCGTCGAGGCGGCGCTGGCCGAGGCGGGCGCGACCCTTGATGACGTCGAGGCGATCGCGGTCACGGTCGGGCCCGGCCTGATCGGCGCCCTCCTCGTCGGGGTCAGCACGGCGAAGGCGCTGGCAGCGCCACGGCGGCTGCCGCTGATCCCGGTCGACCACCTCCAGGGACACGTCGCCGCCAACTTCCTCGAGCCCGATCCGATCGAGCCCCCGTTCCTCTGCCTGATCGCCAGCGGCGGGCACACGATGCTGGCGGGAGTTCGCGACCGCGCCTCGCACGAGGTCCTCGGGGCCACCCTCGACGACGCCGCCGGGGAGGCCTTCGACAAGGTCGCGCGGTTGCTCGGGCTCGGCTATCCGGGCGGGCCGGAGATCCAGCGGGTCGCGGTGGCAGGGGACCCGGAGGCGTTCGAGCTGCCGGTGGCGATGACGCGCGACCCCGGTCTCGACTTCAGCTTCAGCGGCCTGAAGACGGCGCTCGCCTATCTGGCGCGAGACCTCGGCGCCGCGGGAGTCGAGGAGCGCCGCGCCGACCTCGCCGCCGGCTTCCAGGCGGCGGCGGTGGGGCAGCTGGTCGCGAAGCTCGAGCGGGCGTTGGCGGCGGGGGAGTGGGACGCGGTCGCGCTCGGCGGCGGCGTCGCCGCCAATGGTCCGCTGCGGGAGAGCGTCACCGCGCTCTGCGAGCGCCGCGGCGTCGCCCTGAAGCTGGTGCCGATCGAGCTCTGCACCGACAACGCGGCGATGATCGGCGCCGCCGCCCGCGAGGCGCCCCGGATCCCGTTCCCCGACTACCTCGCATTCGACGCCTTCCCGAGCAAGGCCCGCGCCGCCGCGTGAAGCGGGTCGTCGTCTACACGAGACCGGGATGCCACCTCTGCGAGGAGGCTCTCGAGCGGATCGTCGCCCTGCACGGCCGCGACGGGCTCGACTTCGAGCTCCACGAGATCGACATCGAGAGCGACGAGCTGCTGATGCGGCGGATGCTCGAGAAGATCCCGGTCGTCGAGGTCGACGGAACCGTCGTCTCCGAGCTCGTGCTGGACGAAGGCGCTCTCCAGACACGGCTCGATACTGTCCCGGGTGGCTGATGATCGAGGAGACCGTCGAGGGGGCGGAAATCGGAGAGGGACTGCTGGTCGACGGCGAGCGGCTCTCGCTCGGCGTCGCCGCGCGGCTCTCGCGGTACCTCCAGGTGCTCACCCAGGCCCGGAAGATGGGCCGCGAGACGATCTCCTCGCAGGAACTCTCCGAGCACACCCACATCAACCCGACCCAGATCCGCCGCGACCTCTCCGGCTTCGGCAAGTTCGGCAAGCGCGGGGTCGGCTACAACGTCGAGTCACTGGTCGCCGAGATCCGCAAGATCCTCCGCACCGCCGGCCAGCACAACATCGCTCTCTTCGGCGCCGGCAACCTCGGCCAGGCGATCGCCACCTCCGACGTCTTCGCCGACCACGGGTTCCAGATCGTCGCGATGTTCGACGTCGAGCCCGAGGTCGTCGGCATGGAGGTCGGCGATCTGCGGGTGCGCGACTTCTCCGATCTCGAGTCGGTGGTCGCCGAACAGGAGATCGTGGTCGGCGTGCTCGCGGTCCCGGCCGAGGCGGCGCAGGCGGTGGCCGACCGACTGGTCGAGGCCGGGGTCAAGATCATCTTCAACTACTCCGAGCAGCTGCTCCAGGTCCCCCCGGAGGTGACCGTCCACACCTCGAGCCCGGCGGTCGACCTGCTCTACGCGCTGTACTTCTACCTGGCCTGAGGGCCGCTTTCCGTAACGTTCCCGGCCGATGGCCGCCCTCGACCTCGACAGCGCCCGCGAGACCTTCGAGTCCTCGACCGATTTCACGGTCGGCCTCGAGGAGGAGTTCGCGATCGTCAATCCCGAGACGCTCGAGCTCGAGCACCGCTACGAGGACGTCAAGGCCGCCTGCGATCGCGACGAGGTTCTGGCCGAGGCCGCCGCCGGCGAGCTGATCGCCTCCGAGATCGAGATCCGCTCGGGTCGCTCGGAGACGTTCACCGAGGCGGTCGCCGCCCAGCAGGATCGTCGCAACCGCCTCTTCGGCGTCGTCGACGAGCTCGGCCTCGGGCTGGCGGCGACGGGGACGCACCCGTGGGCGAACTACCTCGACCAGCGGATCATCGACACGCCGCACTACAACCGTCTCCGCGAGGAACTCGGCTGGGTCGCCCAGCGCAACAACACCTGGAGCCTCCATGTCCACATGGGCGTCCGCGGCGCCGACCGTGCGATCGCCGTCTGCGACTGGCTGCGCGAGCTGCTCCCGATCCTGCTGGCGGCCTCGGCGAACTCGCCGTTCCTCGACGACCGCGACACCGGCCTGCACTCGGTCCGCACCGAGATATTCACCCGCGTCTTCCCGCGCTGCGGCGTCCCCAGCCCGTTCGTCGACTGGCGGACGTACGCGGACTTCGTCGGCCTGCTCCAGCGGACCGGGACCGCGGTCGAGTCGACCCAGCTGTGGTGGAGCGTTCGGCCCCATCACGCCTTCGGCACGGTCGAGGTGCGGATCTGCGATGCCCAGACCCGCGGCGAGGAGTCGACCGCCCTCGCCGGCCTGATCGCCGCCTGCATCGCCCAGACCGCGCTCGACCACGACGAGCACGGCTACGACGGCGCCGGCAGCCCGTTGCTGGGGCGCGAGATCGAGGAGAACTTCTGGCGGGCGATCCGCCACGGAATGGACGCGGAGATGATCGACTTCCGCCGCGACGGCACCCTGGTTCCCGCCCGCGCCGCGGTCGAGGGACTGCTCGAGTGGACCGCCCCGGCGCGGTCGAAACTCGGGATCGAGGTCGACCTTCCCGAGCGCAATGGAGCGCAGCGCAGCCGCGCGGCATTGGCGGCAGGAGCGACCCTCGAGGAGGTCTATCGCGAGGCTCTGGCGGAAACGAAATCGACCTACGCCGCCGATGTCAGCGCCCATAGATAGACTCTCGCGCCGCTAAACGGACGCCATCCCAGTTAAAGAGGAAGAAACTTGACCGACTTCTTGACCGACTACGGAGTCGTCGTCGCGCTTGTATGCGCGGGGGCGGCAGTTATCTACGGACTTCTCGTCACCCAGCGACTGCTCGCAAAGTCGCCAGGCAACGAGCGCATGCAGGAAATCTCCGGTGCCGTGCAGGAGGGGGCCAAGGCCTACCTCAATCGCCAGTACCTGATCATCGCCGTGGTCGCCCTGCCGATCGCGGTCGTGCTCTGGCTCCTCCAGGACTACAAGACCGCGATCGGCTTCGTGATCGGCGGCGTGCTCTCGGGGGCGACGGGCTTCATCGGCATGAACGTCTCCGTCCGCGCCAACTCCAGGGTCGCCGAGGCGGCCCGCGGCGGGGTGCCGCCGGCGCTCGACGTCGCCTTCAAAGGCGGCTCGGTCACCGGCATGCTGGTCGTCGGCCTGGCGCTTCTCGGCGTCGCCGGCTACTACGGGATCCTGGTCGCGACGGGGAGCACCGACAAGGAGGCCGTCGACGCGCTGATCGGCCTCGGATTCGGCGGCTCGTTGATCTCTGTCTTCGCCCGGCTCGGCGGCGGCATCTTCACCAAGGCCGCCGACGTCGGCGCCGACCTGGTCGGCAAGGTCGAGGCGGGGATCCCCGAGGACGACCCCCGCAACCCGGCCGTGATCGCCGACAACGTCGGCGACAACGTCGGCGACTGCGCCGGCATGGCGGCCGACCTGTTCGAGACCTACGCGGTGACCTCCGTCGCCGTGATGCTGCTCGGCGTCCTCACCTTCAACGCCGACTTCGCCCGCGAGGTCGCGATCTACCCGCTGGTGATCGGCGGCGTCGCGATCATCGCCTCGCTGGTCGGGGCGCTGGTCGTCCGGACCAAGACCGACAACGTCGAGGGCGCCCTCTACCGGGGTGTGATCCTCGCCGGCATCCTCTCGATCGCCGCCTTCTACCCGGTAACCGAGTGGATGATGAGCGACCCGGTGCGGATCGGCGTGCTCGACACGGCCGCCGCCGCGGTCAGCGTCACCGACCTCTGGCTCTGCGCCGTGATCGGGGTCGCGGTGACCGCGTTGCTGTTCGTGATTACCGAATTTTATACGTCGACCCGGTTCCGCCCGGTGAAGACGATCGCCCAGGCCTCGGAGACCGGCCACGCGACGAACATCATCCAGGGCCTCGCCCAGGGCTTCCAGTCGACGGCCGCTCCGGCCCTCGTCCTCGCCCTCGCGATCCTCGCCGCCAACGAGCTCGCGGGGATCTACGGCATCGGCATCGCGGTGATGGCGCAGCTCTCGCTCTGCGGGCTGATCGTCGCCCTCGACGCCTTCGGGCCGATCACCGACAACGCCGGCGGAATCGCCGAGATGGCGGAGCTGCCGGATGAGGTCCGCAACGTCACCGACCCGCTCGACGCGGTCGGCAACACGACCAAGGCCGTGACCAAGGGCTACGCGATCGGCTCCGCCGCTCTCGCCGCCCTGGTCCTGTTCGCCGCATTCAAGAGCGAGCTCGCCGACGAGGCCCCCTCGGGCTTCGATCTCAACGGGCTCTTCAACCTGACCAGCCCGGATGTCCTGATCGGGCTGATCATCGGCGGCATGATGGTCTACCTGTTCTCGGCCTTCGCGATCGAGGCGGTCGGCCGTGCCGGCGGCCAGGTCGTCGAGCAGGTCCGCAAACAGTTCCGCGAGCACCCCGGGATCATGGAGGGGACCGAAAAACCGAACTACGCCGAGACGGTCAGCATCGTCACCCTGGCGGCGCAGAAGGAGATGATCCTGCCCGCCCTGGTTCCGATCATCGTGCCGGTCATCGTCGGCCTGCTCAGCGTCGACGCGCTCGGCGGCCTCCTGATCGGCGTCATCGTCGTCGGCCTCTTCGCCGCGATCTCGATGACCGCCGGCGGCGGTGCCTGGGACAACGCGAAGAAGCTGATCGAGGACGGCGCCCACGGCGGCAAAGGCTCGCCCGCGCACGAAGCCTCGGTCACGGGAGACACGGTCGGCGATCCCTACAAGGACACCGCCGGCCCGGCGATCAACCCGATGATCAAGGTCGCGAACATCGTTGCGATCCTGATCATCCCGATCGTCCATTTCTAGGAAGCAAGCGCTTCTGGGGTTCGAAATGGGGAAGGGCTTCGGCCCTTCCCCATTTTTCTTCGGCCGTGTCGCTTTATGCACCCACGTAGGTGCATAAAGCGACACGGCCGCTCGCTAGGGTCGCCTCCGTGAGCGACGCCTGGATCAATGTCGCGGACGCCGAGCGCGCCGCGCTGGAGAAGCTCGACGCCGGGACCCTCGGCTACTTCGCCGGCGGCGCCGGCGACGAGGAGACCCTGCGCGAGAACGTCGCGGCCTGGGCCGGGTGGCGCTTCCGGCCGCGCGCGCTCGCCGGGCTCGAGAGCTGGTCGACGCGCTCAACCGTGCTGGGCGCCGAGCTCTCGATGCCGATCCTCGTCGCGCCGGTGGCCTACCAGCGCCTCGTCGATCCGGAGGGCGAGACGGCGATGGCTCGCGCCGCCGCCGCGGCCGGAACGGTGATGTGCCTGTCGACCCTGGCGACAACCCGCCCGGTCGAGGTCGCGGCCGCCGTCCCCGGCGCCCCCCGCTGGTTCCAGCTCTACTGCTTCGCCGACTCCGGCGTCACCCGGGCGCTGATGGACGAGGCCGTCGCGTCCGGCTACGAGGCGATCGTGGTGACCGTCGACGCCCCGCGGGGCGGCAACCGCGAGCGCGACCACCGCACCGGCTTCGCGATCCCCGAAGGCCTCGGCGTCCCCAGCGTCGAGGCCGCGCTCGGCTCCGAGCGGAGGGTGACGATCGCCGAGACCTTCTCGTTGATGGACCCGGCGCTGAGCTGGGACTTCCTCGGCGAGCTCGCCTCCGACTGCGAGATCCCGGTTCTGGTCAAGGGCGTGATGACGGGCGATGACGCGGCGCTCGCCGTCCGCCACGGTCTCGCCGGCATCGTCGTCTCCAATCACGGAGGCCGCCAGCTCGACCGCTCTCCGGCCACGGCCGAGGCACTGGTCGAGGTCGTCGACGCGGTCGGCGGCGAAATCGAGGTCCTCGTCGACGGCGGCATCAGGCGCGGGATCGACGTCGCGATCGCCCTCGCGCTCGGCGCCGACGCCGTCCTCGTCGGCCGCCCCGCGCTCTGGGGTCTGGCGGCCGGAGGGGAAGCGGGGGTGCGGCGGGTGCTCGAGCTCCTGCGCAGCGAGCTCGAGCTGGCGCTGAGCCTGCTCGGCTGCGCGACCCCGGGCGAGCTGGGCGCCGAGCACGTGAGGAGAATCACGGCCTAGATGGCCCAGCGGATCCCGAGGGACGAATCGCTCAGCCGCGTGCACGGCGTCGGCGCGCTCTTCTCGGCGGCCTACGGCAACGTCGGGTCCTCGATCTATTACGCGCTCGGCGTCACCGCCGCCTTCGCGCTCGGCCTGACCCCGGTCGCGTTCGTGATCTCGGGCCTGATCTTCGCCGCGACCGCCGCGACCTACGCCGAGGCGACGGTGATGTACCCGGAGGCCGGCGGCTCCTCGAGCTTCGCCCGCCATGCCTTCAACGAGATGGTGAGCTTCGTCGCCGCCTGGGGGCAGATGCTCAACTACACGATCACGGTCGCGATCTCGGCCTACTTCGTGCCCCACTACCTGGCCGTCTTCTGGGAGCCCCTCGGCCACGCGCCCGGCGACATCATCGGTGGTGCCGTCCTGATCGCCGGCCTCGCCGTGATCAACATCCGCGGCACCGAGGAGTCGGCGAAACTGAACCTCGTCCTCGCGGTCGCCGATCTCGCGACCCAGGTGATCCTCGTCGCGATCGGCATCGTCCTCGTGCTCAGCCCCGAGGTGCTGGTCGACAACATCCACCTCGGCGTCGCCCCGACCTGGAGCGACTTCGCACTCGGGATCGCGGTCGGGATGATCGCCTACACCGGGATCGAGACGATCTCGAACATGGCCGAGGAGGCAAAGGACGCGAGCAGGACGGTCCCGCGCGCCGCCGGCCTCGTCGTTGCGGCCGTCCTCGGCCTCTACCTGCTGATCCCGATCGTCGCGCTCTCGGCGATGCCGGTCACCGAGAACGCCGCCGGCGAGTTCACGACCGCCCTCGGCACCGAGTTCGCCAGCGACCCGATCCTCGGGATCGTTGAGAACCTCGGCCTCGGCGCCGGCCTCACCGAAGGCCTGCGCTTCTACGTCGGCATCCTCGCCGCGGTGATCCTGCTGATCGCGACGAACGCGGGCCTGATCGGGGTCTCGCGCCTGACCTACTCGATGGGTCAGCACCGGCAGCTGCCCGAGGGCCTGCGCCAGGTGCACCCGAAGTACCGGACCCCCTACATCGCGATCCTCGTCTTCTCGGCGATGGCGATGATCACTCTGATCCCCGGCCAGGCGGACTTCCTCGCCACCCTCTACTCGTTCGGCGCGATGCTCTCGTTCACGATCGCCCACGTCTCCCTGATCCAGCTACGGCGCCGCCGGGCGGGGGAGGAGCGGCCGTGGAAATCGCCCCTCAACTTCCATGCGCTCGGCTTCGAGGTGCCGCTGACCGCCGTCCTCGGCGGCCTCGGGACCTTCGCCGCCTGGGTCGTCGTCATGGTCCTGAACCCGACGACTCTGATCGTCGGCCTCGGCTGGATGGCATTCGGGATCGTCGTCTACGTCCTCTACCGGCGCAACCAGCGCCTGCCGCTGACCGAAACGGTCAAGGTCGTGACCCCGGAGCCGCTCGGGGTCGAGGAGATCGAGTATCGCTCCGTCCTCGTCGCCTTCGAGGACGGCGAGCAGTTCTCCGAGGAGATGGTCGCGACCGCGGTCAAGCTCGCATCCAAGCGCCGCCGGGGCATCCACATCCACTCGATGCTGACCGTCCCCACCAACCTGCCGCTCGAGGCGCCGCTGCCGGAGGCCGAAGCCGAGGCGCAGGGCAAGGTCGAGCAGGCGAAGCTGATCGGCGGCCAGCGGGTCACCGGCCACGTCGAGCGGGTCAGGCCGGGGCAGGCCGGCTACGCGATCGCCGAGGAGGCCCAGCTCGTCCGCGCCGCCGCGGTCGTCATCGGGCTGCGCTACCGCGGCGGCGCACCCCTCTACGACAAGACCCTGCAAACCGTCCTCGGCCAGCGGCCCTGCCGCGTGATCGTCGTTTCCGACCGCAACGTCCAACAGGGTCCCGCCGGCGCGCCGGTGCTCGCCTAGAATCGCCCCGATGGCCTCTCCGGATCAGGTCTACCATGGGTCGGTCCGCCTCTTCTCCTACGTCTTCATCGCGCTCGGGGTGGTGCTCCTTGCGGTGACGCTGACCGCCGGCGGCGGTCTGCTCTCGGTCGGGACCCTGCTCGGGATCCTGTTCCTGGGGATCGGGGCCGGGAGGCTCTGGGTCTCCTCGCGGATGAGCGCGTGAGCGACCCAGAGCAGCTGCCCGACGAGCTCCCGCGCCGCTTCGACGGCGCCCGCGAGCGGCTTCAGCGCGGCCTCGGGGTCCCGGGCCTGTTCGTCGCGGTCTACTCCGCGGTCGGCTTCTCGATCTACTTCGCGCTCGGGGTCGTCGCCGATCGTGGCCTCGGCCTGACGCCGCTGATCTTCCTCGCCGCCGGCCTCCTCTTCGTCCTCACCACGCTCAGCTACGTCGAGGGCGGCTCGATGATCCGCGAGCGCGGCGGCTCCTCGAGCTTCGCCCGCCATGCGTTCAACGAGCTGATCGCCTTCATCGCCGGCTGGGCGATCCTGATCGACTACCTGATCGTCGCGGCACTGGCCGCGATCTCGGTCCCGCATTACCTGGAGCCGGTCTCCGCCGACTTCGCCTCGCGGGGTTGGGAGATCGGGATCGCGACCGCGGTGATCATCGCCGCCTGCGTCCTCAACGCGATGAACGTCACCGGCGGCGGCAAAGAGCGGCGGCTCGCAATCCTGGCGCTCGCCGACGTCGCCCTTCAGCTCGCGGTGATCGTCGTCGGCGTGCTCGCGGTCCTTCACCCGGACCGGCTGACGGAGCAGCTCGATCTGTTCGTCGATCCGAGCGCGGTCGACATCGTCTACGCCTCGGTGGTGGCGATGCTCGCCTACGCCGGGATCGAGGCGGCCTCCGACCTGGCGCCCGACATCGACGTCCATCCGCGGGACCTGAAGCGGGTCGTCTCGGTCGGCGCCGTCGCCGTGCCGCTGGTCTACGCCGGGATGGCGGCGGTGGCGCTGATGGCGGTCCCGGTCGTCGCCGGTCCCGACGGTCCGCAGACCGCGCTCGGCAACGAGTTCGTCGAGGCGCCGGTCCTCGGGGTGGTCTCTGCCTTCCACCCGCAGGGGGTCGCCGACGCGATGCGATGGGTGGTGGCGCTGGTCGCGGCCCCGGTCCTGTTCTGGGCGGTCACGACATCGATGCTGGGGGTCTCCCGCCACATCTACACGCTGGCGATCAACCGCCAGATTCCGAGCTGGCTCGGCAAGCTCAGCTCGCGCCACGCGACTCCGCAGGTGGCGATCGCGATCTCGGGGGCGATCGCGATCGGCCTCGTCGTCCCGACCGACGTCAAGCTCCTGGCCGGGATCTACGCCTTCGGCGCGACCCTGGCGATCACGATCGCCCAGCTCTCGATCATCCGGCTGCGGGTGACCGAACCAGACCGGCCGCGTCCCTTCAAAGTGCCCTGGAACGTGAGCTGGGGACTGGCGCGCGTCCCGGTCCCGGCGCTGTTCGCGGCGCTGGTCAGCGGCCTCGCCTTCCTCAGCGTGCTGGCCTACCACGACACCGCCCGCTGGGTCGGCGGCGGCTGGATTGCGTTCGGGCTGCTCTTCTACGTCGTCTACCGGAAGGTCTTCGAGGGGACGACGCTGACCAAGCGGGTTTCGGTCAGCGAGCAGGCGCTGACCAAGCGGGTGCCGGAGCTCGCCTATCGCAAGATCCTGGTCCCGGTCTTCGGCACCCGTCTCGACGACGACATCATCTCCACCGCCGGTCGGCTCGCTGCCCCCGAGCCCGGCTCGCGCGGGGCGAAGGACGGCGAGGCCCGGCTCGAGGTGATCTACGTAGTCGAGGTGCCGCTGACCCTGCCGCTCGACGCGCCGCTGCCACCGGATCAGGCCGAGGAGGTGGCGCGCGCCCTCCGGAGGGCCCAGGAGGTCGGCGACGAGTACGAGGACGTCGAGGTCACCTCGGAGCTGATCCGTGCCCGCGACGTCGGCGCCGGGATCGTCAACGCCGCCCGCGAACGCGACGTCGAGGCGATCGTGATCGGCGCCGAGCCCCCGAGCAAGATCCGGGGCGGGGCGCGTCTCGGCGGGATCGGCGCGGCAAAACCCGCCGAGATCGGGGCCGCGACCGAGTACGTGCTGAAGAAGGCGCCCTGCCGGGTCCTGCTCACCGCGCCGCCAGAAGCAGTGCAGGACTAGAATCCGCTCCGTGGTGATGTCTTGTTCATCCTGATCGTCGGCTGCGGCCGCGTGGGCTCCTCGGTCGCCCGCACGATGCTCCAAGAGGGCCATCAAGTCTCGTGCCTCGACGAGGACCCCGAGTCGCACGCGCGGCTCGAGGTCGGGCTCGACAAGGGCTGGGAGGATCTCGGCGGTCGGTTCACCGTCGGGGCCGGGCTCGAGACCGACGCCCTCGAGGCGGCCGGGATCGGCGAGGCGGATGCCTTCATCGCCTCGACCGACGGTGACAACACCAACATCGTCATCTCGCAGATCGCCCAGCGTCGCTACGAGGTCCCGACCGTGATCGCGCGGATCCTCGATCCGCTGCGGGCCGAGTGGTACCAGCGCCAGGGCCTGCACACGATCTGCCCGACCAGGGTCGCGATCGACATGCTCGAGCACGCGGTCAAAGAGGGCGGGGAGCGCGCCGCCTGATGTACATCATCGTCGTCGGAGCCGGGAAGGTCGGATGGAACCTCGCCCGCGAGCTGCTCGAAAAGAATCACGAGGTGACGGTGATCGAGAACGACCGCCGGCGCTACCTGACCGTCGAGCAGGAGCTCGAGCACAACGTCTCCTACGGCGACGCCTCCGAGCTCTGGGTGCTGGAGCGGGCCGGGATCCAGCGCGCCGACATGGTGATCGCGGTGACCGGCGAC
>Ga0190271_10000603_pt1 | contig 18621 bp, 39 predicted proteins | sample Popmic356T_FD_133747 | JGI IMG/M metagenome (GOLD analysis project Ga0190271, IMG submission 133747) | Populus adjacent soil microbial communities from riparian zone of Weber River, Utah, USA - 356 T | ecosystem: Environmental > Terrestrial > Soil > Riparian zone | place: USA: Utah | collected...
CCCCGCCGGGTGCCGTAGATCCACTTCTCGCGATCATCTCGGATCTTCACCCAAACGGCCGAGCGGATCTTCCCCCGTTCAGCCCAACCCCATCCCCCATTCAGCCCAAAAACCGCGCCACTCTCGCCACAATGGCAAGACTAACGCGGATATATGGCCGGTATAAGAGCTCTATAGTCCCGAGACGCTACCTCCACATACTCTTAACAATAATCCACAGCACTCCCAACATAACCACACCGCATACTAACGCTAATCCCGCTTGTTCCTCCCACGTTGCCATATCGCCTTAATCACTAATACTATAACAATAACGGTCAGTATAACCGCGCCAATCTCTGTAAAGTAAAGCAAACGGACGACCCCTAACGGGCACGCTAGGGGCCGTCCAGTCGGACGACCATTCTAACGGAGGGGATTGTTAGAGGCCGCCCTAGCTTATGTTATCGCCGTCGCGTCGGAGGTGGCGGAGACGGTCGACGGGTTGCGTCTTCCGTCTCCGCTTTCTTCCCCGGTGAATCTCCAGCAGACTCCTTATCGGAAGAAGTCCCATTATCTAGAGCCGATTCTTCGTCACTTTCACCGTTTGTATCGGTTTCCCCATCATCCGATACGGTATCATCGGCCGCACTATCGCCGCTAGTACCGCCTGCGCCGAATTCTTTCTGAAACTCTTCATCGGTCATTTTCTTGACGTTCCCGTCATCGTATCGCACTTCCCAATCACCCGGATATGCGGTTATCGCCCCGTTAGGAGTGATAACCGAACGAGGCTCGTCGCCCTCGACCTGTTCCGCCTGGACCGAAATACCCGGCTTGCTGCGCTCCGAGAATGCCATTTGTCCTCACTTCCAGTACTTCATATGGAGTTGCGGGTAGTTAGTCCACCCACCGGTGCCCTCGCATACGATGCAATATGCACTTCCGCCGAACGTATTACCGACCATAAAACCGTTGAGATATCCGTCCCGCATACTGTCGAGAAAGTTACTTGGTACACCTCCACCCGGTTTAAGACCCAACCACATAGGTCCCGTACCAATCACATATGGGCGATACACATTCGGAATGCCTCCGCCCGGTTCGTTTCCGCCACCGATTCCACCCGCCGTATTGTGAAATCCGATCGACAGATACCCATCATCCGTAAGACTACTGTACTGAAATGGCGATAGCTTGAGTTCCGCCGTGACAATATCAGCGGCAGGCACTCCGATGAGATCGTCTAGTTTAGTACTGACATCACTATTGCTAAACGTGAACCATGCCCGCTGATTACCCCGACCGTTAGCCCAGTCTCCCATTACGAGAGTTGTTGCGAAGCCATCCGTTCGCAATGTCCCATCACCATTATACGTACGTGACTCGTTAGCGGTAATAGTCCATTCTTTCAGCGTTCGCGCGCCCCCGCCACTGCCGATGCTGCCCTGTCCGGGGTGCAGATACGGGGCGACACCGTGGTCTAGTACGGTGAGTGCTGCGCCTGCACCCGGACCCCACGTACGGACGTTTGAGCCGTTAAGACTAGCTAGTGTCGTGGCGACTCGCATCCGCGTCGTGGCCCCACTCCAAAACGGGTAGCGCAATACAGCAATTTGAAATATCGATTGTCTTAGTCCTAACGCTAGCACATCGGACGATGTTGTTACCGCAGCGGGCGGATTTCCCAACGTCCACCGAAATTTAAACTCTGCGGTATCCGTACCTGTTTGAACGTCGGTTGTTAAATTTGTGCAGAATATTTCGTAATATCGACCGTAAACAATGTCAGCCTCTACTGACATCACGACGGTTTCGGTTGTCGTGTTTACTGCCGGGTTTCCGACGATATATGCGATACATCCTTTAGGCATATTGTTTAGTCGAGTGGCTAGGTCCTGCCCGTCGAGAGTAACCGACGGTACCCATAGATTACCGCGTACCCCGATGTTATCGAATTCTGCTGCGCCATCGCTTGCAATCCGCCACCCGGACGCGCCCGGTACATAATTCTCCGACCGGATACCGGTCCGGTTCAATGCTTCGCCCGCGAGGATCGGGTTAGTAAATGCCACTCGACCCTCCTCGCCGTTCCGTTACACCTTGCAAGAGAAACGATGCGCGTTTGCCGGGCGTCCCATCCACCCACACCACAATGAACCGGTCGAGAGTCTGCAACGTAATATCGGTCTCGTTGAAGTCTCTATTACCGCTCCAGCTCCCCGCCACTAACCGCGAGTCCAGCTCCGCATTAAGATACACTCGCGCATCGCTATCCGAGTCGCTGTCACTCGTGACGGTCATCCTCCGCACGCGCCAAATCTCGCCAAAAATCGTCGGTCCAATAGTAAGGCGCGCCGTGCCGGTGGAGTCGAAGACGGCGGTACGGTTGATGTCCAACGGCCGTACAGCCATTATTGCGCGGTCGAGAATTCGCTGAGCACGGCGAGGGTAACAGTCCCGACGACTCCCGTATCGGCGAGGGCATAAACCGGAGCCTCACCCGAAAACGTATGATCCTGCCCCGGTTCGAGAGGAAATCCAGTAATGACAGACACGTTAGGGTCAGGACCAATCCACACCCTATTAGTGCCCGAAGTAGCGGCATTTTTGACCCGGAGGGATGATTGACCCTCTTTACGATTAGCCACCATGCTAGGCGTCGAAGCATTTGCAAAAGCCTGCCATGCCCTCCATTGTTTGTATTCATGAGCTGCTGTGTCGACGATTCGTACAGCGACAGGATTAAGGTCCTCCTCCGGTGGCTGATACGCTTCCGCAATAACGGCATCTTCCGGCAGTCCCTCGCCATCACTAATCGAAGGTAGCTCCGTCGGCGCTACCCCGTGGAACATTGCACCGCGATACGGAATGAACGGAAGAGTTCGATCCATTATCGGACTCATCTGTTCCGGTACGGCCGTGCCTTCCTCGTTGGCATTATAGCTAGTGTATGGTCCCTCTTGCGGCGACTCAGACGGCATCACTCACCCCTTTATTCCGCAGCGCGTACTCATACAACAAAATTAGTCCCCCGGCAGTCAACGCAGCGACAACCGCCGGAGTCGACGAGCCGGACAAAGCGCTAGTCATCCCGCCGATTCCCAGCGTAGTGATAACCGCTGCAACCTCGCCCATCCGCACATCGCGTACCATTCCCGCATCTTCTGCGGGATTGGCCGAGCTGATCTCCTCAAACCTTGGTAAAAATTGATTGAACAAAACAAGCGACTGTGTCATACACAGAGTCGCCATTCCCACCGCTTGCGGGTCGCTCATATCGTCGGCATCCCTCCGAGTCCGGGCGCGTTCGGATCATAGTTCCGGTACTCCTCAAGCGGTCCGTTCGGCCCGGTGAGCCCAGGACCCCCGTCCGAGCCCGCAGCGGTGTCTATGAGCGCCGTAATCGGCTTCGCCGTGTTCGGGTCGCCGCCGCTCAAGGCGAGTCGTACGACCTCAAGAGGATGCTTGTTTTTCAGTGAGCACCATACGAGTACCCCGCCGGTTATTCCCGCGAGCACCCCGACTAGATCCACAATATCAGGCTCTCTGTGTAGAATCCTAGTTGGCAGTCCCCGTCGCCCCTGAAAATCCCAGCTTCGAGACAAGCCCCGGACCGTTTGCAGACGGCGCCACGTAGTACGCGCACGCGACGAAGAACACGAGGAACGCAAGCGAATTAGCCATTTGCGCATCGGCTGCGGAAAGGATCGACAGACACACCGCATACGCGCCTACCCCGATCGCAACTTTAACGGTAATGGGTTGATTGTTCGCCCACCGCCCCGCAACGACTATCGCCCCGGTTCCTACGGCAACCGTCGTGGTATTCATATCCCCTTCTTAATTGCCACTTTAGCGGCAGTCTTACCAGCGCTCACTAAAGTCTGATCGAGTCCACTCAATCGAAAGAGGGAGAAGACAATAAGAAGTGATCCGAGCATAAACGCACCAATACGGAGCCACAGCCCACCGGATAGAAGTCTGTTCAACGTTCCAAGGGTCGAGCCCAAAGCCGTCCCCAACGGGCCGAGTAAATCTAACGGCGAGGCTGCTACCGTCGTACCCGCTGGCACTGTACTCGTATCGTTCGGCGTCCCTACTAATTCCATCGGATCGGTCGGACTCGCAGCGCCCATCGTTGCCGCGCCCATTTGCGTCCGGTATGCGCCAGTCTTGTAAACGGTCCACGGGGTCCATTTATTACCCGCTCTCTGCCAGACGGTTAGTGCCATCTTAGCATTGTCCAACGGGTTAAACTTATCCCCTTGGTTGAGCAGAGAACCGTGCACCGTGTTTATCTGCCACAGCCCGTAATCTATCGACCCGTTGGTATTCTTGTTCGTAGCGGTGGACTCTCCGCCCGACTCTGCCAACGCGACAGCAGTAGCGGTAGCAATTTCCTGCGGAGGGAAACCGGCCGCCTTAGCATAACCCGCTATCTGCTGCGCATTGTATCTGGTCACTCTGTTTCGATTCCCAACAGCTTACGCAGCTCCGCCAGCTCTTCCGGCGGAAGCATGGTGTTTGCTAGCGGATGCCTCACTAGTCCACCGAACAGAATACACATCAGCGTATCGATCCGGATCATACGCTGCTCTAGCGTCATGTCTTGCTTAACGACGGTTTCCTCGGTTACGGGCATGTTGAAATTCTCCAGAGTCTCATACATCGGTCACGGGCAGTATATTCGCCATCCTGCATAGATGAGATTTGGATTCTTAATCATGCCCGCGCTACCGTCCGGCCGCCGGACGCCGACTCGGTTAGCGTTATACAGAGTAGGCCACTTGGCACCACTTCCGTACGCGGTGGACGCGATACCCCATAGTGTGGAGTGTTTTGTAGGCCACGGAGTAACAGCAATCCATCGCGTCGTTGTCGGCTTCGGTGCGGGCGGTGGCGCTGGCGCTGGCGGTGGCGCTGGCGGTTGTTCCGGCGATGGTTGAGGAATTACCGGAAGCGGTGGCGGCTCGGGAAGCAATACCGGAGGCGCGCCGTACTTTGCCAACGCCACCTTGATAAGCGCGTTTTCCGACAACGTCAGCGGCTTGGACTGAAGATACTTCCGCACCGCAGTATCGGCTAATGCCGCGTCATACCCTTGTGCAATCAGGTAGTTAACGCACGCGCGGGCCCATTCTTCATTTGTCGTAAACTTATCGTCCGCTACTGCATCGCTACCCGCTGGCGGTGCATTCTGTACCCATAGACTCTGCGCACCAGTGCCCACACCTGGTACACCGCTCGTATCCTCGACTATCTCGACACCCTGGCTCTTGTTCCGCGAGGAGTACAAGGCAATGCCAAGCCCACCACCGATCAGCACCACCCACGCGCCGAACGGTAGTGGGCCGTACGTTTTCCCCATATCCATACTTATAGCCTCCAGGAGCTATTAGATACGGGCGCGAGATCGTAGGCGATGATGCGACCGGGCGAGGCCGATCCGCTCGGAGTCGGAACGTCGGTACGATCGATATCCCACGGTACCGGATCGGCGCGATACGTATTGCGCCGATACTGCGGCGGAGCCATTCCCAGAATTTCATATCGGCGACGGTGATCCGCCATCGAGAAATGACTACCGTCAAACCACCGTTCCGTATCTTGAGCGAACGGCCGAGTAAAAATGTAGTCATGCGGACTCAGTCGGTTAGTCCAGCGCGGCTCGTCCGGTCGAGCCGGACGCGGTGCCTGATTCCGATCCCTCGGCCGTACGGCTTCGATACCGTCCGCATCGAGGAATTCCACCTGGTGCCGTGCGAGTACATCGCGACCCGGTCCTTGCATTCCCGTCCAGAATGCAGACGGCGGTTGCCGAGGATCGGGCCGGTAGTCCCGAGTCGGCATGTAAAGCTCGCGCATCGGGTCTGGAGTCGCGCCCGGAGTATCGTCAAGCCGCGTCGCATATGCGGAAACCGGTGAGTCGTGCCACCCCGGTGCGTCGCCGCCCTCGGTGGGAACGGCGAACGATTGATTACCCGCACCCATTTCCGACGCCGAGGGAATACCGCCCGGCCGGAAATAAACCGGCGGTCCCGCTGCCTCGTTCGGCATTACTTGCCCAGTGCGGCGCGGATACTACCCGAGAACGCATCGCCCATCGCGCGGATAACCGTTGCGCTCGTTTCACGGCTGACAATCGTAGTGACCAGTGCAACCGTTACGATCGCACCGAGAACGTTAAACAGTCCATCACCCATCGCTTACTCTGTCCAATCTCTATCGGCCCATAGCAGCGCGAAGCGTACCGCCAAACGCGCCACCGATAGCGTTGATAACTCCCGATGCTTGCGGGCTGGAAAGTACAGCGGTAACCATTGCTACTGCAACGATGGCCACGAGGATTCCCCAAAACTTATCCCCACCCATAGCACTTCCCTTAGCTCGGTGCGGCTTTGGCGGTGCGAGTGAGGATCAACCGCTGCACCCACGGAATCACCAGGTATGCCATGAGCAGACCGATGATAAATCCTTTGATCTGAATACCGAACGGCATCACGACTTGACCAACCCTCCGGACATCTTACTTACGCTGACACCCCGGAAACCTCGCCGGACCGCAATCAGCGCCACGAGAGAGCCCAGGACGAGCGCAGCGGCGGCCTGTTCCGTTGTGAGCCCGTTGCCCTTGAGCGGCTGTGTGGCGCCCGTAGCGTCCCCCGCGTACGGTCCCGCCGTCGGATACACACCTTCGCGCGTGCCTGCATATGCCATCAGAGAAACACCGGACCCGCGATCGCAACGTCATTCGTGAGAACGGTCACCGAACAAGCGGCGCCGAAACTCCCTTGCAACTCGAATCGCGAGGATCCGAGTGTGGGCAGCCACAGATCACGGTTTTCCTGTCCTAGGGACTGGTCGAATTCGTGCGTAAAGTCGAGCACGAACACGCCGTTATCCAGCGACCCGGCCGCGTCTTTCGTTTCGGCAACGGTCGTCGCCGCATACTGCGCACGCGAACCATATCCGGACCGACGCCACATCTGTTCCGTCCATAGCGTCTTGGACGCGGTATCGATCGGCCGCGCGTCGAGAATCACCGACAGCGGATCTGGCCAGTTTGTCTGACCGGTCGTACGCAACCCCGTTGCGGCAGTTCGGCAGATGAAGATAGCGTTACGGATATAGTTTCCGACCCGTGTCAGCCGAGTAGTCTGCGCACCTGCGCCGACGTTGTAAATCTGCGCCGACCAAAACTGTGTGGTATTCATCGCGGGCGGTGTCACCTGGTTTGTCATACCGGCGACTGCGACCTCTGGCTGGTCCCACGCTTCCAGATATACCTGCACGCGCACGGTAGGCTGCGTGGTCGGCGCAGCGCTATAGAGCGGACCGGTGGCCGCTGCGGCGCCACTCGCAAGGCTCATGCGGAGTTTGAACGTCGCCGCCGCATTCTGGTTCGGAAGCGCGCCGAGTCCATCCCGACCGGAGAGCTCAATCGGGATACGTAGGACGAACGCAAAGTTACCCGTTGCGTCCGTGCTCGTCGTCGGTGCCATACGTGCATCGGCGCCGATCGGGTTAGCGTATCCGCCCCACTTGTTTGCGAGGAACAGCTCATAACCCGAGTTGAACTGTGCGATAACTGCGCCGTTCGGTTCGGTAAGAGCCACGTTCTGGAGAACGGAGAACGGTCCGTCTTCATAAAATGTTGTTGCGCCGAGTCCGCCAGAACCGGTGACGACGAGCACGATTGAGCGGACATATCCGTACGCTGGGACGTCGAATACTCCCAGGTCCTGAGCGCCGGACGTCAAGAGCTGGCGCTGAACGTCAATTCCGCACGGCTCGCGATGTTCCATACTCGCCCGGATAAACGGTACGAGTGGCTGAACATTCTGCGCCTTGCCATTCTTGGTACCCTGTTGGGTACCCCCGGCAGTCTGCATAGTGGCCGCTGTGGGCACGTGATTACTCCTCACGAGAGTTGTCGGGGCCGCCTCGTGATTGGTTATGTAGTTGTCTCAGATGATTACTGCCATTGCCTGACCCCACGAGGAGTCCGACAGTTTTGCGGCCGCCATACGCCAGAAGAACATAAACACAATCGTTGAGAGCCCGATTGTGATTACATTCAGGGTACTGGGAAGGATCACAACCCCGTTACCTTTCCTTGTGTGGCTCGTCCGGACTGACATCCGTTCGAATCGGCGGTGGCATCTTGCGGGACAATGGCGCACGAGTCCGGCACATAAACCCGGTACGCTTGTTAATGTATAGACACTGGTGCTCGTCGAGGTTGGCAATAGCCATCTTAGCAACGTCGGAATTAGCGGCGCCGAGGTCGCTTACCCGCTTGAGCGCTGCTGCCTCATTAAGACGCCAGATAAACAGGTGCGTTGACTCGTCGTACATTTCGAGCGGTACCCAAGCCGGACGCTGTGTTCCGACGACGAACGACAATAGATTAGACCGCGCTTGAGTCCAGTAATCCATCATGTCGTCGGCTAGCCTCAAGCGCTTAGCGAAGTAATATCCTTCATCGATGGCGACGCACCAGCGACCGTCGATGAACATTTGAGACATAGCCTTATGGAAGACTTCTGTCTGCTTTTCCTTCGCGCCGAGTTGCTTAGCGTTCGGCCAAATGATCCGACGCGGCGACTTATCGGGATCGACGTCCAGCCATTCCACGTACTTATCGTAACCGTGATTCTCGATAAGGTCTTCTAACGTTTCATCGCTTGGCTTGGTAGCCAATACGCACACATAGGTACGCTTCGGCAAAATAGCAATCTGCATCGTCGTCTTACCCGACCCGTTCGGGCCGATCAATCCAACATGCTGCGATTGCTTCCACTCGAACTTAGGCCAGAAATCCTCCCACGATAGGCGCGGCGCGTACTGCGACAAGAGCGCGTTGCGTTCGGCCGCCATATGGTCACCGACGGCGCGAAGCCGACGGCGAGGCCGAGGCGCAGGAGCGTGGAAAGGATCACTAGTCATCGTGGCCGCCGCATTCCGTTCGACATCGGGTTGATCACTTCGCCGGGCTGGTCTGGTAATTCTACCTTTTCGGGAAGCGGTTTGCCGGGAAACAACACCACAAAGATCACGGTTGCGATGGGCATATGCGCGATCAACAGCGGGACGAGCGCGCCTGCGCCCATCGCCTTGAGCAGATGCTTACGGATCGTCTTGTCGATCTTGGCTGCGTTGTCCCACGCTTTTGCGCACGGTTCCGCATTCTGCATAATCGACGAGCCGATCGGTTGGCTAAACGGCGCTACCGTCAGGCCAATCATCACGTAAGCCTCGGTCAGAGGTTTGACGAACATACCCGGTTTATAGTCCGGCAGAAATAGGTCGTCATCGCGGACAAATTCACGCGATTCCTCTGGAGGATCGGGCGGTGGCGCCGCGCGGTTGCGAGGGACACGGCGTCGACTCCTCGGCGGCAAAGAGTCATCGGCCGGTCTACCGGGTGGCGCCCCGCCCGTGGATTCTGGTTTCTCGTCCTTTTCCGGCGGTGTCACCTTCGCCAGTACGGAAAGGTCGAGATCCGTATCGGTCACAGCGAATTAGAGAACCATCGGTCCGCAAACGATAATTGTTCGCGCGGAGGGTCGTCGCGTCCGCTCTGCTGCGCCCCGTTGGAATTACTGGAGTTCTGCTGACCCGTATTCTGCTGGTCATTCTGCCCCGTAGAATTCTGTGGAGCATTCTGCTGCTGACCGGCCTGCCGTTCCTGCGTCGCGCCCTGAATCGCTTCCTTGAGCGCATTCACCACGGCTTCGGGCATTCCGCGAATAGCATTTTCCAGGTCGCGCACATCATCCGAGCGCCGGTAGCGGTCCCGCTCGCGATAATCGTCCCGGTCGTCTTCCCGGTCCGACCTATATCCCCGGGGCCGTGGCGGACTCTGTCGCAGCCATTCCGGCGGATTGGTGTACCAATCGGGCGGGGTAGTCGAGCCGGTTTGTTCGCTCATCCGGGTTACTCCTGCTTGGTATGCCACGCAGTTATCCACATGTCCACAGCCGTTCGAGCTTCGCAGCTCGACCCGGCCGGACGGCGCGGCGGGGCATGATCACGTGGGAGGCTGAGGCGCGGCAGAGGCGGCCAGCCGACCGGGCCTCAGCCAAGATCCATCCTCCCACAATGATCTACGGATGGGCACCCTTTCCGGCGGTTGAATGAAAGGAATATCCCGATGACGGAACAGCGGAATATGCCGCCACGGCGTCGCCGTCGACAGACGAGCGACACCGCCCGGCCGAGTGAGCCGCGCGACTTCAAGTCACGGCTTGCCTCGGCGCGGTCGATTACTCAGGCGACCGACGACGGTTACCGCGAGGTCGAGCGCGACGACCGACTCGACTACGTCGACATGCCGATGATTCTGGAGCGGTGGGAGATCCGTCAGGCGGACTCCACGTACAACAGCAAGACGCATTGCCGCGTGTGGGCAGTCGTGCAGGTGCCGGACTCGCCGGAACCCGTGTTCATCAAGTTCCGCGATATGGGCGGCACGATGGGCGATCAGCTCGTCGAGATGGAGCGGTGCCGGACGTTCGGCGACGTCGCCGTGATGATGGACTGCCGAGAGTTCACGTTCGGTATCGGCGGGATGGACGTCGGATACGAATTCTCGTTCGTCGATCTTCCGGCCGACGAGTCGGATGTGCCACCGGTCGAGAAGGAAGAGCCGACCACGGACGAGCCGCCCTACTAACCGTGGGCGGAATGGAATAGGGAAAAGGTCGCCGATTCATAAATCGGCGGCCTTTTCCTGTATATTCCCGTAACCTCAATCTACGGGAGTTTAACTCTTGTCATATCCTGATGACTATGAGGAGTTCGGCGCGGACGTTTTCTGGGATAAGATTACCGACGCTTATCCCGAGCTAGTAGACGATGCCGGATTCCGAAACCTATTCTCCGAGCTATTCGCCGAAGACGGCAACTACGAAGACTCCGAAGACTACTTTAATGAAATGGAAAGGTATCTAGAAGACATGGATATCAATCTAGAGGAATATTGGGACTGGGATCACTGGAGAGCTGAGCACGAGGATAGTTAAACATAAATGAGGCGGCCAAATCACTACCATAAAGGTTATACGCGCGAGGAACAGCTAGCGACTAATCGGCTAAATGATCGAAAACGTCGAGCTGCTCGTCGGGAAACAGACGCGCGCACAAGAGATGAAAGGATACGCAGTAAAGAGGTAATAGTGTGGGACGGCGAGGGAATGAAACTATCCGGTCAGGACGCACCACAGCATTATGTGTTGTTCGGTTGCTCGGTTCAACCGGATAACCCGCTTATCATCACCACCCCGACCGGCCGTCTCACGTTCGAGCAAATAGCCGACTACTGTCTCGACGTCGCCGCTGCCCATCCAAACGCCATACACCTAGGGTATTTCTTTCAATACGACCAGAATATGATTATCTGGTCTCTACCGTGGGCCGTAAAAGGCGCCATCTATAACCGCAATGGTTGTCGTATCAAACGCGACGGTAAGCTATATCTTGTTAAATGCATATTTGGTAAGACCCTCCGTATCACTAGGATTGTTGATGATGTCCGGGTTTCTATACTTATCGAGGATATCGCCCATTTCTTTGGTAGTAAGTTCACCGCTGCATATGAAAGTCTGTTCCCGAAACCGGCCGATCCGGAAAACTGGGCGGTCGTGGTCGAGGGTAAGAAACAACGGGCTGACATGCTTTACAAGGATATGCCGCAAGTATTGAAATATTGGAAGGCAGAAATACGCGCGTTAGAAGAGCTGGCGGTAGAGTTTCGTCGACTCATGTTCGATGGTGGGTTTATGCTCACCGATTGGTACGGACCGGGCGCGCTGGCGAATTACATTCGACGTCGGCATAATTTGGTAGTACATGAATGGGGCGGTAAAGAGGCTAATTTGCCTCCAGCCGTTCACGAGGCGGCAAAAGGGGCGTTTTTCGGTGGGCGGATCGAACCATTTAAAGTGGGTGTCATTAAAGGTCCCATCTTCCAGTTTGATAGGAATTCTGCGTATCCTAGTGCGTTCTGCCGTGTACCTTCATTATCAGAAGGTGGACAGTGGATACATATGGGTCCTATTAGTACCGAGGACTATTGGAAACGTAAGGACTTACGAATTGGCTTCGCTGTATTTAGAGTCCGGTGGAGAGGGCCACGTAGTCATATTGACTTTATCCTCCGGAATAAAGTAATTCAGCCGCTACCACATCGATCACAACGCGGAACGATTAGCTATCCGGTACATACGGAAGGATGGTACTGGGCGCCTGAGGTTCAAACGGCAATGGTTATGGCTAAGCAAGAGCCGGAAGCCAAGTGTGAGATAACCGATTGTTGGGTGTGGATTCCTCAAGAGCCGATTGAATGGCCGTGGGAAGACCTTATGACCGATCTGTATGCGACGCGGCTCGCATTGAAAAAAGCAGAGAATCCGGTGCAGATGGGTTATAAGTTGTCGATGAATAGCCTTTACGGGAAGATGGCACAACGCGCGGGCGGAAAAGAAAAGGCACCGCAAAGCCATACGCTACCAATCGCCGGTTACGTCACCTCGGATTGTCGTGCAGCGGTAATGCGGCTTATGGCGTGTTGCAAACCCGATAGCGTAATTTCCGTGGAAACGGACGGGGTGTTTACCACCACGACTCCCGAGGAATTGGCAAAGAGCTATCCGGATTTCACACTCTCAAAGAAACTCGGGGATTGGTCGGTAACGGTGCTCGACGAGATGATTATGATTCAGAATGGCGTGTACCTTACCCGGATAGGCGACGAGTGGTTACCGCCGAAATCGCGCGGTATTCCGGCGACGGTCGTTAACCGGGATCTCATTCTCGAACATTTAAAGGAATGCAGCGGCGAACGATGGCCTAAACTCAAGTTCAAAGAAAAAGAATCGTTCATCGGATTAGGCGCGGCAATCTCACGCTCAACCACTCGGAACGTATGGGGGAGACCCTCGACCAATCCCTTTAAGGCGCGTGCGTTACACTGTACGTGGCACGTTGACCCGCGAGAGATCGACTTGGAAGGGCGCAGCTCGAAAAGGCAGCACATCGCGAAGGCTTGCCCGGAATGCGAGGCCGGACGATCACCAGCCGAAGTGCCGCACCCTCTATATATCAATTCAGCGTCCGATCAGTCGGCGCGTCCGACCGATTGGATATCGCATTCTTATTCCCTACCGTGGGAAAAGAATCACGAGGAGGAACAATGGCGGCTGGAGCTAGAAAAGAACGGACTATTAGGAGAGGCCGGGGAGATACATTGAATTCCGGTACTTCAACGTTTACGCAGCTCGACTGCAACTGCTTACGAACACACGGAGAGGTCGGACAGGAATTCTATTGCGCGCGGCATCGTCGCATTGCCGTTGTCACGCAGTCGGCGCCGCAATGGGTGGTCGCGTGTATTACCTGCACGTGGACCAAACGCGAGGGTTTGGCGCGGATCACGGCCGAAGTGGATGCGCGACGACACGCACGACGTCGTCAACATCGCGTGCACATCTTCCACGGTGCGCGCATGGTGGACGAGGTCGGACCGCGCGAGCCCGGTCAAATGGCCCTGTTTACTCGGGATAGTACGCATGATGCTTGATATATGCGCTATGCCGTTCCCAGCCCTCAGAGCCAATCTGAGCTCTGTTGATCTTACCCTAGCCCCTCATACGGCATCAACATCAAGAGGCGGCACCGTGGATCGATAGATCAAAACATGCCCTGACCTGCGACGATGAAGATCGCGGGGATCTTCATTGGATCACTGGAGATCGTTATCAAACCGTGACGGGCTACCGATGAAATTTCGATATCAACGGACTATCGGGAGACTAGGATGGCCATAGGCCAGCAACCGAGACGGAATGAGGCGGCCACGATGTACGCAGAGTACGGAGCACGGGTCAAGCTCGACGAGCGTTACCAGTACCCGACCAACGGCGGGACGATCGTCGCAAGCTGCGACTACTGGGACGATGCGGGCGACGAGTACGAAACCGTCTGGACCGTCCTCCGCGATTTCGACGGGCAAGAGTGCAACTACGTCCCCGAACAGTTCACCGTAACGCTTGCACCGTTCATCCAGGGCGAGGCGCTTTTGCAGCGATGGGGAATTGACGAGTGCTTTGCAGCTATGGAGGACATCGTCGCCGTTCACTCGCCGAAGTTCGAGCGGTACCAAAGCGCGCTGATTTCCGCGCTCTACACCTTGCACGTGCAGGAGGAAGGGCGCGCCGCGCTCGACCCTGACAAGTACTCGCATGATGAGGACTGGGGAGCGGACGACGTGAGCGGCGGATGGGAATCCGGTACCTGTGATGACGGTTACGGTTACCCGGTCTACCGCGTCGAAGACTAAAAGTGAGGCGGCCATGAAACACATCTATCGTCAGCCCATACCAGAAACGTGGACTAGTCCGCGTGCGGAAACGTGGGAGGAACTAGTGCGAGCTATCGCGCATAACGCGCGGCATTCCATCCTCGGAATGCGGCGCAGCATTGCGCGACGGTATCCGGAACTACGGGAACAGCGTTGGTACTGGCAGGATCGGTCTAGTTTTATTTGGGCGCGCGCAATGCGTGATGAGTATGGGAGAGGCACTGTGGACAACGAAGAGGCGGCCTACGTGCATATGCCGCTGGAGCGCGTGAACAGGGCATATCTGAGCTACGTCACGATCCTGGATCTCATCCGCGACCAGGGCGACAACGTCTCACAAACTATGGTGTTGGAGGCAATAGACGACATCCTCGGCGCGTGGCTGGACGCGCGAGAGTCGCGCGAAATGATCCGACACATCGTCACGGGCGCGCTGACCGGCGACGAGTTCGGGCCGGACGTAGAACGGGAACTAGACAAGACGCGCAACTACCTACGCGACAACGGAGTGATCTGAGATGACATATCGGATGATGGGGGACACCCCGTTCTATGTTATCGAGATCACCGACGCGGGAAGCTTGGAAAGACTTTTCGATATGTGCCAGGCGATGCACGAAAATCGGGGTATCGTTGGTCATGTGCGCCTCGGAATCGACTTCGGCGACAGCGCATTTAAGTATTCCGTAAACGGCTCAACCTGGTCCCCACCGATTAAGGGCAAACTATGATGTTGAAGCGTCAGCACGAACACGTGGAAGTGATTGTCTTCCCTCGTCATCCCGACCCGGAATCACCGGTTAAGGTGTGTCAATCCTCCGCGCACATTCCGCTCGTCAGCATTCCGTCCGCTTGGGTGGCGATACTATGCCAGAAAATAGACGGAACGCGATATGTGATCGACTCTCTTAACCTGTGCGACCCGTGCAAAACGATTCTAGAACTGGAGACCAAAGCATGAGCGACCCGAACGCGCCCGATGTAGTCGACATGGCAGAAGGGCTGCAAATCAACAAGCGGAGCGGTATCAAAAAGCCAACCGTCCGCGATATCAAGAAAAGCCGTCGAGATGACGACGACTTTATGTCACTCGTGCGAGAGCTTGGCTTGGTTGCACGCGCGATGACATACGACAACGGGGATGAGATCGACCTCTATAACGCGCTCACGCGCGTTGCAGCGGTAGCGGTAAGCATTACCCGGTCGTTGAAGGTAAAAAAGGTGTACCGCGCTATTCACACCGAAATGAACCAAGCGGTCGTGAAACACACGTGGGCGATGACACCGCTTAACCCTCAGATGCCAGGCGGGCAAAAGTTGGTCGTGCTCGTCGAGGAGTTCGGCGAGGCTGCGGAGGACCCCGGAGACGCGGCAGAGTACATCCAGATTGCGACGATGGCTGGAGCATGGGCCGCTTCGCTCCGCGCGCAAAAGCCGCAAGATTGGGTGACGACGTGAATCTCTCACCGGAAGATTGCGACGTTATCCGCGCCGCGCTATCGGCATATCTCGCCGAGCGTAAGCAGAAGTACCACCACGCGGCGGCCACTGCCGACACCGAGGAAACTCTACGGTTGTCGCTGGCGTATGAATCGGATAAAGAGTATGTCTGCCGTTTGCTTCGCAAGGTAGGTGACGGTAAGATGACAAGCACGCCCGAACCGATCACGGAAGGATCAAGTAATGACTGAGCCGAAGCGTTTCGACCTTGCGTCGCTGGTCGAGACCTCTCGCCCCGCAAAGGTAATGACTGCCGGTAACCTCAACGGCCCCGATAACCCGTTCCTGCACAAGGTCCGCGAGTCGTACCGGGCGGACCAGACCACTCCTGACAGCGGGTGGCAGGAAATCACCATCACCGGTGAGCAGTTCGACGACGTCGTAAATTCGCTCCGTGGACTCTCCGCATGGTTCGGTTCGACAAAGAATGGCAAGGAAGCCGAGCCCATCGGCGTGCACATCCGCGCCGAGTACCAGCCGGACAACGCAGAAAACACCGTTGAGGTCGGGCCGAAGGACTTCGACGACATCCCGAAGGACGGTCGCGAGGTCTTCCTCAAGTACACGGGGCGCGCTCGACTCGCGCGCGGTGGGCGACGTCGCCGGACGGCGGACGCTCAGCAGGCCGCCAGCGGGCCCGTCAACAACACGACGGATGATGACAGCGTGGACGAGGAGATGGCTACGGCCTGACCCCGTTCATTTGCGGTACACTGAGCGCGAGGCCGGGCGGGCGATTGAGGACCGCCCGGCCTCGCCATTCCCAGCCCATCGGCGCATGAGATAAGATACGACCCTACAGAGGTGGCCATGATGGTGAAATACAAGGCAGAGTGGAAAGACGTTCGAACGGTATTCTTTCTCGGTGTGGCGGTTGGTTTGTTCGTCGGTCTCGTCATTCTCGGCGGGTTGCGATGAATCCCGAGCAGAGTCGACCGACGCGGGTGCGTAAGGGGCGGTTGGTATTGAAGCCGTCCGACATCGATGCGCGAGAGCTGGACGCAATCCGGCAGGAGCTAGCCGACCTACGCGCCGCGCATAACGACCTGGTGTGGATGCTGAATCGGCAGAGTCGATGGGTCGAGCAATTCGCTATTGCGATGCGGAAGACGCTCAAATATGCGCCGTGGCGATACTGCGCGTGGATTCTACCGCTGCCACTTCCGCCGTTCGAGAACCGCGAGGAGTTGGCATATCTCCAGCAGAAAGACGCTAAGCCGGTTTATGGCAGTCCGCAACTGGACATGCCGCCGCTACCTGCCGACGGTAAGTTTCAGCCGGGCGATCCGCTATGAAACGGCGTTGTTCGGGATGCGGTCAGCGTAAAGAGCGGTATTGCGACGCGGCGGGCGGTGGTGGGCTGTGTTCCGGGTGCGCCGCATCGTTCGGAATGAAGGGCCACGGGCCGAACCGGGCGGAGGCTAACTCTCGCACGTGGAAGGCTAAGCCGTGCCAGCACCAGGCCGTGACCTACTCGTATGAAACGAAATGGCGCACTAACTACCAGGTGAGTCATTGTCGACGGTGCAAGGTAGAGGTTACTCGGGTGATCGTGGGGTACGGTAGTGGCCAGCGCCGATAAGTCTTGGAGGGACTGCAACTGTAATGATTGTTTCCTCATCCGAGTGACCTACGCTTTACGGGTAGGAGTCAATCAAAAGGATATGAAGAAACGGGACATGGAACGGGCGCTAATCATGATTACCCACGGGCTCATGATGGAGGACATCGGAGTGCGCGATGTTACGTAGTATTTCCTTTGTCTATGGCGTTCCGGGTAATATCCGTCACTGCCGTACATGTTCCGCTCCGACATTCTTCTACACTGCGCACGGGTTGAGCTGGAGCTATTGTGTAACCTGCCGCGTATTCTATTCGCCTAACCGCAAGCGGGAAATCTCCCGATTCCTCGCCACGATCGCACAAGCATTGGAGACCGCAAAATGCTAGAAGAACTGTTCAAGAAATACCTTTTTATCGTCATCGAAACGGAAGGGACTATCTTTGATATGCAGATGCAGTCGTCTCCGTTGTTCAGCGAAGAGGAATTGACGACGGTGCGAAAGATGGCGGACGATGCGGAGGATGAATACGGGTCATGAGGTGTCTACTGTGCGGCAACGTCATAACGGGCAATCGGTGTACGTTCTGGCGTTGCCGCTCAGCGGATTCTATGGCTACTCATCACGAATATTGTTGTATGCATTTATCGCGTTGCGATGTGTGCGGTCGACCTATTGCTATTATCTGTATGCGTAATGTTTGTCTGTTGGGTCGTCATCATCGTATGTGCTGTCCTAATGAATAGTAATGTTTACCGTTGAAGAACTGGCGAGTTTCGAGCTATTCGTCGGTTTATATGCTTGTCTGATCGGTGCCGTTTTGGCACTACGAGAAACGATGCAGGAGCGGAGTAACATGTTATGGTGGAAAGCGGCGGCGATTCAATGCGCAGTGACCGCGTTTATTCTGATGGTCTGGTTAACAATCGGATTTATCCGGAACATCGGCATACTGTTTGGTATAGAATAGGCGCGCTGTGTATTGTAATGATATCGGGTGCGGTCTCTATCGGGCTGACTCTGTGGGTTATTGTATTAATTGTCTTCGCCATCTTGTCTTATCTGGTGTAATGCTATTTGGATTGGTATTCATCGGAGCCGCCACTATTGGGATATGCTGCGCTGCCATTCTCGTCGTAATGGTAGCGTAATCGGCAGCTCTCGCTCAGTGAAAGCAGTTCCGCTGGGCGGAAGATCCGTTTTGATCGTTGATCA
>Ga0190271_10000604_pt1 | contig 18615 bp, 21 predicted proteins | sample Popmic356T_FD_133747 | JGI IMG/M metagenome (GOLD analysis project Ga0190271, IMG submission 133747) | Populus adjacent soil microbial communities from riparian zone of Weber River, Utah, USA - 356 T | ecosystem: Environmental > Terrestrial > Soil > Riparian zone | place: USA: Utah | collected...
CTGCACGAGGATCAGGGGACTCTTCGATCTGGATTCCGCCGCTACGACATCCGCGAATTTCCTGTTGACCGTCTGATACTGCTGCCAATCCGCCTCTCGAAAGGCCGGACGCACGTAGGCGAGATGGCACAGCGGCCATACGCCTTCATTCGCAAAACCGTAGTAAAAACCTTGCTCCTCCTCGGCGCTGAGCCAGACACGACGCAGCGAGTAGCTCGGATCCTCGGGCGGAACGCGGACCCTGTCATGGGCGTCAACGACCTGACGGTCGGCAGTGCCACTGCCATGCGCGATCCACGTGCCCGAGCACGCACGCATGATGGGTTCCAGCGCCGTGACCATGCCACTCGCCGGAACTTGTACCACTGGCCCGGACGGACTGGCGTTGTGGATGTACGGCTCGCGATTGGAGACGATGAAGACTTCCGGAGATCCAAGATGATCGCGTACGACCTGTTGTAACGCCTGCGGCGTCCAGTTTTCATGAAAGTCGATTTCGAGACGCTGGGTCGATTCGACCTCACGCAGGACCCGGCGAATCTGCGTGAGAAGCGGGCGCGATCCGGGCTCAGATCGTGCGTCGTCCAGAAACCGCCGGCCGCGAATGTCGCCCAACAGCTCGTTCACCCAGCGCCTGATCAGCAACCAGAAGACGAAGCCGAGAAAGAGCGCGAGCACCGACGCGGCAACACCCGCGAGCGCGAGCACATAGTTGCGCGCGGAGGACTGGCGGCGGTCGATGAAACTCAAATCGTGCACGATCAGCGCAGTGATTTGCCGCCCGTTCGCATTGCCCATCAGGAATGAAGACACTTCGACTGAGCCGTCCGCGAGTTTTTTGAGCGCACTGCCGCGATCGCCGATCTCGCCGCGGATTTCACATTTGATTTCAGGGGGAGTGCGCTCAGTCTTGAATAGCGCGTTCGCGCCGTCGCACAGCACGATTGCCATCAGGCGCTCGTCCGTTGTGATGGTGGCGAGATAACTCGCCAGGCCTTTCTCGTCGCCGCGCTCGAGAAAACGGGTGAGCGAGCCTTCCATGGAGTGGGCAACGAGTTGCGCGCGCAGGTCGACATCGCTGCGAAACCACTCCGCGAGGATACGGTCGACGTATGGCACGCCAAAAAACGCAAGGATGCTCACTGCAATGAGCGTGGGTACTGCGAATCGGATCAATATTGCGCGCATGGATCAAACCGACCTAACAGGCTGCGGCGATGGAGTTGCCGCAAAAGCGCGAGGCTGTCACGGGCGGCCGATGAGTCGGACCCTTTGCGCGATCGACGCCCGCCGGGCGACGGCGCTCGCCCGTGAAGGGACCTGAGACGGCGGCGGATCGGGAAGTCGAGCGAGCAGCGATGCAAGCCCGGCCGCCAGCTGCTGTAGTTCGCGTGAGCTCAGCCCTCGAACGGCCCGTTGCAGCGTGCCCACGGCGCGTCCCGCAGTGGCGCGCAATATTTGCTGCCCCTCCGCGGTCGGATGGACTTGAACGCTGCGTTGATCGCCTTCGTGGCGACGACGTTCGATCCAGCCGCGGGCGACGAGGCCCTTCAACACGTGGCTGACGGCCGGTCGCTGCATGCCGAGCCGGGTCGCCAATTGAGAAGCTGGAAGCCCCGGGTTTTCGCCTATACACGCGAGCGCGCGATGGACCGTGATGGGCGCGTCGGTCATACGCTCGAGCTCACGATACAGAGCCCGCATGCGATCCACGAGTGCGCGCGCCGAGAGCAGGGCGTCCCTCTCAAGCGCGCCTCGACGTGTGACGCCGACTTTGCTGTGAGCCACTCGCACTCGACGTGATGACATAAGTTCGATCGGCTGTTCAGGTTGAGGCAGCGTATCACCAGTGCGGTGGCCGTGGCACTATCAATCCGGATAAATGATTGTTAGAACGCAATAGTTGCGTACAATAAACTAAATTATGATGGAAGTTCCAGGCACAACAGCCGAATCGACCGATTCGAAGCGCCCATCGATTCCTGCGACGCCCTGGTGCCTGTTTCTCGACGTCGATGGGACATTGTTAGATTTCGCGCCGACGCCTGATGCGGTGCGCGTTGATGCCTCGCTGGTAGATCTCCTGCGTCGGCTCGAGCGCGCTTGCGACGGCGCACTTGCACTCATTACGGGCCGGCCGATCTCACAAGTGGATGCGCTCTTCGATCCGCTCCAGCTTCCCGTGGCCGGTGTCCACGGATTCGAGCGACGCAACGCGCAGGGGCACTATTTCCGGCCCGACTTTGTTGGCACAGGCCTTGCATTTTTGAGGGCCGAGCTGACCGCGCTCGCGCGATCACTGCACGGGCTGTTGCTCGAAGACAAGGGCTGCGCATTCGCCTTGCACTACCGCCAGTCGCCAAATCTCGAAGAGACCGTCCGACTTCGCCTGGCACGCCTCGTCTCCGTAGGTCTTCCCGCATTCGAGCTGCTCGAAGGAAATTGTGTCGTGGAAATAAAGCCGGTCGAGCACGACAAGTCGACCGCCATCGAGGCGTTCATGCAGGAAGAGCCGTTCATCGGTCGGACGCCGGTTTTCATTGGCGACGACACGACTGATCTCGACGGTTTCGCTGCAGTCAGAAGATTCAACGGCCACCCAATCGCCGTGGGATCTCGAATTCCGGGCAAAACCCGTCTGGCGGGTCCGCGTGAAGTGCGCGCCTGGCTGACGACCTTGCTGAGCGAGAACTGCGCGTAGTGCTCATGGCGTTGTCCAAGCCGAATCTCGCGCTCCCATCGCGTGGCGAAGTGCGTCTCTTCAGGCCTGCATGATGGTTCCTGAAAGCGAAGTGCCAACTCGAGTGCTGAGGTTCGTGGAAGAAAACATCGATACCGTGCCGCAACTCGAAACGTTGCTGATGATGAGCGAGGCGCGAGACCGCAGCTGGCTCATTGCTGACGTGGCCTCACGCAACTACATCACGGAGCAGCGCGCGGAAGACACCTTGAATGCGCTCCAGCGACGAGGCCTGGTGTCGTCCGAAGCCTCGCCCCCTCGCTTTCGGTTCAATCCCGCGACAGACGAGACCCGCGCGCTCATTGCCGATCTGGCCCGGTGCTATCAGAAGAATTTGTCGCGCATCACGACGCTCATTCATTCCAAACCTTCCGCTTCGATACAGGAATTCGCGCGCGCGTTCGACTTGAAGAAGGATCGATAAGATGCTGCAACTCATCGTCAACGTGCTTGGAACCCTGGTTGCAGGCCTATGCGCCGTGCTTCTGCTGCGCGCCTATGGCACGGTTCGAAAGCGGCTGCTTCTCTGGGCCGGCCTGTGTTTCGCGGGATTAAGCGCATCGAACGGGCTGCTCGTCGCCGACCTGTTAACTGTTCCCGAGATCGACCTCTACCGCTGGCGCCTCGCCGTCGCGGCAGCGGCAATGCTGCTGCTGGTCTATGGCCTCATTTTCGAGAGTGACCGGTCATGATCGAGGGATTTCTTCTTGGAATCATCGTGACCTGTTCATTCGTCGCGACCGGCTTCTTTGCAAGATTCTGGTTCGCGACGCGCGATCTGCTGTTCCTGGGGTTCGCGGCGGCGTTCTTCCTGGAAGGACTCAACCGGATGGCATTCCTCTTTCTGGACAAGCCGGGCGCCGGAGACGAATTCATCTATGTCGTCCGGCTGCTGAGTTACCTGCTCATTCTTGCGGCGATAGCCAACAAGAACCGAAAAACGTGAAGGAGCACGACCATGCCTGACCTCAGCTCGACTTTTCTCGGTGTGGACCTCCGGACCTGGATCACGGGCGGCGTGATCGTGCTGCTGGTCGCGATCGCGCATGCGGGGCTCGGCTGGTGGACGCGCCGCCGCAAGCGTAGGCAGCAGGACAAGCCGCTTGCGCCGGGTGAGTCCGCCACGGCGCGCTATTGGATCGCGCATGGATTGAGCGATGCCGTACCACCGATCGCCTTCATGCTGTGGCTGCATGGGCTCTCTTTCGCGGTGACGACGCTGCTCGCGGGTTACCCGGGCACTCCATGGCTCTCGCGCGGCCTCGCGATCGTCGTTGTGTTGCGCGGCGCAGGGACGTTGTTAGGCCTCGCTTGGCTGCTGGCGCGTATCGCACGCACGCTCGAAGCCATGCTGCGGTCGTACTCGACACGCACCGAGGCGGGCTGGGACGACGTCTTACTGCCGTTTGCGGGCAGGGCGCTGCGCCTCATCCTCCCGATGATCGCGCTCATCCTCGGCACGCCAGCGCTGGCCGTCTCAGAAGGCGCGCAGGAAGTGATCCAGAATGCCGTGAGCCTGCTGCTGATCGGCACTATCGGTTTCATCCTCGTGCAATTCGTCAATGCGATGGCGCAGCTCGTTCTGGGCAGATATCGAATCGACGTGGCTGACAACCGCGAGGCGCGCGGGATGTACACCCAGGTCATGGTGCTCAAGAAGATCGCGGTCGGGGTCATCGGTTTATTCGCGATCGCCTCCATGCTCATGGTCTTCCAGTCGGTGCGGCAGTTCGGCACGGCCATGATCGCCTCCGCCGGTGTGGCCGGCATCGTCATCGGTTTCGCGGCGCAAAAGAGTCTCGGGACACTGCTCGCGGGATTTCAGATCGCCATGACGCAGCCGATCCGCATCGACGACGTGGTCATCGTCGAAGGGGAGTGGGGAAGGATCGAGGAGATCACATTGACGTACGTCGTCGTGCGCATCTGGGATCTGCGCCGGCTCGTCGTGCCCATCACGTATTTCATCGAGAAACCGTTCCAGAATTGGACGCGTACGTCGGCGGATATTCTCGGAACGGTGTTCCTGCAGGTGGACTACGGCGTGCCGGTAGACGCCGTGCGCCTTGAGTTCACGCGGATTCTCGAATCCTCGCCCAACTGGGATCGCAAGGTTAATGTGTTGCAGGTCACCGATGCGAAGGAGCGCACGCTCGAGCTGCGCGCGCTCGCCAGTTCGAGCGATGCCAGCAAGTCGTGGGATCTGCGTTGCGAGGTACGCGAAAAGCTCGTGGCGTTCATTCAGAAGAACTACCCGGGCAGCCTGCCGCAGCTGCGCGCGAGGGTCGAGCGCGTGCCTCGCCGTGAGTCCGCGGTTGAAGGTTAGTAGATGAGCTCTCGCGCCGCTTTCATCAGAGACGAGCAGCTCGCCCTGTTTCTCGATGTAGACGGTACGCTGCTGGAAATCGCAGCGACACCTGATCGGGTGCGCGTTCCAGCCTCGTTGCGCAATACCCTGCAGATCACCTGGGAACGCGAGCGTGGCGCCTTCGCGCTGCTCAGCGGCCGCTCGCTCGATGATCTGGACGAGCTGTTTTCGCCCTGCGTATTTCCGGCCTCCGGCAAGCACGGGCTCGAGGTCAGGCTGCCTTCCGGCAAGGTGATGCGCCCGGATATCGACCCGGCCGCGCTCGAGAGCGCGAGGCGCTGGCTGGGCATCCTCCAGAAAGACAACCGTGGGCTGTTGCTCGAAGACAAGGGAATCGCGCTTGCAATGCACTATCGTCTTGCGCCCAAGCTCGCGCCGGAAGTCGAAGTCGTCATGAATGAGATGCTCGCGGAGCTGGGCGAGGCCTTCATCGTGCGCCGGGGCAAATGCGTGTACGAGCTCATGCCGCGCGGCTTCGACGAGCGCAGCGCCATCCAATTGCTCATGAAGGAAAGCGAGTTCTCCGGGCGCACGCCCGTGTTCGTCGGCGACGATCCGTGCGATGAAGTCGGGTTTCAGGCCGTCAACGAAATGGGCGGCCACTCGATCCGTGTCGGCAAGCTCGAAGAAACCGCGGCTCGATTCCGATTCAGCAGCGTGTCGACCGTCGTGGCCTGGCTTAGGGATCGCAACTTGAACCGATGAGGAGTCAGACTAGTCCGACCCCGGGACAGGAACCCCTGCTCGCTGGTTGCTGCGTTACGAAAGTGTGGGCGCCGAATTTCGTACTCTCCTGATCTTGGCCGTCGCAGTGGCGGCATGCGTCTTGGCGGGATGCTTTGCCGATCCATACGCCGATGAGGTGAGTGCCGAAGACGAGCGCGTCTTGCACGCCATGGTCGATATCTCCTGCAAGCTCGGTGTCGAACACCTGGTGATTTCGGATCGTCCGGCCGTGCCACGCCAGAGCGACTTGCATGATACTGACGGCCGAAACCTGCAATTCGGAATCGACCTGGATCGGCGAATCGCGCATGAGGCGCGTTGGCCGCACGGCCAGATCTGCCCGGTAGTGCGGGTCGTTGCCGACTCGACGATCGATCATGTGCTCGCGCATGACACCCAGAGCTGGGAAAAATTCATCGCCACGTTTGAGGGCGCACATTCGCTCATGAAAATCTCGCTTCCCGTCTATTCGCACGACGGCAAGCGCGCGGTCCTCTATACGACCGGCCGTTGCCCCTATACGTGCGGCGCGGGGTTCTATCACGAGCTTGAGAAGACCTATTCGGGGTGGCGGATCAAGAACAGTGCCATTGCTTGGACGTCTTGAGCAGCGTTCCGCCGGGCACGGCGACTGTGTGGCAGTCTCTCGCGCCTCAAACGAGCGATATCTCCGCGTATTCGCAATTCAGGCGCTTTCGTGTTTCAGCAATAATTTGGTCGCGCGCCAATTCCATCTGAGGCAATCCTTCGATTCGAATGTTGCGCCCACTCTTTTGAGCTTCGGAGACCCGATGATTCCAGTCGGTGTCGCCGCTGATCGGCCCGACGAGGTTAAACACCCTCATATCCTGGTCTACAATGATCAACAGGAATGATCTTGGTGGTTTGATTCGCGGCACATGAACTCCTCGTGTCGAATCACTGGTAGGGCGCACACCTAGCACAAAAGCTCGCCGAAATCGGCGCAACGTCCTCTCACTGGCGTGCTTGGCGAATTTGAAGAGCGACGTGCACTACATCTGCGCTCAATTCATGCGCCTCGCGCGGCCCGCGCTTCGTGCAATTTTGAGTCGACGGCGATGCGGCGCGCGTATCTTGGGAAATCAAGTCGGAATCGCCGCTTGAGATCGGGCGCACTCGCTTCAATACGGTCCCAATGCAAATCGGGATGTCGTTTTTTGAATGCAAAGACGATGACGTTGCTGTCCTCTTGAACCTGCAGCGATAGCAATTTGTCATCAAAGGCTTCACGAAGTTTAGTTAGATGAGCGGAAGTAGAAAATTTGTCGCCGCATATGTTGGTGACAAATACGCCACCGACGGACAGGCGACGGCGAGCTTCCCGATAGAACTCGACTGAATCAAGTTCCGCAGCGATTCCGGCGCGATCACAGGCATCGGCGAGGATCACGTCCTTGCTGTGAGTCAGCGCTGAAACATAAGCCGCGCCATCCGCGTTGATCACCCGAAAACGATGATCGTCAGCTGGAATGGCGAATTCATCGCGTAGCGCGATGACGTGTTGATTCACTTCGACGGCGGTGAGCGATGCGGTGGGCAGATTGCTATAGCAGAATTTGGCGAGCGATCCGCCTCCCAAGCCGAGCAGCAAGATGCGCTCTGGCGTGCAGTTGAACAGGAGGAAGGCCATCATCTTGCGTGTGTAAGCAAGCGCCAGTCTTTGTGGATTGCTCAGCTCCATCGCACTTTGAATCGCACCGAAGTCGAAGTGCAAAAACCGCCTCACTCCATTGTCAACCACGAAGGGTTTGTCATAGGAACCTGAGTACACCAGCTCCCGAAGTTTCTCGTGACAACTGCCGGGCGGCTCGAGAAGGCGCAACTTGAAGTTTGCATCGGGGAACGGGCTTTCGATTGCCAGCAGCCGCCGCGACCTGCGATGCATCACTGCTCGGCGACGAGCGCAAAGATCGCTTCTGGCGGACCTTCGACTGCCAATTCGCCGCTCGTCGCCACCGAAACTACGCTTGTTGTGACAGCGGCTCTGCGCGCGCTGTGCGGTCATTCTGCGATTCCGTCGGGATCACGACCTTGAGCGGACCCAAAGGCCCACGCGATGAGCGCTGTTCCATCAGCGCAAGCACAGCGCTCATGACTTCTTCAATCGCCTTCGGGCGAAACTGCGCCGACGACGCAGTCGCGTTTGCGATAGTGCGAACAGCTGCGCCTGCACTGGTGCTGCGCCACTTTAGGCCTTGCGCTCCCAGTGTCAAAGCCGTCATGAACCCTCGTCCCCAGCCGTGCTGTGCTTCCAGCTGTTCGCGTTCCCGCATGCCGCGAAGCACGGACGACTCGAATCGCGACGACTGGCGAGACAACTGGCAATCGAGCTCATGAATGAAACCGATGATCAAAGCGACGAACTCGTCGAATTGCGCTCGCGCCGCGATTTTGGTCGGTACCTTCCAGCCAGTCTCTCCCCAGATGCGCGGCAACCACGCGCCGGAGGAGATGCCCACCGGCCAGGCAATCAATGCGACGAGATAGCCCTCAAGCTCCGCGATTTCCATGTGGTCGCGCGGCCAGCCTGCTTCGCGCAGCCACGCAGTCAAGCGAGTCCTCTGCGGATCGCCAAAAGGAGCGGTGCCAAACGTGAGCAAATTCGGCGGCATGAACTCACCCGCGTCGGGCCGCGCCAACCGATATCTTTTGGCCAAACTACTCACTAGCCGCTCTTCCGACGCGACAGACTCTTGGCTTCCGCCTCGGGCGACCACGGTTTTCCGGTGCGTGATTCGATGTAGGCGCGCATCAGTCGCCGCACGACCTGGGAAGGCGTCGAGTCCTCTTCGGCACAAAGACGCTCGAACACGGCTTTCTTGCGCGGGTCGATCAGGATGGTCAGACGGGCGGTGCGTTCTTCCAGGGCCAAGGAAATTCCCTCGAGGAGATGGGTGCGAATTACATTATCATACTATTCACATTTGAGCGCCATCCTGCAACACTAGGCTCCATCCATAGACACATGGCGCACAGTGGCATTCGGGTCGTTTTCTCCGCTGGTTGCATGCATTTCCCTGCTGATTGCCTGGGGAGCCATCGGCGTGTGTGGGCTCCTGCGGCCTTCGAGCCTGGTTCTCGTGCGGCGGGTCCTGTTTCCGCTAGGTGCGCTCGCGGGCTTATGTCTTGCGGTGGTAGCCCTTATCAGCATCGCGGTGCCCGCTGAGCAATGCGTTTTGCCTGTCGGCCTGCCCGACCTGCCGATGCATCTGCGCCGCGACGCCCTCAGCAACGTGTTTCTCTTCTTGTTAGGCGCCGCGTCCGCCGGCATTTCGATTTTCAGTGCGGGGTATTTCCGCGCGGGTGAGGGCACCGCTCCCGGTTTGCTGTGCCTGCAGTACCACCTGTTCCTCGCCAGTATGGGTTTCGTGGTGCTGGCAGATGACGCCTACGGCTTCATGGTTTCGTGGGAACTGATGGCGCTGTCATCCTACTTTCTGGTCACCACACAGCATCGAATTCCCGAAATCCGGCAAGCGGGATTTCTTTACTTGCTCATCGCGCATCTGGGCGCCATTGGCATCCTGTTGTCCTTCGGCGTAATGCAGGGCGGAACCTGGCAATTCACATTCGACGCAATGCGTGCCGCCACGCTGACACCCACCTGGGCTGCGGTCGCCTTTTCGCTGGCTTTGTTCGGCTTCGGCGCGAAGGCGGGGCTGGTTCCGTTGCACGTTTGGTTGCCCGAAGCCCATCCTGCGGCGTCATCCCCGGTTTCGGCACTCCTGAGCGGGGTGATGCTCAAGATGGCGTTGTACGGAATGCTGCGGGTCGCCTTCGACTTGTTAGGTCATCCGGTGTGGTGGTTGGGCCTGATCCCGCTCGTGATCGGACTGTTTACGGCGATCTACGGCGTGGTGTTCGCGGCCGCGCAAACTGACATGAAGCGTCTGCTGGCGTTCTCCTCCATCGAGAACATCGGCATCTTGTTCACCGGCGTCGGGCTTGCCATTGTCTTTTTTGGTGTGGGAATGAAGACGATGGCGGCGCTGGCGTTGATCGCCGCGCTCTATCACGCCATCAATCATGCGTTCATGAAGAGCCTGCTGTTCCTCGGTACGGGATCAGTGCTGCACGCCACAGGTGAGCGCAACCTCGGCCGTCTCGGCGGGCTCATTCATCGCATGCCCTGGGTCGCATGGCTGACCTTGATCGGCGCACTCGCGATCGCGGGCTTACCTCCGCTCAATGGCTTCGTTTCCGAATGGCTGCTGTTGCAGGCATTCCTATCGGCCCACGAAGTGCCGCGCGCGTTCGTCAACATGTTGCTGCCACTTGGTGCCGCTGTCATAGCGCTCGCGGCGGCGCTGGCCGCCTATGTCATGGTGAAATTCTTCGGTGTTGTATTTCTGGGTCGGCCGCGCGAGGCAGCGCTAGCCCAAGCGCACGACGCGGGTTGGCTCGAGCGTGCGGGGCTGCTGTGGCTTGCGGCCGGCTGTGTGGCGCTCGGTCTGGTGCCGACGCAGGTGATCGCGCTGCTCGCAGTCGTGCCCGAGCAGCTCGGCATCGTCGACGCATTCCCAACTACTTCGAGCTGGTGGCATCTCGTTCCCGTGGCAGGTCGCCAAGCCGCGTATGCGCCCCTGGTATTTCTACTGGCCATCGTCGCCACAATCGTCGTCACCGTTGCGCTGGTCAGCGTCTTTTATCACCGCAGGGTCCGGCGCAGCGCGCCCTGGGACGGTGGTTTTGCGCGGCTCGATGCGCGCATGCAGGACACTGCTGAAGGTTTCGGCCAGCCGATTCGCCACATCTTTCTGCAGTTCTTCGACATGCAGCGCGAGCTGCCGACGCCATTCGATCGGGCGCCTCGGTACCGCGTGGTGATCGGCGACCGCTTCTGGCAAGCAATCTACTTACGCCTCGCCCGCTGGGTCCAACGAATTGCCGAAGCCGTCGCGTGGCTGCAGCAGGGGCGCATCGCCACCTACCTGCTGTACAGCTTCGTCACCCTGCTCGTGCTGCTGGCGCTGGTGTTATGACTTCGCTGCACTGGCTCACTCAGTTTCTGGTAGTGCTGGCCGCGCTGGCGGCGGCACCGCTGTTCGTCGGCTGGATCAATCAGTGCCGAGCCTGGCTGCAGAACAAATCGGCGCCGCCTCTGCTGCAGCCGTATCGCGGGATTCGCAAGCTTTTTCACAAGGACGCTGTTCTCGCCACGCACGCCTCGTCACTGTTTCGCGTCGCACCGTATGTCGTGTTCGGTTCCATGGTGTGCGCCGCGGCGGTGATCCCTTCGCTCGGGACGCGCCTGCCGTTCTCCGATGCCGCGGATGCGATCGCACTCGTCGGCCTGTTCGCGACCGCGCGCGTGTTCATGTCGCTCGCGGCGATGGATGTGGGCACCGCGTTCGGAACGCTCGGTGCACGGCGCGAAATGCTGGTGGGATTTCTCGCAGAGCCGGCTCTGCTCATGGTGATATTTCTGGCGTCATTGATCGCGACCAGTACGGCGTTGCCGGCGATATCCGAAGGACTGGCGACGCGGACCCTCGCGCTGTATCCGAGTTTGGCATTTACGGGTGTCGCCTTCCTGCTGGTGCTGCTCGCGGAAAACGCGCGCATCCCGGTCGACAACCCAACTACTCATCTCGAGCTCACGATGATCCACGAGGCGATGCTGCTCGAGTATTCAGCCCGGCATCTGGCGCTGATGGAATGGGCCGCGGCGCTCAAGCTCTTCAACTATGCCTGTATTGGTTTTGCGCTGTTCCTGCCGTGGGGCACCGCCACGGGAGATGCGCCGAGCCCGGCAACACTGCTCGCATCCATTCCCATTCTGGCGGTGAAGCTTGCCGCCGCCGGCGCCGTGCTGGCCGTCATCGAGACAGTTTCTGCGAAGCTGCGCATCTTTCGCGCGCCGGAGTTTCTCGCGACAGCATTTCTGCTCGCCGTGTTGGGCCTGCTCGTGCATTTGCTTCTTGGGGCATGAATAGATGAGCAACCTGACCTTCGACTTGCAACTGCTCAATACTTTCGCCGCGCTGTTGCTCCTATCGTCTTTCGCGATGTTGTCGCAACGGCGCGTCGTGACCATGGTCAATCTACTGGCGCTTCAGGGCGTGCTCCTTGGATTGGCAACACTGCTGCTCGCCTGGCGAACCGGCAACAATCATCTGTATGTCTCGGCGGCGATGACTCTGGCACTCAAGGCGATATTTCTGCCGTGGCTGCTGCACCGCCTGATCAGGCGTCTCGGTGTCTATTGGGACAGCGAGCCGCTGCTGAATATCGCGGCGACGATGCTGGTGGGGTTGTTAGTGGTCATCTTCGCGTTTGGCCTCGCGCAGCCGATCGCCGCGCTCGCGACTACGTCCACCCGCAGCTCCATCGGTATCGCGGTCGCCGTCGTGCTGCTTGCGTTTCTCACCATGATCACGCGACGCAAAGCCATGTCCCAGGTGGTGGGATTCCTGTCGATGGAAAACGGACTGTTCTTCGGCGCGATGAGCGCGACCTATGGCATGCCGATGATCATCGAGCTCGGTGTCGCTCTGGATATCCTGGTCGCCATGCTCGTGCTCGGCGTGTTTTTCTTCCAGATTCGCGAGCAGTTCGACAGCCTTGATCTGCACCACCTCGAGTCGCTCAAGGAAGAGAAGTAGGGTGGTCTTTCTCTTCTTACTCGCCAGTCCGTTCTCGGGCGCATTGTTTTTGGCGTTTTTCGGGGCTCGCAGCTGGGCACCCGAGGCGAACGCCGCATTCAGCCTCGCCACCTTTATCGCCGCTTGTGCGCTCACCGCGCGCGTCATCGGCGAGGGGAATCTGAGCGCGGCAAATGAACAATTCTTTATCGACCCGTTCAACGTCTTTCTGGTGGCCCTCACGGCGTTCGTGAGTCTCACTACTGCATTGTTCTCGCGACCCTACATGCGCATCGAGCGCGAGCACGGGCGAGTAAAGCCTGCGCAGCTACGGCTTTATCACAGCATGTACCAGGTGTTTATCGCGGCGATGCTGATTGCGCTTACGACCAACAACATGGGGCTGATGTGGGTGGCGATGGAGGCGGCGACGCTGTCGACAGTCTTGTTAGTGACGCTCTATCGCACGCCCGCGAGCCTCGAAGCAGGCTGGAAGTATTTCATCCTGTGCGGCGTGGGCATCGCGCAAGCGCTGTTCGGCACGATCCTCCTATATTTCGCCGCGGAAAAAGTGTTGGGCGCGGAAGGCATGAGTGCGCTCCTCTGGACTCACCTGAATGAGGTAAAGGGTCAATTGGAGCCGACCGTCTTGAGCCTGGCGTTCGTCTTTCTGCTGGTGGGCTACGGTACCAAGGTGGGTCTCGCTCCATTGCACAACTGGTTGCCGGACGCTCACGCCGAAGGCCCCACGCCGATTTCCGCAGTGCTCTCGGGTTTGTTGCTAAACGTTGCCATCTACGCCGTCGTTCGATGCAAGGTGCTGGTCGAAGGTTCGCTGCATTCGCCGTTGCCATCACGCATGTTGATGGGCTTCGGACTGGTGTCGGTGGTCTTGGCAGCGTTCTTTCTCTGGCGCCAGCGCGACATCAAACGTTTGTTCGCCTATTCGTCCATCGAGCACATGGGCATCATCACCTTCGCGTTCGGCATGGGCGGCGCGGTGGCGAACTTCGCCGCATTGCTGCACATGACGGTGCACTCGTTGACGAAGTCCGCGATCTTCTTCGCCGTCGGCCACGCCGCACAGAAGGCTGGCACACAAGTCATGGATGACATTCGCGGGTTGATCACACTCAGCCCGACCGTAGGCTGGGGATTGATGATAGGGACGCTCGCGATTCTCGGCCTGCCGCCGTTTGGTGTGTTTGCCAGCGAATTCCTGATTCTCACCACGGCGATGCGCGAGCAGCCGTGGGCGACGCCAATTCTGCTACTAGCGTTGGGCGTAGCGTTTGCCGCGATCTTTCGCCGCGTGCAACCGATGGTCTTCGGTGAGACCACGGCAAGACGCCTGCCGCATCCACCCGCATTGCTGCCGGTATTTGTTCACTTGGGATTGGTCCTGATGCTCGGATTGTTCATTCCTTCGTATCTTGCTGACTGGTTCCGGCTGGCGGCGAAATTGATCGCGGGCGCTTGATGGAACTGCAGTACTGGATCGATCAGTCCACGCCGTTACCCGGAGCGCCCGGCGTGCGCCGGCTGGATGTAACAGTGGATACCTGGCTCGCCTGCGCGACGGACGTGGCAGCGAGCGGCGGGCGCTTGTTCGCTCTGTGGGCCGATTGCGCGGGAGAAGCCACGGTGTTCGCCGCGTTGATCTCTGAACCAATCGTGCTGCTGCTTGCGCTCGAGCTGCCTGGGACGACGGCCACTTATCCGAGCCTCGCGGAAATCTTTCCCGCGGCGGCACGCATGCAGCGCGCGGCGGCGGACTTGTGCGGCGTGCGCGCGCGAGACTTCGATCAGCGACCCTGGCTGCGCCACGCCGCCTGGCCCGTGGACTATCTACCGCTGGCGAGCGAGACGCGCCCGGCCGCAGGTCGGGAACCGGCGATCGATCAATATTCCTTTGTGCGCGTCTCCGGCGACGGCGTTCACGAGATTCCAGTGGGCCCGGTGCATGCCGGCGTCATTGAGCCCGGTCACTTTCGCTTTTCGGTCGTCGGCGAAAAGGTTCTCAAACTCGAAGAGCGCTTGGGGTACGTTCACAAAGGGATCGAGCAGCGATTCTCCGATCTGAGCGCAAACGAAGGCCAAAGGCTTGCGGCGCGCGTCTCGGGCGATTCCGCCGTCGCGTATTCATGGGCATACTGCCAGGCCCTCGAAGGGATCGTTGGCGCGGCGGTGCCGACGCGTGCGACCTGGTTACGCGCGCTTGCACTGGAATGCGAACGCATCGCGAACCATTTGGGCGACCTCGGCGCACTGGGCAATGATGCCGGATTCGCCTTCGGCCTCTCACAACTCTCCCGGCTCAAAGAACTGTGGCTGCGGGCGATCGAGACTGCGCTCGGGCAGCGCTACCTCATGGATTTTGTTGTGCCAGGTGGTGTTTTCACGAATCCGAGTATGGACAATCTCGTGGCGCTGGCTGCTTGCGCAGCGAAGATCGCCACCGAGGCTATCGTGATTCGTGGCATATACGATGAGCATGCGGGAGTCCGCGATCGCTTCGCCGACGCCGGCATCGTGACCCCGGCTCTTGCGAAGCAGCTCAGCCTCTGCGGCCTCGCGGGGCGCGCGAGCGCGCAGCTTCATGACCTGCGAGCCGACATGCCCTGCGCTCCTTACACCGACTTGCGGGTACGAACATTCACGAGCCGTGATGGCGACGTGGCCGCACGCGTAGCGGTGCGTTTCGACGAGCTGAACGAATCCGCACGGCTCATCGACGAAATCGTGCACAAACTTCCCAACGGCGCTTTCCGCGTGGTGTTTGCGCAACCGGCGGAAGCCGGCATGGGTGTCGGCATCATTGAAGGCTGGCGCGGGCCGGTGCTCGTCGCGCTACGCATCGCGGCCGATGGCCGTATTCAGCGCTGTCACCCGCACGATCCTTCGTGGCAGAACTGGCCAGTGCTCGAACACGCGATCATCGGGAATATCGTGCCGGATTTTCCGCTCATCAATAAGTCCTTCAATCTCTCCTACAGCGGGCACGATCTGTAAGTCATGCTCAAGACGCTTCACACAATCTGCCGTGCAGGGATCGCGTCGGAACCGCCGCCCGCGAGCGACGATGCACTGCGCGTGAGCGATGTTCTGCAAAACCGGATTCGCGGCATTCTGGGTCGCGCCTTGTGCATCCGTCACGTAGATGCGGGTTCTTGTAATGGCTGCGAGCTCGAGATCCACGCGCTCAGCAATCCCGTGTACAACATTGAAGGCTTGGGCATCAAATTCGTCGCCAGCCCGCGCCATGCCGACATGTTGTTAGTCACAGGTCCAGTGTCGCGTAACATGGAAGTGGCATTGCGGCGTACATACGACGCCACCCCCGATCCCAAGATCGTCGTCGCGATCGGCGATTGCGGATGCACCGGTGGCGTGTTTGGCGAGAACTACGCCAGCGTCGGCCGCGTCGCCAACGTGATTCCGGTCAACGTTGCAGTGCCGGGTTGTCCTTCGAGCCCAAACCGAATCCTTGCTGGCATCCTGACGGCGATTTCGCCGCCCGGCGTGAAATAGCGCCGGCGTGTACACATGAAAACGCCGCTCTGGGATATCGATCCGTTTCCGACGCTGATATTCGATCCAGACATCGAGCGAGCCACGCGGCTCTCGGTTCATTTAGTCGAGGGCGGCGTGCCGGTGGAGATTGCAACGAGCGCGGAGGCGATGCTGCAGACCGTTCGCAAGAAATACTTTCGGACACTCGTTGTCGCAATAGACCTTGACGATGCGAAGTGCCTGGCCTTCCTCGACGCACTGCGATTGGCCGTACCTACGGGCTGGCTCATTGCCATTGGGTCGCGTGCCGACGCTGAATCGCATGCCGTTGCTTATCGCCATGGCGTTGATTCACTGCTTGCTGCGCCGGCCTCACCATCTGAATTGCTTCATCGGATCGTTTCGCTACAACTGCGATCTCGTCCGCGCTTCTGATACAGCACATAGATGGTGTCAGCACATGTCTGATTCAAAGAAACTTCATTGGCTAGACTTCGAAAGTCCTTGGTCCTGCCAGCCAGGCAAGGTCCGCGTGATGCAATCGGCGGAAGGCGTTAGCCGCGACGAAGTCGCGAAGCGAGCCTGGCGTGATGAGCTCACGCAGCCATACATCTTCGAGACTCTGTTCGAACGACGAATGCATTTCACGAACCAAGCCACGCAAAGCGCCATGCTGTTCAGCGACCCCGACGCGCTGATTTCGCAATACACCCGCAAGATGATGGCGTTCCTCCTGTTCAATCCAAATCCCAAGCACATCGTGATGATCGGACTAGGTGGCGGTTCGCTAGCTAAGTTCTGCTATCGCCATTTGTCGCGATCGAAAATCACGGTTGTCGAGATCAATGAAGACGTCATTGCCTTGCGCGAGGAATTTTGCGTTCCGAAGAATGACGACCGGTTTCGCGTTGTTCATGATGACGGCGCCCGATATGTTGAGCGCCTCGACGAACAGATGGATGTGCTTTTGATTGATGCCTTTGACGCGGATGGCATTGCGCTGTCGTTGGCGAAATCCGACTTCTACGCCTGTGCTGCACGCCAACTGACTGAAAACGGTGTGCTCGTCATGAATTTCTGGGGTCCATGCGAGCGCTACGTCGACAATCTCGCACAAGCGCGCGCTGCATTTGGGGATAGCCTGCTGCTCGTTCCAGTCGCGGGCGACGTAAACGTTCTGCTGTTCGCTTTCAAGCAGACGCCTCCTCAGTCAATCACCGACGAGCTCCAGGCTCTCGCACAGCGCTTGCAAATGCGGCTGCTGCTGGATTTCCCTCGGTACCTTCGGCGCATTTGTCAGGGAATTTCACTCGTCGACGCGAATACATCGATCGAGCTTGAGATCAAGGAGGCGTTCTGCTTGCCGCTGGAAGCTGTGACCCCCGGCAGCTCGATTGCGGATTCAGTCCCAACTGCGAAGACAGAAGAGGAGGAGTAGCAGGATGCGCGACAGAGGCGATGAGGGCTCGCTACCGCTGATCCTTTTGGTAGTCGACGGCATTTGTAATTCGATACCGCCGTTAGCTTGATGCGGCCTCAGATTCACGATTTCTTGCAAGTTATTTCCTGAGGTATGGATATTCGGATAGTTAGGAAATTGTCGAAAAAACAGAGTCTTCGTGCGCCGGTATGAATCCCTCTCCCCCATCTAACAACACGCGTACTTGATCAACCCAGAGCGGCAGTGCGCGGGAAACGCTGAGGCTAGCTCACTGTGGTCTGGCCGCTTCCCAGAGTTGCTCCCAGAATTTCTGAAAGTTGACGAGGATGTCCCGCATATCGCGCCTTTTCTCGCCCTCGAATACCGAAAGCTGCATGAAGGGGCGTCGGAAGGACTCGCCCTCGCGCCGGGCGGTGGCAATGACACAGGCCGTTCGAATATCCGGTCGGGGTTTACGATCGACTCCGTAGTGCTTCGATGCGTTGGTGATGATCCGGCAGATGTCCAGATCCTGGCACTTGGCGACGGCCTTTTGCTGTAGCTCGCGTAGAGGGATGCGTCGATGCGGGTCGTGGCCCTCGATCTCGAGAAAAGCGCACGCGCGCCTGCGCGGCTCGGTGCCCATGATGTCTTGCATGAACCACTCACCCAGATGCCATATCGATATGGCGCAGTCGATCGCTTTGTAGCTGACGGCTTGTCGCCAGACCTTCGCAAGGGATTCGTCCCATTGCATCGCTTCCAACTGCTCTATGTCCCAGCGAAGCTTGGACAGTAAGTGGTCTGCGGAGATCAGCGTGAACGATTGCGGCGGTCGGAACGGGCCTACCAGAGTAGAAGGCCCCAGCCACGATGGAATGATGGTCGGGGTCTGCTCGTCGTCTTTCCCCATGTGATTTCCTCGGACACCTTGGTAGCTAGTCAGCGGCATTCCTCAGCCAACTTCCTGCGGTCGACGAGTCCGTGTAGGGATGCATGGAGGGGTCTAGTCCTGGCCCGAATCGTACCTGCCCAAACTGACACCGTTTTTGACACCGCGAGTGATTTTCCGCTGACACCGTAGCGCCGATTCCGGTGCGTTCGGGAGAAAAAACTCTAGGAAAAATAATGGTCGGGGTGAAAGGATTTGAACCTTCGACTCCTACGTCCCGAACGTAGTGCTCTACCAGGCTGAGCTACACCCCGAATGCCTTGAACCGGCGACCCGCTGTGGAAGCGGGGC
>Ga0190271_10000605_pt1 | contig 18587 bp, 20 predicted proteins | sample Popmic356T_FD_133747 | JGI IMG/M metagenome (GOLD analysis project Ga0190271, IMG submission 133747) | Populus adjacent soil microbial communities from riparian zone of Weber River, Utah, USA - 356 T | ecosystem: Environmental > Terrestrial > Soil > Riparian zone | place: USA: Utah | collected...
CTTGACAATTAACAGGTGAATGGATCGGATGCCCCTGACTAGTCGCTTTTCCTGCGCTGTTCTTTCGACTCCGGGGCTGGACAGCGGATGGCTGGTGTTTGCGAAGAACCGGAAGATGAGCCACCGCCGCGAACCTAATCGTTTTCTGAAACTTTGATGTAATACTCATCAGCGAACCGTAGAGTGAGCGGCGGCAGATATGTCTAGAAGTGGGGGAAGGTATGAACTCGGTGATACCGCGCGACCCTGGCTGGAAGCGCACCGCAGGTGACCAGCCGTCGCCGCCCACACAGGCCACTGGTGCGCAGCCAACGCGCCCTACGAGTCTCGATACCGCTGCAGCTGCGTTGATGCGGTCGTCGGAGAACCCTCACGCCGCATGTCGGTCGAAGCCGAGCCGGAGGGTAACCACCGTGTATGGCAAATACATTGGCCGCGTAGGCGCCCTGGCGGTCGCGCTCGGCATCGGCGGTGCCATCGCCACCACCCCGGGAGTGGCGTGGGCCGACGACACCGCCTCGGAGTCAAACTCGTCAGCGACCTCGTCGGAGTCGAACTCGTCGGAGTCGGACTCGTCGGAGTCGAACTCGTCTCCGGCAGCCTCCACCGATGAGTCGGATAGCTCCGCAGATAAGTCAGACACATCGAATCCGTCGGAGATCACCACGACCCGCGAATCCGGTGCGACCGTTCGTAGGTCACGCGGCCAGCACACCTCGGGCACAACCGGTGCCAACTCGTCCACCGATGACGACACGCCTGCGGGCACGAGATCAAGACAGGTCCGACGACCGGCCGCCACGAATTCCCTGACCCCTTCGACCAGGGCCGGCGCCACCGCCCTGCGACCGCGATCATCGGGTGGGACATCCGTCCCCACGGATGGCCAGGCGGCCGACCAGCCCAATCAGCCACCTACGACCACGTTCACATCGAGATCGTCGACGTCGAATGCGCCGCAGCTGATCGAGACGGCGATCACGCCTGCCGACACACCCACGAGCAAGCCCGCCGAGTTGATCGTTGTGGCGCTGGGGTCGTTACTGGCCCCCGGTCCCCAAGACCCGCCAGAATCGCCGGCGTTGTTGGCCGTGCTGGCGTGGGCACGTCGACAGTCCATCCGAGAACTCGCCGATCAAACCACGGCACCAAGCTCGATGCAGACAGCTCAAACTGCCGCGGTAGCATCTCCGGCAGACGGGGAAGTTTCACCGGCGGGGGGCAATCCTCTCGAAGTATCCGCGCAGTCCGATGCCGACGTGCAGGTAATCGCGGTGGTAGCCGCCGCGGAGCCGGCCGCGGCGCCACTGCCCGCGCCCTGGGTCGGCGTTGATATCGGCGGACCGGCTCAGGCCGGATCCTCTTCATATGCCAATGGCGTTTTCACCGTCAATGGCTCCGGTCATGGAATCTGGCGAAGCCGCGACCAATTCCACTTCGTGCATCAGACGTTGACCGGCGATGGTCAGATCATCGCCCGGCTAACGGCTCAGGAAAGAACCGACCCCTGGGCCAAAGCCGGTGTCATGATCAAACAGTCGGCGACAGCCGGGGCGCCGTATGCCCTGTTGGCCGTCACGCCGGCTCACGGGATCGCCTTCCAGTCCGGGTTCAACAAGAAAACCCAAGCTCGCGCGATCGCGCCACCCAACGCCTGGCTCAAGCTGACCCGCACCGGCAACACCATCACCGGTTACACCTCGACCGACGGGCAGACCTGGACGCAGGTCGGATCGACAACCGTGGCCCTCGATAGCACCGCGGAGATCGGCTTGTTCGTTACCGCGCGCACCCGCTGGTGGCGCCCAGCGGCAAAGCGAGTCAACACCTCCACATTCGACAACGTCGCGGTCACCGCCGGGGTGATACCCCCGTCAATCTTCTTCGAAGACGCCAGCCCGAGGATCGGTGAGGCGGGCGGGACCGTGATGGTACCCATCGTCCGCACGGGCGATCTGACGCGAACGTCGACCGTTGAGTACGGAATTACCTCCGATACCGCAACCGCCGGGCTGGACTATGTCGGCGGAAACGGAACGGTAACGATGGGCGTGGGCGTAGCACGCGTCTTCATCCCCGTGCAAATTCTCAACGATAACCTGTCAGAGCCGACTGAGACATTTGTCGTCTCAATCGTCAATGTCGATAGCGGTTCGTCAATACTTTTCCCGCGAACAGCGCGCGTGAACATACTGGATGACGAAAACCCTGTCGACGACCCCATATCACCACCGCTGACGTCGAATTACACCGTCACGCAGCAAGTCGTTGCTTCAGGACTCAATCTACCGTTGGCGTTTGAATTTGCGCCGCAAAATCCCTCGCTGATATATGTCGCTGAGAAAAATGGTGCAATCAAACTATTCAATGTGGTTACCGGTACTCAATCTACTTTTATCGACATAAGTTCGAAAGTAAACAGCAATCAGGATCGCGGCCTGATGGACATCGCGTTGCATCCCGACTTTGGTCAGCCGGTTCAGCCCGGTCAGCCCGAGCATAATTACGTCTACGCGTTCTATGTCGTCGATCCCCCCGGTACCGCAGGCAAGGCTGGGAATGCGGGACCGGACGGCGCCGGAAACCGCTTTGCCTATCTTGTGCGTTTCACCGCCGATGCGGCGACCAATTACACGACGGCGGTTCCCGGCAGCGAAGTCATTTTGCTCGGCGGCGCCGGGCGGACGCTTGAGGACATCAGCGGAGCGGGAGCCGTCGACAGCACCAGCGACTTGAACCAGCCAGAATCCGGCTTCAACGCCCACACAGGGGAATACGTCGACGACTACATCAAGGTCGATTCGCGCAGTCACGCCGGCGGATCGCTGGCGTTCGGCCCCGACGGCGCTCTCTATGTCTCTATCGGGGACGGCGCGTCCTTCAACGGAACGGACCCGCGCGCTGTCAGTGTTCAGAAGGTAGACAGTCTGTCCGGCAAGATCCTGCGCATCGACCCGTTGACTGGCCTGGGACTACCCGACAACCCGTTTGTCGAGCCCGGCGCCGATCTCAGCACCAACCGTTCCAAGGTCTACCAGTCAGGCCTGAGAAATCCGTTTTCCATCGGGTTCGCCCAGGATGGGCGCCTTCTCATTGCGAATACAGGCTGGTTCAGTTGGGAGGAGATCGAGAGTGGCCCAGCTGGAGCAAACTTTGGCTGGCCGTATTTCGAAGGCGGTGATAATGGCGTAATTCGGCCGGCACCGGGATATCAGAGCCTCCGACGCGACGATGCGCGCGACTTTCCCAGCGCCGCCGAATTCTATGCGGAGGTCGCGAGTGGGGCCATCACGATAACACCCGCGTATCGCGCATTTGCTCACGACGAGAACACACCCGGCTATCAGCTCGAGTGTATCGTAGGCGTCGGCGCCCCGTACTCGGGATCGCGATACGCAGCCGAACTTCAGAATGACCTCTTCTTTACCAATATTACCGACGGCAATGTGTTCGTCGTCGATGCCAACGATCGCAGCAGTGTGAGATTCTTATACCGCAGCGAAGCTACCCCCGTCGCATTCAGCCAGGGACCCGACGGGTACATGTACGTTGCGAACCTCGCTGGCTCTATTGCCAGATTGCTTATAGTGCCAATTGAGGTATAGACCCAATCAGACTCCTCCGAATACGCTGACGCCGCACGGGCGCAAGCGAGGGGTGATCAGCCGCGCCTGGAGGCGTTGATGCGGTACGCCACCCACCAGCATCCCAGCATCCGCGCGTGGCTGAACAAGAACCCAAGGGTCACACTGCATTTCCCCCCAGCGCCGAACCCTTCACCTGGATCAAAACCGTCGACGAACTCCTCGGCAAGACCAAACGTGAATCAGTCAAGAACACGCGACATCAGCGGCGTGACGCGTCACCAGGTGCTGGTGCGCAGCACGATCTCGGCGGCCAGTTGCGCGGTCGAGTCGGCCGCATTGCGTCTGCCGAGCAGCTCGACCACCCGGTACTCGCCGTAGATGTATCGCTGGCTGGCCTTGGCGACGGCGCGTGCCGCCGGGGTGCTGACCAGCGCGGTGGTGTTCAACTCGACCGGCGGGCAGTGCTCGTCGCGGATCACCCCGGCGAGATCGGCCACCCGCGGATGCCCGCGATCGATCACCACCAGCCCGATGAAGCGGTCGAGCCGCGTCGCGGCGAGTTCCCACGCCAACTCCGCGCCGTGTCGGTCACCGACCAGTAGCGCCCAGCGGATGTCGAGCGAGTCGAGGATGGCGATCACCGACTTCGCGGTCAGTCGCGGATCGGGGCCGATGACAACGGTCTTCAGCGACGCCGTGTGCAGACGCTGGCACACCGCTTCATAGGCGGCGGGCGTTTGATGAGCCGCGCCGAGCAACACCACGGCGGATCCCTTCTCCGGGCCGGCGACCTCGACGGGAATGTCGAAGCCGTCAACGGTGATCGTGGGAGAGGGCATTTCGTCAAACTACAGGCAGCAGCTAAGTCCGCGGGCGGCTTTTCATGCTCTTAACCCAAACGGTCAAACGGCCTCCGCGCGTTCGGCCTGCTTGTCGGTGATCGCCAGAAAAGTCTGCGGGAGCGTGCCTTTGACGGCGACGGATGGATCCGTTGTGGGGAAGGCGATCCCGAACACCGCCATCGATCCCACGTTCTCGAACGAGAAGTAGACGCTGCTCTGGGCGCCGTTGAGGTCCATCGTCTGCTGATAGACCAGTGCATCTCCGCGTGCAGTCGGCAGCCTCGTCGTGGTCACCGGGATGCCGGGATCCGAAGGCTCGAAGTACGTCTCGTACTGGGCGCAGCGTTCGGCGGTGGCGGCCAACCGCTCGATATTCAGCGCCCATGTCAACACCGTGATGACCATCCGCGCGCCGTCGTAGGCGACCATGTACTCGGCCGCGCTGCCCGCCCCCCTCTCGGCGTTCTGCGCGATGTCGCGGGTCAACCCGTCCGTACAACCTTCGGGCGTCGAGAGCATCGGCGGCGGTGCGCCGGCGCCGTCACCTTGACCGGCGTCCTTGACGATGCGCTGGTAGCGCACCCCTGGCGGAAAGTCCGCCTCGGTGAGCACCGCGCGCTCGAGCCTGGCGCCGGGCCACGCCGCGGTGCCGCTGACCACCTGCGAACATCCGGCGAGGACCGCCGGGATGAGGGTCGCCGCGACGGCCGTTGCCACCTGCCGCCTGGTCATCCCTTCAGGCTACTCACGGCGCTCGCCTCACAGCGCAGTGAGAATCTCCGCGCCGGTACCGGTCACCACCAGGGTGTGCTCGAACTGGGCTGTCCACTTCTTGTCCTTGGTGGCCACGGTCCAGTCGTCGTCCCAAATCTCGTAATCCAGCGTCCCGAGGTTGATCATCGGTTCGATCGTGAACGTCATGCCCGGTTCGATCACGGTCTGAACGGACGGCTGGTCGTAGTGCAGCACCACCAGCCCGTTGTGGAATGTGGTGCCGATCCCGTGGCCGGTGAAGTCGCGAACCACGTTGTAACCGAACCGGTTTGCGTAGGCCTCGATGACACGGCCGACGACCGAGAGCGCCCTGCCGGGTTTGACCGCCTTGATCGCCCGCATGGTGGCCTCATGGGTGCGCTCCACCAACAGCCGGTGTTCCTCGGAGACGTTGCCCGCCAAGAACGTCGCGTTGGTGTCGCCATGCACACCGTCGATGTAGGCAGTGACGTCGATGTTCACGATGTCCCCGTCCTCGACCACGGTGGAATCCGGGATTCCGTGACAGATGATCTCGTTCAGCGACGTGCAGCAGGACTTCGGAAATCCCTTGTAGCCCAGCGTCGACGGGTACGCGCCGTGATCGACCATGTATTCGTGGGCCACCCGGTCGAGCTCGTCTGTCGTCACCCCTGGCCTGACGGCCTTGCCCGCTTCAGCGAGCGCACCGGCGGCGATCCGGCCGGCCACCCGCATCTTCTCGATCACCTCGGGCGGCTGCACCCAGGGCTCGGCGCCCTCGCGTGCGGTCGGACGTCCCACATACTCGGGTCGGGAGATCGACTTGGGTACCGGCAACGTCGGTGACACCACGCCGGGACGAAGGGCGGTCCGTACTGACATGACGCCAGACTAACGGGAGAATGGAACTCTCGTAGATGGAGAATGATGCTAGCGTTCCCGCATGCAGGTCACCCCGGGACACTTGTTCAGTCAATTGGACTTCCGTGACATCGAGGAGTCCGACGAACGCCTGGTCCTCGAATTGGACAACCGTCCCGACCTGGTGAACAGGCGCGGCGCACTGCAGGGCGGACTCGTCGCAACGCTGATCGACATCGCCGCCGGGCGACTGGCCGACCGGCGCGTCGGCCCCGGCCAGGATGTCACGACGGCGGACATGACGGTCCACTTCCTGGCCCCGATTCTCGAGGGACCCGCCCGCGCCGAGGCTACCGTGGTGCGCGCGGGGCGGCGCCTGTCGGTCATCGCAGTGGACGTCACCGACGCCGCCCGCGGCCGGCTCGCGGCGCGGGCCACCCTGAGCTTCGCGGTCCTGGACCCGCGCTGACCGTCAGCCGATGCTGGTCGTTGCCAGCGCGGCCCGCACCCGCGACGGCAACGAACCACCGTGGATCAGCCAGTCGTCCAGGGCGATCTGGATGGAGGCCATCGCCAACGCCCCCAGCAGCCGCGGCCGAGGATCGTCGGGGGCGAGCTCGGCGAAGCCTGGCGCGACCAGATCGGCGATCGCATCCTCGTAGCGAAGGTAGATCTGCAACGTCCACGCGCTGAATACCGGCGATGACCGAGTCAACGTGGCCAGCTCACGGACCTGATCGCTGATCGCATCGAAGCCGTCACCGAGATCGTCGAACGCCTCGACGACCGCACGGTCGGCCGACAACCCCGGCGGTTGGGCGTCGCGATCCCGACGGACGCGTCGGCGATCGTGGTGCGTGAGTACATCGGCGACCCAGACGCCGAGCAGCCCGCCTCAATGGTCATCGAGTGCCTCGACGGCAAAGCGCTGCAACCGATTTCCGATGCTTCGGCGGCCGAGGCGTTCACTGCGATGGCGTGGACCATCGTCAAGCTGACCACACTGCACCGCACCATCAAGCCTGAACTGCTCACCCAGCCCAACACCTTTTCGACGGCAGCGGCCGCCGAACTGGGCGGCGCGGACACCACCCCCGACAACCTGTACATGATGGGTACGTTCGTGTTGGCGCCCGACGAATCGCTGGTGCTCGAGTTCGCGCCGCCCGATACCCGATACTGGAACGACACCCTGGAGAACATCTGGCACGAATGTCTCGAACCACGCCACCGGCACAGCTCGGTCACCGACAAAGGGATCCGTCCGGACGACGCCGGGATCGTGCGGATCGCCATCGGCGCCAAGGACTTCGGTCATGGGCATTGGCTGGACACCGGTGGCAGGCACCGCGGCTTCGTCATCTGCGATGGCTCGACAGACCTGATCCGCCTGAGGTGCATACGACGGTCCGCCGCGGCGGACCCGCCTCGTGATCACCGATCGGCTCAATCCTGACCGGCTTGTCGAGCAGGCGTGCGAGGTCGCGGGCAGCGACGACTTCGGCGATGACGACACCTGGCGCGACGGGCTGCACCGACTGTGCGACGGACTGATCAACGAGGCGGGACTCAACGCCTTCGGGGTCGAGATCGCCGCGATGGACGTCGTCCGTCCGCTCACCAGCCGGCTTCAGATCGTCAACTGGCGCAAGCAGCATGCCGAGGTCGCCGCCCAGTCGGTGGTGCAGCCCATCTTCATCGTGGGCCAGCCACGGTCGGGGACGACGATCCTGTTCGACCTGCTGGCCCAGGATCGCGCGCTGCGCCCGCCGTTGACGTGGGAGGTCGACAACCCCTACCCGCTGCCGCGGCCCGAGACATACGACACCGATCCCCGGATCGCCGAAACGCAGGCCAGCATCGAGATGTCGGAGCACATCGTCCCCGGCCTGCTGGCGCACCATCCGATGGGGGCACGCGTCGGCCAGGAGTGTGTGCGCATCACGGCGGGCCAGTTCTGCAGCATGATCTTCTCGGTGCAGTAGCGCCTGCCGAGTTACTACCGCTGGCTGCTGCGCGACGCCGATCACGGGCCGGCGTATCGCTATCACCGGATGTTCCTGCAGCACCTGCAGTCCGCCGTCGCCGGGCAGTGGCTTCTGAAGTCGCCCGCACATCTGTGGCAGCTCGACAAACTGGTGGCCGAATACCCGGACGCGCTGATCGTGCAGACCCATCGCGACCCGCTCAGCGTCATCTCGTCGATCAGTGCGCTCACCCACCACCTGCGCCGGCTGGCCTCCGACGACTCGTCCATCGCCGAGTGCGCGGCGCAGTCGTGCGAGGAGATCGTCGTCGGCCTGCACCGCGGCATGATGCTGCGCGACTCCGCCGCGCTCGCCCAGCAGCGGGTGATCGATGTGCAGTTCGCCGATTTCATGCGCGATCCGTTCGTCACCGTCCGCACCCTCTACGGTGCGCTCGGCCGGGACCTGGAACCCGTCGCCGAGCAGCGGATGCGGGAGTTCCTCGCCGCCCACCCCGGGGACCGCGGGGGCAACAGGTACTGCTGGGCGGACGCCGGTTTTGACGCCGCGCAGGTGCGCGAGCAGGTGCGCGGGTATCAGCGGCGGTTCGGGGTGCCCGACGAGCCGATCAGGTAGTCCGCGGCGGCGGGCCGCTAGGTTGTCCGCAGCGGGCGCGGGAACCGGAACGACTTGCGCGGGCCGCGGATGTCCACCGAACCGCACACCACCTTGCCGGTCAGGATGACGTGCGGGCGGCCTTCGGCGGGGGCGTCCCTGCGGTGGTCGTGGGCGCTGCCCACGTTGACCTCGACGTCGTCGATCGAGGCGCTCGCACCGTCGGGCAGCCGCAGATCCAGTCCGCCGAACTTCATGTCGAGCTCGATGACGACGATGGGGCCGGCGAACCGCGCACGCGTCAGGTCCAACTCCACCGAACCCATGCGGCGGTGCAGGGCCAGCCGGCTGGGCACCACCCATTCGCCCTGGCGCTTCAGTGACCCGAGCACGCCGCGCAGTTCGACGCGGTCAGCCGCGGAGGTGACGATCGCGCCGGGGCCGGGCAGGTCGCCGACCAGGGTGTCGAGATCAGAGCGCAACCGGGCCCGCGACACCATCGCCGAGCGTTCCTCGAACTCCTCGATGTCGATCAGTCCGAGGGCGACCGCGTTGTGCAGCCGGCGCAGCGTACCGTTGCGGTCCGCGTCGGAGATCCTCATCTCGACCGCGTCGGGGGAAAAGTGGTTGATATCGGTCATGGCGTCCTCCACGGTACCGCCGTCAGCTGCTCAGACCGCGCGCAGTCGGTGTGATCCCCGGCAATCCTCAGGCCAGATAGCCCGGCGGCAATTCATCGAGCATGCCCTTGAGCATCCGCACGGCGTACTCCGAACTTCCGCCGCCGACGATCAAAGCCGAGAACGCCATGTCGCCGCGGTACCCGGCGAACCACGAGTGTGAGCCACCGGCGAACTCGGCCTCGCCGGTCTTGCCGCGCACATCGCCGGAACCCTGCAGGTCCTTGGCGGTGCCGTTGGTGACGACCAGACGCATCATCGGCCGCAGACTGTCCACCACGCTCGCCGAGATGGGCTGGCCCCCACCGGTGATCTGCGTTTGGCGACCTTCGATGAGGTGGGGCACCGGGGTCTGGCCCGCGGCGACGGTCGCGGCGGCCATCGCCATCCCGAACGGACTGACCAGCACCTTGCCCTGACCAAACCCGTCCTCGGTGCGTTCGGTGAGGTTCACGGTGGGCGGCACCGATCCGCTGACGGTGTCGATGCCCTCGATGTGGTAGTCCGGCCCGATGCCGTACTGCGCGGCGGACTGGGTGAGACCGCGCGGGGGCATCCGGCTGGCGAGTTCGGCGAAGGTGGTGTTGCAGGAACTGGCGAACGCCCGCGACATCGGCACCGTGCCGAGATCGAATCCACCGTAGTTGGGCACCGTGCGGTGGCCGATGTCCATCTGTCCTGGGCATCCGAGAAGTGTGTTGGGCGTGGCCATGTCGCGCTCGATCGCCGCGCCCGCGGTGACGATCTTGAACGTCGATCCCGGCGGGAACAGGCCCATGGTGGCGAGCGGACCGTCGCGATCGGCTGCCGCGTTCTGCGCGACGGCCAGGATCTCCCCGGTCGACGGCTTGATGACCACGATCATCGCCTGATTGCCCGCGGTGTTGACGGCATGTTGCGCGGCGATCTGAATCGAACGGTCCAGGCTGAGGGTCACCGACGGCGCCGGCTCGCCGGGCACCTCGTGCAGGACGTCGATGTCGACGCCGTTCTGGTTGACGGTGACGATGCGCCACCCGGAGGTGCCGTCGAGTTCCTCGGCGACGGCGTTCTTGACCTGGTTGACCAGTGCGGGCGCGAAATCGTCGTCGGTGGGCTCCATTTCGGGCTGTGGGGTGATGACCACACCGGGCAGGGCACCGATGGCTCCTACGACCGCGTCGTGGTCGGCTTGCCGCAGGGTGATCAGGCTCAGCGCGCCGTCGTTCGAGCTGGCAAGCTCGGCGAGGCGCTGCGGATCCAGGGTGTTGTCGAACCGGTGGAGTGCGCCGGCGACGGCCCGTGCGGTGGGCATCAGCTCGGTGCCCGCCGCCTTGGCATCCAGCGCGACGTGATACCGGTAGCCGGGCACCAATACGTCGGTGCCGCCGCGTTCGTTGACCGAGGCGCGCGGCGGGGCGTCGGCGCGCAGTGCCAGGGTCTGGTTCTCCCCCAGCCTCGGGTGCACACCGGTGGCGCTCCAGCGGACTTCCCAGCGCCCCTCCTCACGGACCATGTTGAGCTGTCCGTCGTAGGTCCAGGTGCGGTCCTTGGGCAGGTGCCAGGTGTAGCGATAGGCGATGCTCCCGGTGTCCTCGGCGTACTTCGAGCTCAGGATCTGCGCATCCAGTCCGGTGGCCTGCAGGCCCGCCCACGCCTCGTTGAGCACCGCCCTCGCGGCTTCCGGGCGGTCGCTGAGCTCGGCCGCCGCCGCGGTGTCACCGACGGCCAGCGCGGCGAAGAACTCCTCGGCCGCGGGCTCGGGTCCGTTGGGTCGGGGTGTGCAGGCGCCGAGTGCGACGACCAGCGCGGCCACCGTGGCCACGCCGGCCATACGTGTTGCTGATGAGAACAATGTTGCCATTGGGGCTGATGTTAGGAAGTAACGATCCGATTTCGGCGCAGGCGCACCGACAGATTGCGCCCAAACGTCGGGTTGGGCGCGCAAGTGCGAGAGATGTCGACCAGAACGTCGATCTCGACGCAGTCGAAAACAGGAACAGATCAGATTCCGGCGGCCGGCGTCCGAACGACCAGCGGAACCGCCGGGAAGTAGGCGGCCATCTCCGAGCGTGACGTGCGCAGCGCCGCTGTGCCGTAGCCCTGTTTGCGGTGATGGGGGTGGATCCATATCCGGACCTCGACCTCCCCGTCGCAGAGCTCGCCGAACACCATGCCGACCTTCGTCGAGCCGACCTCGGCCACCAGCCAGGCCGCCTCCTCGGCGGCGACCCGTGCGACCGCGTCGCGAATCTCGTCGCTGAGATCGCCCGCAGGCGCGGCCGTGCCGTCACCGGCCGAACGCATGTCATCGGTCCGGGCGGCGAAGATGTCCCGGTCGCTGTCGGCGGCGAACGGCCGCAACATCATTCGGCGCGCGGGCCGGTCAGGCGCGGCGGAGGTGAACGACAGCTCCTGGCTGGTGAGGTTCTCCAGCTCGGCAGCGATCCTGCGACGCGACACCTTGGTGAGCCTGTCGAACGACAACCTCAGGACCGCTTCGGCCGCCGCCACGGACGTGTCCAGAAGGTCGGCGATCGCTTCGATGGCCGCGTCGTAGTCCTCGGAGGCGACGACGGCATCGAGCACCTCGTGTCTGCGGGCGAGAGCGTGCACGAGCGCGTCGGCGATAACCCGCTCGGCCGTCGTGTCGTGCGCGGTCATGCCCCAAGGGTATGCGGCCGCGGAGTTCAGTCCAGCAACACGGTGGCGAACGATCCCACCTCGATGAATCCGACCCGCGCGTAGGCCGCCCGCGCCACGGTGTTGAAGCTGTTGACGTACAGACTCGCGATGCGGCCGCTGCGCACGACGGCGGCGGCCAGCGCGGCGGTTCCGGTGGTCCCGATGCCGCGCCCGCGCCGGTCCGGGTGCACCCACACGCCTTGTATCTGGCCGACGGCCGGCGATTGCGAGCCGACTTCGGCCTTGAACACCACCTCACCGCGCTCGAACCGGGCCCACGCCCGACCGGCGGCGATCAGCCCGGCGACCCGGCGCCGGTAGCCTCGGCCGCCGTCTCCGGTGCGCGGGTCGATGCCGACCTCGCCGATGAACATGTCGATAGCCGCGACGAGGTAGGCGTCGAGTTCGTCGATGCGGACCGGCCGGACCGTGGGGTCGATCGCGCAAGCGGGGGCGGTGCTCAGCGCCATCAGCGGCTGATGCGCACGCACGTCCCTGGCGGGGCCCCAGACGTGTTCGAGGCGCTGCCACATGGGCAGGACCAGTTCGGCGCGGCCGACCAGGGACGAACATCGCCGCGCCTGGCTCATCGCCTTGTCAGCGAACGCGTTCAGATCGGTCAGTTCGCCCCGCAATGGGATCAGGTTTGCCCCGGCGTAACACAGTGATTCGTTCGCCCGGCGCCGTGTCCACAGTTCACCGCCGATCCCGGCGGGTTCGATGCCGTGCTCGGCGACGCGGGAGGCGACCATGCAGGCTGCGACCGGGTCGTCGTCGAGAACCTGGCGAACCGCTGCCATATCGCGGATGTCGCGCACCACCGACACCCTTCGCTCGTCAACGAGGCGAAAAAGCGGAGGAGCCGACATCTGGACTCTTTCTGCGACTAACTCTGAGCAGCGCGCCCCGCACCGCCGGGGACAGGCTTCAGCTTACGGTCACAATAGGCGAACCGCTGGCATCCTCCGAACCGCGTTCTGCCCCAATTCCTTCTTTCATCTCGGAGGCGAGCCGCAGCGCCTCCTCGATGAGCGTCTCGACGATGAGGGCTTCGGGCACCGTCTTGATGACCTCGCCCTTGACGAAGATCTGCCCCTTGCCATTTCCCGATGCGACGCCGAGGTCGGCTTCGCGGGCTTCGCCGGGCCCGTTGACGACACAGCCCATCACTGCGACCCGAAGCGGCACGTCCATGCCCTCCAGGCCGGCGGTCACCTCGTTGGCGAGGGTGTAAACGTCGACCTGGGCGCGCCCGCACGACGGGCACGACACGATCTCCAGGCCACGCGGGCGCAGGTTCAGCGACTCGAGGATCTGGTTGCCGACCTTGATCTCCTCGACCGGTGGGGCGGACAGCGACACCCGGATGGTGTCGCCGATGCCCTTGGACAGCAGCGCACCGAACGCGACCGCCGACTTGATGGTGCCCTGGAAGGCCGGCCCGGCCTCGGTGACACCCAGGTGCAGGGGGTAATCGCATTTCGAGGCCAGCAGCTCGTAGGCCGCGACCATGATGACGGGGTCATTGTGCTTGACGCTGATCTTGATGTCGCCGAAGCCGTGTTCCTCGAACAGCGAGGCCTCCCACAGCGCCGATTCGACCAGCGCCTCGGGCGTGGCCTTGCCGTACTTCTCCATGAAGCGCTTGTCCAGCGACCCGGCGTTCACACCGATGCGGATCGGGATGCCCGCGGCCGCCGCCGCCTTGGCGACCTCCTTGACCCGGCCGTCGAATTCCTTGATGTTGCCCGGATTGACGCGCACGGCGGCGCAACCTGCATCAATGGCGGCGAAGATGTACTTGGGCTGGAAATGGATGTCGGCGATCACCGGGATGTTCGCCTTCTTGGCGATGATCGGGAGCGCGTCGGCGTCCTCCTGGCGCGGGCAGGCCACCCGCACGATGTCGCAGCCCGACGCGGTCAGCTCGGCGATCTGCTGAAGCGTCGCGTTGATGTCATGGGTCTTGGTGGTGCACATCGACTGCACCGAGATCGGGAAGTCGCTGCCGACGCCGACATCCCGCACCATGAGCTGTCGGGTCTTGCGGCGCGGCGCGAGGATCGGCGCGGGTGGCGCGGGCATCCCCAGTCCGATGGACGTGGTCATGGAAGTCTCCTATTGGAAAAGCCTGATGGGGTTGACCAGGTCCGCGGTGACGGTCAACAGCATGTAACCGACCACGAACACCAGGACGACGTAGGTGGCGGGCATCAGCTTGAGGTAGTTCACCGGCCCGGCGGCCACCATGCCGCGCGCCGTCCGGAACATGTTGCGAAGCTTCTCGAACACGGCGATCGCGATGTGACCGCCGTCGAACGGGAGCAGCGGGACCAGGTTGATCGCGCCGAGCACGAAGTTCAGCTGGGCGAGGAAGAACCAGAACGCCACCCACAGCCCGGCATCGACGGTGTCGCCGCCGATGATGCTGGCACCGACGACGCTGATCGGCGTTTCGGGGTCGCGTTCACCGCCGCCGATGGAGTGCACCAGCGCGCCGACCTTGGTCGGGATCTTGGCCAGCGACTTCCCGATCTCCACGGCGAGGTCGCCGGTGAATGCGAACGTACCGGGCACCGCCGAGAGCGGGTTGTACTGCGTCGGACCGAACTGGGCGGCGGCGATCCCGATGGCGCCGACCGTCGCCAGCTCGTCACCCTCGCCGGTGAGCCGCTGCGTCTGCGCGACATTGACCACGGTGCTGGTCTGTTCACCGTCGCGCTCGTAGACGACCGCCGTGGGACCGGACGCCTTCTGAAGCGCCGCCCTGGCCTCGTCGAAGGTACTGACCGACGTGTCGCCGACCTTCACGATCACGTCACCGGAACGAATTCCCGCTTCGGCGGCCGGGCCCGGGCCGGCGCACTCGGCGACCTGGTCCTTGCTGATTTGCGCTGCAACACAACCGGTTTCGCCGACAACGGCGGTGGTGGGCGGATGCAGGTTGGGCAGGCCCCAGATGATCGCGATCGCGTAGATCAGCACCAGGCCGATGACGAAGTTCATACCGGGCCCCGCGGCCAGCACCGCGACACGCTTCCACGTCTTCTGCCTGTACATCGCGTAGGGGCGCTCGTCGGGTGTGAGTTCCTCGACCGACGTCATGCCCGCGATGTCACAGAAGCCGCCCAACGGGACCGCCTTGACGCCGTACTCGGTGTCCCCCAGCCTGTTGGGCCTACGGGTGGACCACAGCGTGGGACCGAAGCCGACGAAGTAGCGGCGCACCTTCATCCCGGTCGCCCGCGCGACCCACATGTGACCGCACTCGTGCAGCGCCACCGACAGCAGGATGGCGAGTGCAAAGAGCACGATGCCGAGCGCGAACATCATGTGGCGGCCTGTCCTATCTGCTGAATCTCGTGGTACCTGCGTGATCGTGCTCGACGGCGCGCCGAGCCCGGTCGCGGGCCCAATCCTGCGCGTCGAGTACGTCCTCCACGGTAGCTGGTTCGGCCGACCACTGGTCGGCAGCGCGCAGCACGTGCGAGATGGTTCGCACGATCGCAGGGAACGGGATGCGGCCGTCGAGGAACGCCGCTGCGGCTTCTTCGTTGGCGGCGTTGTACACCGCGGTCAGGCAGCCGCCGCCCCGACCGGCTTCGCGGGCCAGGTCAACGGCCGGGAAGACGTCCCCATCCAGCGGTTCGAAGTCCCAGCTGGAGGCCGTGGTGAAATCGCATGCCGACGCGGCGCCGGCGACCCGGGCGGGCCAACCCAGCGCGAGTGCGATCGGCAGCTTCATGTCGGGCGGGCTGGCCTGCGCCAGCGTCGAGCCGTCGGTGAACGTCACCATCGAGTGCACGATCGACTGTGGGTGCACCACGACATCGATGCGGTCGTAGTCGACCCCGAAGAGCAGGTGGGTCTCGATCAGTTCGAGGCCCTTGTTGACCAGGGACGCCGAATTCAGGGTGTTCATCGGCCCCATCGACCAGGTGGGATGCGCGCCCGCCTGTTCGGGTGTGACGTGCTCGAGACCCTCAGCGGTCCAGCCGCGGAACGGGCCCCCCGACGCGGTCAGGACCAGCTTGGCGATCTCGTCGGCGCTGCCGCCGCGCAGGCATTGCGCCAACGCGGAATGCTCGGAGTCGACCGGGACGATCTGCCCGGGTCCCGCCGCCTTGACCACCAGCGGGCCGCCCGCGACGAGGGACTCCTTATTGGCCAGCGCCAGCCGGGCGCCGGTGGCCAGCGCCGCCAGCGTGGGTTTCAGGCCCAGGGCGCCCACCAGCGCGTTGAGCACCACGTCTACTCCGGAAGTTTCGGCGGTCCTCTCTATCAGCCGGGTGACTGCGTCCGGCCCCGAGTAGCTGACGTCGCCGATCACGGCGGCGGCAGCGGGATCGGCGACCGCGATGTTCGACACACCGGTCTCGCTGCGCTGCCGGGCCAGTAGGTCCGGGTTGCCGCCGCCGGCGGCGAGCCCGACGACTTCGAAGCGCTCGGGGTTGGCGGCGATGACGTCCAGCGCCTGGGTACCGACCGATCCGGTGCTGCCGAGGATCAGCACCCGCAGCCTGTCGCACTCACCAGATCGAGTCACCGGTTCATTGTGCCCGGGCGTCCTGGCCTTTCCGCAAGTAGCAGAAGGCGCCAGCGATGTGACGGACATCCGAACGAGGAAGGCGTCGCAATGGTGACACGAATGTGACGAATGTGATGGTGACCCATCCCACCCGCGCAGGGAACCGAATGCCGGTCGAGAGGACGGGCAACGGTGTCTGTCCGCGACGGAATGGGAAGTGATGAACACAGTTCACCGAAAGTCGGCTGCAGCGGCAGGCCTCGCCGCGGTCGCGATCTTTGGCGCAGCGGCGTGTTCCAGCAACAGCAGCACCGAGGCGTCGGAAACGTCCACCACGTCGTCGGCGGCTGCGGAGACCACTTCGGCGGCCCCGGCAACCACCAGCGCGGCGGCCGCCCCTGCGGCCGACCTCATCGGCACTGGGTGCGCCGCGTACGCCGAGCAGGTGCCCTCAGGTCCCGGTTCGGTGGCGGGCATGGCACAGGATCCGGTGACCGTCGCGGCATCGAACAATCCGATGCTCAAGACCTTGACCCAGGCGCTGTCGGGTCAGCTCAACCCGAACGTCAACCTGGTGGACACGCTCGACGGCGGTGAGTTCACCGTGTTCGCGCCCACCGACGACGCGTTCGCCAAGATCGATCCAGCCACGATCGAGACGCTCAAGACCGACTCGGATCTGCTGACGAGCATCCTGACGTATCACGTAGTGCCCGGTCAGGCCGGCCCGACGCAGGTCGCCGGGGAGCATGCGACAGTTCAGGGTGCGACGCTGAACGTCGTCGGCGCGGGCAACGACCTCAAGGTCAACGATGCCGGCCTGGTGTGCGGCGGAGTGCGCGCCAGCAACGCGACGATCTACATGATCGATACCGTGCTGATGCCACCGGCAAGCTAGCGCACAGCTTACGCAGATCCCCGACACGTCGCGGCGTGCCGGGGATTCTGCCTGTCGATGTCCGATCGGCCGCGGACCGACTCCATATGGCCCATCCAAAACCGGTGCGGTGGATAGCAACTGAACAACAATGCTGATATTCGTCGAATTCCCGATGCTCTTCTTCGCCGGAAACCCAAGGCCCCCGAATCTATTCGAAGAAGAGGCGGTACGAAACCCATCCGCTTCGAGATCAGCGACGAATAGCACAGGTAAACGTCAATACGCAGTGGCCGTCACACCCGGCCGATGCAGTGAAGGGAAGTCAAAGATATGACGATGAACGCAAAAGCATTGGCAGGGGCTGGGTTAGCGGTGGCCGCGACAATCGGTCTCTCGCTCGGGACAGCCACCACGGCGAGTGCAGAACTCGCGGGACCGGGGTGCGCGGCTTACGCCGAGCAGGTGCCCATGGGCCCAGGCTCAGTGCAGGGCATGGCGATGGCACCCGTCGCCGTCGCGGCGTCGAACAACCCGCTACTGACAACCCTCACCAAAGCTGTTTCGGGACAACTCAATCCGCAGGTGAATCTGGTGGACACCCTCAATGGTGGTCAGTTCACCATATTCGCACCGACCGACGAGGCGTTCGCCAAAATCGATCCCGCGACCATCGAGCAACTCAAGACAGACGCTCCGCTGCTCACCAATATCCTTACCTACCATGTGGTTCCGGGACAGGTCAGCCCGGCGCATGTGGTCGGCACCCATAAGACGGTGCAGGGCGGCGACGTCACCGTCACCGGCAACCCGACCGCGCTCAAGGTCAACAACGCGTCCGTGGCTTGCGGTGGTGTGCAGACCGCCAACGCGACGGTGTACCTGATCGACACGGTGCTGATGCCGCCGGCCGCCTGACGCGCCACGTCTCGATGACGGAGGATCCCCCGCATCCTCCCGCGGCCATGCGGGGGATTCCTCGTCGCGGCGTGTCGTTCAGGTATTTCTGATGGATCCGCTTCGGGCGGACGGGTCGGCGGTCGCCTCGATCTTGACGACCTTGCCGTCGCGGATCGTCAACACCACCACGGCGAACAACCTGCCGCGCTCGAACGCAAGCAGCACGGATTGCCCCGGCGGCCCACCCACCACGACGACCCCGGGACCCAGATAGCGCAACAGGTTGGCCGCGACGTCGTGCGGGCCGTGGTTCACCTGCGGCGGTGGCGCC
>Ga0190271_10000606_pt1 | contig 18571 bp, 22 predicted proteins | sample Popmic356T_FD_133747 | JGI IMG/M metagenome (GOLD analysis project Ga0190271, IMG submission 133747) | Populus adjacent soil microbial communities from riparian zone of Weber River, Utah, USA - 356 T | ecosystem: Environmental > Terrestrial > Soil > Riparian zone | place: USA: Utah | collected...
GACCGGCAACTCGGTCATGCAAGTGCCGTTCACGCGCAACAGCCACAACCACATTCTGGAGCAATACGAGGAAGTCGTCTTCCGCGTCATCGCCAACAGTGACGGCAATCACGCCGTGTGGTCAGTGTCGGGAGCGACCGCCTGATGTTCATTCCTGCGAGCCTTGGCGGGGCTGCCCGTCCCCGCGCACCATTGCCTTCGGTCGAGCGGAGCGTCTGGTATCCGACGATTGAGCCGACAGGCGCATCGGTGGTGGCCGACACGGCGTGGCCGGATAATGTTGGCATCAATATGGGCGTGCTGTTCACGGTCGGCGTCAACGGCGTCATCCGCTCGGTCTGCTACTACCGCTTCTCCGATCTTCAGGCCCCCACTGGCACGGTCGCGATCTGGCGGGTAGACCATGAATATAACACGCCGGGGAGCGAGTTGCTCGTCGCATCGGTCAACTTCACCGGTCACAGCGGCGTTGGCTGGAAGCGCGTCGACTTCCCTACGCCGATCCCGTGTGAAGGTCAGTTCGCCTACAAGGCGTCGATCTGGTTGCCAGTGAGCGGCGATGGTTTCGTGCATTACGCCGGGTCGGCGCAGCATTTTACGCTCAAGAGTTCGTATTCGGAAAACAACTTCATCACGATGTGGCTGGCCGATGGCCGTCCCGATCCGCGCGGCTTCTATAGAGGCAACGGGCACTATAAGTACGGGGTTCTTGCCTGCCCCAACGAGAACTGGCTCCAGAGCAACTACTGGGTCGATGTCATCGTCTATGGCTCACCGCTGCCTGAGCCGCCCTTGCCGCCGCTTAATATTAAATGGCCGATCCTGTCGGGTTATCCAGATGCAACTACGACCGGCGTCCCGGCCGGCACCGTGCTGACGCCTTATCGGGGTGATCTTTACACGACGGCGGACGGCCAGATCATCGAGAACCTTGACGTGACGGACGGCGGCATTCGCGTTTTTCATAATAACGTCACGGTGCGCAAATGCCGGCTACGCTATCCCGGCAACTCGCTGATCAGCGTTGAGTTCGTCTGTCTCGGGACAATCATCGAAGACTGCGAAATCGACGGCACCGGGCGCAATAACCATCCATCCAACGGTATTGTCGGTGCGCCGATGATCGTGCGCCGCAACAACATCTACCGGACTGAGAATGGCTTTATTTCCTTCGGCTATGCCGATCAAGCTGGCACCACGGTGATTATCGAAGACAACTTCATCCATAATTTGAGGTCGGGGCCGGGCGGCCCGCCGCATTACGACAACCTGCAGTTCGATGGCGGGCAGGGCAACATCATCATGCGTCACAACACGCTGTTCAATGAGTTTAGCGACACGTCTGCCATCATGCTCGATAACGAATACGGACGGCTGTTCGATATTCTTATTGAGGACAATCTGGTCGGCGGTGGCGGTTACGCGTTCTACTGTATCACCCAGACGGCGACGCCCGGTGCCAACCCGATCACCAATATCAAGTACCACAACAACAAGATGCACACGGGCTACTGGGGCTATTTCACGACACGCGATGAGGCCGAGATAGAGTTTGCCGGCAACCAGCATCTCGATCACGGCGGCGTCTATGATCAGCCGACCTTCGGCGGCTTCCTCACCGGCCAGATCGTGCCGGAAAGCCTGACGGGCTTTGTGTTCAACGCTTCGGCCGGCATCAGCGGCGATACCGTCAATCCGGACATTGGCGGCATCACGATTGGCACCTCGTTCACGGTGCCGAAAGCAGGTGTGATCAACGGCATTAATTTCTGGCGGCCGAACCAAAGCTCAACGACGGCAGCCAAGATCGGGCTGTGGAAGTGGACCGGCAGCAGCCGGACTGGCGGCACTACCCTGCTGGCCTCGCAGTCATTCACGGAAGTTAACCGATCAAAGAGTTTCAATCTCTCGTTCACGACGCCCGTCCCCGTCAGCGCCAACGACAATCTTCTGGTTGGTGTCTTCATCCCGCGCGGCTCCGATGGCAATTGCTGGTACATGGTGAGCCACGGCTACTTCTGGCCCAACGCAAAGCTCAGCCAGTGGGGCACGTTCACCGCTTTCAGCAACAACAGCGCGCTGATCGTCAACGGCTTTGAAAGCTGCAACGGCATGTACGCCTACGGCCCCGACCTTCAGCCGCCGACCAACATCACCAGCAACGACTCGTTCTACTGGGTCGATCCTGTCTTTGCTGCGCCGTGGTAGGAGTGATCACATGGCTCTCGATTTCCCTCTGGCCCCGATCAACGGGCAAACCTTCACCGCCCCAAACGGCATAATTTATACCTATCAGACGCCACCGGGCCGCTGGAACGATACGGGCGGCGATGATGATGGCGGCGGTAGTGGCGGGCCTGCCACGCCCACAGGGCCGGCGGGCGGCGATTTGATGGGCGACTATCCCAATCCGGAGATCAATCCGGAAGTCATCGATGATCGTGTCAACGGCCTGCTGGTCGCCGGCTCCAATATCACCCTGTCGTACAGCGACGCGGGTGACAGCCTGATCATCGCCTCGACGGCGACGGGTGGCGGCGGCACCGGCACCGTGACCGACGTGACGGTGACTTCAGCCAACGGGCTTGCCGGCTCGGTGGTCAATGGCTCGACAACTCCCGCCATCACGCTCAGCACCACCATCGATGGCCTGCTCAAAGGCAACGCCGGGGCCGTCCAGATGGCCTCGCCCGTCACTGACTATTTGACCCCGCTGAACGCAGCGGGGCTTTATCTGCTGAAGACCGGCGGCACGCTGACCGGCGACGTGACGTTCAGAAGGTTCATAGGCGACAACACCATTCTTGATTCGGCAGGAGTCGCTTCTGGAATTCAAATTTATGCCACCGGCACCGGCAACAGGAACAGCATAGGCGCGTCCGCCGGCTCGTTCGATCTACGCTCGACGGGGGCGTACAATTTTTACTGGGGGGCCGGTGCTACCGCGCCCAATCATCTTGCCACGCTGGACTCGACGGCACTTCAACTCGACGTGCCGCTGACGGCACCGTCAGCGATCTTGAGCGCGGGACCCACCTATCCCAACGACTCGAACTTGGTGGCGACCACGGCCTTCGTGACCGATGCGGTTGCAGCAGGTGGTGGCGGTGGCATCTCCGAAGCGCCCATTGATACCAATGTCTATGGCCGCAAGGATGCGGGATGGACCGAGATTGTCGATATATCGAGCGGCACCTACCAGAACTACCTGTTCAATGCCGGAACTACGCCGCCGCCCGCTTTGGGCTCGGTGCGCTTCAACAATGTGAGCCAGAACTCCGTCAACGGCATTTATTTCAGCTTCACCACCAACGACACCAACGCCGTCAATCTGGAGACGTACTGGGTCCAGCGAGTGAAGGTCGGAGACTTCTTCTATTTTCAGGACAAGGACGATCCGCTCAAGTGGAAGCTGTTTGAGTTGGTGGCACCCTACACCGACAGCGGCAACTACGCGTCCATGTCGGTGGTGTGGCGGGCGGGTGGCAACGACCTGACAGCGGGCCGCATCATCGTCACCCGCGAAGGAGCCAGTGTCGCCACGCCGATTGGCGAAGCTCCCAACGATGGCTTGCCGTATGTCCGCAAGAGTCTGGGTTGGGACGATTTCACCAACGACATGGCGCTCAAGGCCAATGTCGCCGCACCGACATTCACGGGGGACGCCAAGGCTGTAACTCCTACCTTTCCCGACAACGACACCTCGATTGCAACGACGGCCTATGTCACCACGGCCGTCAGTGTCATCGAGCAGAACCTTCAGTCGGGCACCTACACGACGGTGCTGGCCGATGCGGGCAAGCACATCTACCGCCCCGGCGGCTCTGCTACCGCGACCCTCACCATTGCAGCCAATGCCAGCGTGGCTTATCCGACCGGTACGACCATCACTTTTGTCAACATATCGGCCAACGCCGCCACCATCGCCACCAGCGATACGTTGTTGTGGAGCCCCACCTTGGCTACCGGATCGCGTACCTTGGGATCGGGCGGTGTAGCGACGGCGATCAAGCTAGCGGCGACAACTTGGGTCGTCAGTGGCACGGCGCTGACATGACGGCACGGGCGCTCCTGCTGGCGGGGGACACCACGGTTGGTGGCGGCGGTGGCGGCCCGGCATTTGGCGATGTCATTCAGTCCAACAGTGGCGCGTCTGCACTGGCAACAACTGCTCCGACGCTGCCCGCACCGACGACGGCCGGCAGCCTCGTCGTCCTGACGTTTGCCGCCGACGACTACAACGGCACGGTCAACGCCGGCTGGACGGAAAGCTCCGAGATGGAGCAGCAGACTTTCCACGGCGGCTATTTGTGGTGGCTCAAGGCGACCGCTGCCATGACGATTCCGTCATACACCATTGGCTCGGCGTCGCGCTCAGCGTGGACGCTGGTCGAATACGCCGGGACATTCAACGCCTCGCCCTACGATGTCAGCGAGGGGCAGTTCCAGCAGACCTCGACCAACAACTACACGACCGCCAACATGACGCCAACGGCCGGTGCGCGGCTGCTGGTGGCGGGGCTCAATGCGCAGCACGCATCAGTGGACCTCACAGCGTGGGCTAGCTTTACCAACTCTTTCACGCAATCAGCCGCCTCGCTGTCCAACGGGGCCAATCCACGCCTGTCTATCGTGCAGCTTCGCCTCGTCGTTACGGCGAATGGCAGCACCGCCTATTCGACGGGCGGCGATCACGGCGTGACAGCATCGCAGTCGCGCTCGGCGCTGATCATTGCGTTCAAGTGACCTAGCCCAGCAAGGGATCGATCTGGCCGACGACGATGGGTCCGAAGCTGCGGACGATATCGGCCTTGAGCTTGTCCACTATCTCGGGCGCAAGATCGACGGTCCAATTAACGTCGCCGGTCCCTTCGATGTGCTTCAAGGCATCGTAAATGGTCTTGCCGACCATGTACCGCCCGACCGATTCGTCTTTGGTGTAGGTCGTGCCGGGCGGCGGTGAGCCCAAGGCTACTGTGTACAGGACCGATCCGACCGTCCATAGCTGGCCGGTATCGGGGTGTCGGAGCGCATGTCCATCAAAGTCCACAAGAACAGTACCAACTCTGATTTCCATCATCGCTCCTTGCGCTTGAACTGCGGATGCAGCGGCTCCAGCAAGGGTAGCCTCTCGACCCCCCATTCCAGAAAGCCATTTTGCGGCGTCGCCAACTCTTCCGGAGCGATGGGCTGCGGGCGCAAGTAGATGCCGGCGGTGAAGCGCATGGGCTTTTCTTCGGGGCCAATCTCGACGGTGGTCGGCGTCCGGCGATAGTAGGAGGGATGGCCCTCCAGCCGGTCGACCGCTTCCAGCCCGGCGTGCGTCAGCTTGTAAAGCTCACCGACGATCCGGCCGAGATAGGGCTTGTAGACCTTGTGCAGAGCCTCGCCGGGCTGCCAGACGAAAGGGAAGCCCGCCGTCAGCACGAAGTTTTCCATCGTGCAGGCTTCGCCAATGAAGCGCGACTTGTGCTTCACCAGAAGGCCGTTGTTGCCCCACGGTCGCTTCAGCGTGCCGTAGACGAAAAGATAATGCGGGTGGGTGGTCAGGACATCATTCATTTATCCACTATACTTATTTTGGCGGAAACTTCAACACCACTGGAAAATTAGGGAAAAATCCTTAATATAGGGGGATGGATTACCTTACCCCTACCAGCCTTCGCGAGAAGGCACCCGCAACGCAAAAGCTGGCCAAGAACAGCGATGCGTTGATCGACACTTCGGCTTTCCTGCGTCACGTCGCGCAGGCTGGCTTCCGCCCGGTCTTTGCCGCACAGGGCAAGGCCCACGCCGACGTGGACAGCCCTGAGAAGGGCAGGCACTTCGTCGTCGCGGGAAACTCAGACGGTGCCTGTTATGCCATCCTGAACTCCCACACCGTCTACCGGCGGGCATGGCTCGGCGCGGGCTTCTACGAGGGCTCGACGTTCCTGATCGGGGCCGTGGTGCCCCTGCCACGGTGGCGCGGTTTCGAGGACCCGCTGCGGGAACTGATCGGCTATCGGGCGGGGCTGGAAGCGGCAAAAACGGCTCTGAATGTGTGGCGGCCCGAGGTGCATCAGGAACGCTGGCTGGCCAAGAAATTCGCTTCCACGGCCTATTTACCGGGCCACAAGCCGGCCTATCACAAGGCCCTTATGTCGCCCGATGGCCAGCACCTATCGGGCTTCTATATCCTGCTCCACATGATGAGGGCCGTGATGGAAGGCGGACTCGACCCTGAGCCCAGCAAGGACTTGCCGCGCCGCCGCAAGGTCAAGCCGCTCAAGGGACCGGACGCCATGATGCAGGCGGCCAACGCCGCCTTCCGCACCGGATTGGACGCAATCCGGAAATATAGACTTACCGATACCGCGCTCAACTTCCCCAGCTACAAGCGGACTTGACCGAGGACGACCTCTGGACCTTGATCCGGCCCCGCTTGCGGGGCCGGTGGTGGCGTCTGGAGTCGGTCGTGCCGGACGGGCTGCCCGACACGTTCGGCCTGTGGGACCAGCAGACGTGGTGGTGCGAGCTAAAGGTCGGCAAGCCGGCGATCAAAAAGCTCAGGCCCCGGCAGATCGAATTCGGCTACGAGTGCATCCGCCACCACATCCCGTTCTATACCTGCTTCGGCTGGTACGGTCGGCCGTTCTTCTACTGCGACTTCAAATTTGCAATCGAAGTTGTACCACCTTTTTATCGACCGGTAGCCGTTGCATGAGGGCAAGCTCTAGCTGCGATTGGATATCGTAGCTGTCGACGCCTTGCCGTCCGTCCGCCCAATCAAGGGCGCGGATGAAGTCGTCTATCGTCATGTTGAGGCCGCGATCTCGCATTGCCATGAGCGTCAGCTTCAGTTCGTTGTAGGTCATGGTGTGCCCCTTGGAGGAGGTGTGGCGAGGCCATGATGGTTCGCGCAAGGTCGGCTGTAGCAGCGTGTGCATCGAGTATAAGCTCATCAACAGTCCCCGGTGTTACGAAATCTACATACAATGCCGAGTGCTGCTGACCAAGCCTGTGTATACGGCCTTCACTCTGCCAGCGATGTTCTCGATTGAACGTGTTGGAATAGTAGAACGACGTGTTGCAGCATTGTAGGCCGTCTAGGCCGGTGCTGCCCGACGCGACATTGAGGATCATGTAGTCTATTTCGCCGCGCCGGAAGGCGGCGATCTTTTCGGCTCTTTCCGTGAGCGGCACGCCGCCCTCGATGACACCGATTCGGCCATGGTTGCCGACAGCTTCGATAATGTCCTGAACGTCCGCCTTGAAACGGCACCAGATAAGAGCCTGTCCATCATGGGCCTCCAGCGCGTTGGCTAGGGCTTGCGGTCGGTCGTTGGCGACACGGCGCGGCTCAACCGCCTCCATGCCTTCCTCATCGGTGATTGTTTCATAGTATCGGCCGCACAGCACTTGCTGCAGGCGCAGGATGCGGGTCAGCGCAATCGCCGGGCTTTCGATGCGCCGCCGGGCCAAGTCCTCGACAAGCTGCTTGGCCAGCATCGTGTAAAGGAACTTCTGGTCGGGCGTCATCTCGACGTTGATGCGCTCGAACCGCTGCGGCGGCAGGCCCAGCACGCTCGATGGCACCATGAAGCTGACCGGCGCGATCTTGCGGACAAGCTCCTCCTGATTGCGGTAGCCGACGATCTCCACGGCTCCCAGCGCCCCGGCCCTGCCACGCACCGGACGGGTGATGCAGTAATGAGTGCGGAAAGCGAAGTAATTGCGCAAGCCGATGATGTTCTCATTCAAGAACTGGTACTGCGTGAATATGTCCTCTAGGCCCCTCGTTATGGGCGTCCCGCTCAGAATTGCGCGGCAATTCGCCAGTGGCGCTAGCCGCAAAATACGCTTCGTCCGCTGCGCCTTGTAGTTCTTGATGCGGGTGCTTTCGTCCAGCACCAGCATGATGCGACCGGAGCGCAGGAACGCGGTGATGTCGGTAGTCGACGGCGAGGTGTCGGATGAAAAGGCTTCGACGTTGAAGGCAATAATGCGAAAATAACGATGCCCGGTCCCCACCATGACAGCCGCCTGCGACATGCTGCGGCTGGATTTCCAGACATGGGGATGACGGTGAACCTCATCCGACAGATGCTCGGGCACCGCCTGCTCGATCCACTGCTTGTGAACGCCATTGGGCGCGATGATGCAGAGTCCATCTATCAAGCCGCGCATGTACTTGTCGGCGGCGATGTCCAAGATCATCTTCGACTTGCCGGTGCCCAGCGCGCACGGAGCCAGCGCCATGTTGTCGAGGTGACGGGCGTGGGTGAACAGCTTTAGCTGATAGGCGTGTGGCTCGACCTTGAACGGGAAGCTGCGCTCGTACTCACCGGGCTCGGCCGTGCGCAATGCCTGCATGTAGCGATAGGTGCGGGCTTCCATGAGCCGGTTGCCGGGATCGCGCCAGAGTGCATCTGCGTGAGCCTCGTGGAGATACAGGAGGTTAGCGCCGCAAGTGCGAAGGCCATCAGGTATATCAGGATCAAAGTCAGGAGCACCCGCATACAAGTCCCCAATCTGCAGGCGGTCGATGCCGGTGACGGTGATCAGGCTCGGCGTGACGGTGATGGTGGCGGTCACTTCAGCAATCCTTGTCCATGATGTGCTGGCAGTAATCGCACATGCGGTCGAGCCCGCTGATGAAATCATCAATGTCTTTGATTTCGACGCATTTCATCTCGACCTCGACGTACTCTTCCGCTGCTTCGTAGCCGGGGAAACACTCTCCCCCGCAGCGGTCGCATTCCACTTTCATGGCGTAGCGTATGCAGCGTTCTTTCAAGGTCATCATTGCACCATCGGTGGCGGGCTGGCCCGCCGGTTCTGAATCATGTCTTCGCGGACTTGCAGGCGGGCCATGATCTTGTGGATGCGCTCGTTGATGTCCTTGCTGGTCGATCCGGCCTCGACAATCAGCACGTCCCTGCGGATGTCGGCCTCCTTCTCAAGCGGAGGCGGCTCAAGCTCCAGCGCGTAGGTCCACGTCTCGGCCATGTCCTTCAACTCGCTCTGTGCCGCCTTGGCCATGCGGTCGACCCCGTGGACCTTGAGGTTGGACACGATCTGATCGTAGCCGAAGCGGTGCAGGAACAGGCGCACGGCGGTCAGGGCAAGGTGCTGCTCGATGGGGCGGACATGCTCGTAGCGTGCCGCCACCTCCATTTGGGCATGTATCTTGCGGATGATCTCGACGGTTAGCTTGCTCATAGCGATGGTCTTCCTGTAATGGCGACACGGATTAAATCTAGGCTGTGCGACGGCAGACAGGCCAGCAGGCTTGTCTGGTGCCGCATCAGCAACGCCTCGTAGTAATCTTCGACCGTGCCGAAGTGGGTGAAAAAGGTCCGGACGGAGACTCCCGACTGCTCGGAAATCTCCTTCGCGGTCGGTCGCCAATGGCCACGCTGGACCAGCAGCAGGCCGGCGTAAAGCATCTGGTCGACGCCGCGATTCTTGCGTGCCGTCCTGCCGTCGAATGCCGTGGGCATCTATCAACTCCTACTTTGACGACCATGCGGGTTGCGGCAGATACGGCTTGGTCATGCCGCCTTCGATCAGACGACGCACGAAGATGGCCTTGATGCGTGACAGGGCCGGGCTGCGGTCGCGGTCGTTGAGCAGGCGGCCGGGCAGCCAGTCCAAGTAGTTGCTGTTGGCACTGAGCGCCATGAGGCACTGCTTGAACTGCGTCTCGGTCAAAGTGCTGACGCGCGCCTTGGACCGCCGGTTGGTGTCCAGCACAAGGCGGCGGTAGAGCCACATATTGATGCCCATGTTGAGGCCGCCCCACAGTCGGTAATACTCGGGATCGCGGCCCCACGCATCCAGCGCCAGATGGGCAAAGCGGATCAGCTTGGCCGCGCTGTCTTCCTCCAGCGCCGCCGCCAACTGATTGATGGAAACGCCGCTGTTGCTGTTGTTCGGGGCCTCAGAGTTGGAGGCGTTCCAAGTGCGCAGGATTGCCGCCAGACCGACAATCGGACCGGACGCCCCGCCCCGCCGCAACTGGTCATAGCCAATGAACGGGCACTCGCGCAGGATGCGCTGCAGCAGCGGCAGCGAAGGTGTCAGGCCGCGCAGCAAGTCGTCGGGCCGCATGCGGACGATGGCCGTGTTCAATTGCACGAACTCATCGGCCATGTCGGCCATCGTGTCGAAGTGGACGACGCGAATGTCGGCAATGATCTCGGACATGCCGGAAATCCGGAACGCCTCGATGCGGTGCTGGCCATCGACAACATAATAGGCATTGTCCCCGTGCAGCTTGCCCAAGGTGATCATGCCGGTGATCGACACGCCATTGGTGCGTATCTCATCGGCAATCGCCTTGACCTTGGCATTGACGCGCACCGGACGCTGGAAAGGTGGGACGCGCCACGCGTTGACCTGATCGGGCGTGACGATCAGCGTCTCCATGGTGCTGCGTTGGGCCTTGGGGGCCGCCTTGCGGCCCTTCAGGGGAATAATGTCGGGCATCACTGTCTCCGTTGTGTGGAGACATACATAGCAATCCCGCTAAAATAAACAAGCGGCATTTCGTGTGCGGCTACAATTATCTTACCGCCGCCCAATTGTCTCCAATCTTAACGTCGGCCACGACAGGAATGGAAAGCCGGGTGCTGGTTTCCATGATGTCCTTTATCGTGGCAATCGCGCGTTCCCCTTCTCTGCCCTGCGGCACCGATACGCTGCAATCGTCATGGACTACCACCAACGGAGTAATCCCGGCCCGGCGTAGCTGAATCTGAGCGCGCTTCATTTGATCTGCTGCCGACCCTTGGATCACGGAATTACAGGCTTTGTATGTACGTTGATAACCCTCGCCCTGCTTCTGGAAATGGCACTTGCGCCCGCCAATCGTCTTCACCCAGCCGCGCGCCTCGGCCATCGCCTTGGTCTTCTCCTGCAGGCCCTTGATGAAGGGGAAGGCTTGGAAGTGAGCGTTGATCAGGCGTTGGCCTTCGATACCGGCGATTTCATAGGGGCGGGAATCGTCAATCCGGTAGTTGGTGCTGGTCGGCAGGCCAAGGCGGCGGCAGATTTCCGCCCCGCCCGCGCCGTACAGGATGGCCAGATTGATGGTCTTGGCCTGCCCGCGCGGGATGCTCATCATCTGCCCCACCTCGCCGTGCAGATCGGTGTTGGGATCGGCACGGAAGCGGTCGGCCATCTCCTTGGCCCCCCGGATGCCCGCCTGTTCGGCTATATGGACCGCGAGGCGCGGCTCTTGGCTCGCGTAGTCGAGCTTGCCCCATTGCTCGCCCTCTTCCGCTTGGAAACACGAGCGAACGGCGTCGCCAATTTCTGGGTCCCTAGTTGGGAGATTCTGCAAATTGGGATCAGTGCAAGACCAACGTCCCGAAGCTGTGCCTCTAATTCCTTCCCCATCGCTGTCAGTACCGCTCCGTCTGAGTGGGTTAAAGTCAGCATGTATACGTCCTGAAACGGCAGTTTCGAGGATGTAGCCTTGGAGGAACGTGTTGATCGCTTTGGCATAGCGCCTCGCTGCGTTGATGGCATTGGCGACCGGGGATCGGAGCGCCTCTATCACCTCTTTGCGTATGGAGTCCCGGCCGGTCGATGTCAGCGGGAGATCCAGTGCCGGATTTTCGATGCGCAGCGCTCTAGCCAAAGACGTATTGTCTGTAGCCACGCATGCCACGCCTGTTTCACGGCGGACCAGTTCAAGTTGGGCATCGCGCTTCCTCTCAAACTCTGTCAGGAGTTGAGCGGCCCGGTCGGTGTCCACCCGCACGCCGCGCCGCTTCATGTCAACGCCCACCAGTATGCACTCGCGCTCCAGCAGCAGGACGGTCCGCAAGTTCTGCTCGCGGATCATCGGCATCAGATGATGGTACAGGTCCAAGGTGAGCCGCGCATCAGTTACCGCGTAGGATTCGGCCAGCCACGCCGGCACCATCTCCATGTGCGACTTGGGCTCGTTCAGGCCCCCGGCGGCGCAGGCGGCGATGAACGACGCATCCGCCTTCCCGCGAGATAGGTAATCGTTTCCCAAGGAATCGAGCGAATAGGAATATCGGAATTCATCAAGTAGAGCCGCAAGTCCCTGAACGTCGATTGGCAGGTTTGCAGGCTCGATACCTTCTCGACTAAGCCAACCAAGGTCATAGGCGGCGTTGGCGTAGACAAAAGTCACCTCCGTCTTTGCAGCCTGCGCACGCAGCCAGCCATAAAATCGCACACTGTCCACATTGCCTTCGCTATGTGCCAGCGGAACGTAGAAGTCCCCGCCTTCCCAGCTAAAGGCCCAGCCGCAGACATATCCGGTTCCGGGGTAGGGCCACGAAGAACCCATCCCGGCGGCCAATCCGGGGTCCCGTGTTTCGCAGTCGATGGCGACTTCGCCGTGGAGTTCGGGGAATGTCGTGCAGGGCGACCAGTCGTCGGGCTTCGTGAAGATCGGGCGGGATACCTGAACATGGCGGCGACGCCCCCGTGTTGCGGGTGTGGAGGGTAACGGGCCGAAGATCATAGCTTGTTCTTCGTCATTTCCAACGACGCGCAGATGATGTTGGCGTCGCGCGGGTTGCTGCACAGGCACATGATGCGGACAGGATTAGTATTGGTGTCCTTAACTGCCCAATCTGGGGCGTTTAGGCTCTGCTCAACGACGTAGCGTTCCACCGCGCTGGTCGTCAGGTCCTTCTGCTCGGCAATCCAGTCGGTGATGTCGATGTCCGCCGTGCTGCCGATAGGGCCATAGACGGTGCTTTCGACCTGAGACTTGGGCAACCAGATGTCGGTCCCGCCATGCTCGACCAGTATGGCCTTGTCGGTTTCACGCCTGAACGTGACGCTGATCGTGACACTCATTGAGTAGCCTTTTCGGGTATTTCGTTGCCATCAGGATCACACAGTTCCCGGCTGTCTCCCGACTCCCGAAGTTCGGCTTCGTTGAGCAGGCGGTTGCGATACTCCGGCTTGACCGGCGCATCTATGGGCAACTCGATGGACATTATCTCGCCGCCGGGATTGCAGCCGTACTCGTGCGACTTATGCAGCGTGGCATGAGGCAACGAGTCGGCCTCGACATAGGCGCAGCCCAGCCATTGCGTTCCCTTGGGCCGCGTCGGATCAGCGAAACTCAGGTAATACAGCTTCATCAGTCAGCCCTCCCGCTGAATACACCCATGTAGCCTTCGCCGGCCCACGTCGCGTTGGTGTTGGACAGGTCGAGCAGGCTGGCATGCTTCAAGGCCGGGCCAAGGCTGTCGACGCCCCATGTCTTGGCCGGACCGGTCACCACGTCCAGCCCGTCAACAAGCTCGACGGCCTCGGCACCGTAGGTGATCTCGCCGTTGCCGATTCGGCAGGTTTTCCCGCCGAATTCGGCAATGCGCTCAACGGCCTCCTTGAGGCCCTCGGGCACCGGATCGGTCGGCACGATGATATTGCTGGCGAAGCCAATGATGTTGCCGGGGACGTTTTGGGTCAGCAGGGTGGTGAAAAGCTCAATCCCTTCCCACGATAAGCTGATCATGCTGTCGCCGCGTTCGCGCAGGAACGGCGGCTCGCCTTCCCGGCTGGCGATGAACTTGCAGGCCCATGCCGGGATGCCCACGCCCACGTCCAAGGTACGGTCCATCACCGTCTTGGCGAGCGCGAAGCTGTTGGCGGCGAACAGCATGTTGCCGTAGACATGCACGGCCTGCTGCCAGACATGGCCGTCGCCATCGGCACAGAACGCCAGCAAGTCCCTAACCCGCTCATGGAAATCGGCGGGCAGCGCCAGTATCCCGGTGACGGCGGGCTTCTCCAGCAAGGGGAAGCTGGCAGGATCGATGCCGCGCAGGCGTGCCCTGCCGCGCCCGTAGCGCACGATCAGGCCGTTGTCGCCATCGGACTGTATCGCCGTATGCTCGCGTTCCAGCGCCTTCCTAAGCGGCTCGTAGCGCACGCAAAAGCGGTCGGCGTGCCAGTTGCCGTCAACCTGCACTTCAACCCATTGCCGCCCATCGGTGGCGTGCAGCAAGGTCCCGTCCCACAGGACGTAGGCGTGCTGGGGAATGAGCTTGCCGTCGCCCACCACGGGGGCAACGGCTGAGAGGGCGTCTTTCAGGTTCATTGTCTTTCACACTTGCAGCGGAAACGCTTGTCGATGGCGCAGTAATCTTGCGCTGCCGCAACGCATGACGCTTGGTCGGGAAAGCCGGTCAGCACCACGCCCTGCGGCGGGAGGGTGCCGACGATCAGGACGACCAAGGTCCACATCAGGGACGGTTTGTGATGGCGTTGGCGATCTTGTCGGTCCCGTCTTCGATGGCGTTGGCGATCATGGTGAGCGCCGTCACCAGCGCAGGGGTCTGGCCCTCAAGTCCTTTCAGGGCTTCCGCCACCTTCATCAAGGCGTAGGCCATGGCCAGCGTGTCGGTGTCGGCGCGGCTGATCGCGCCTTCAACCTTGGTGTTCTGCGCAATGGCCATGTCTACTTTCCTTTCAGATATTGCCAATGCCCCGTCGAAGACGGACGGGCACCCGCGACAGGCACATGCTGGACAAGGGTTTTTTTGTCGGGCGGCGTCCAGTTGGTGCGATGATCCATGCCGAGTTTGAGCGCACCCTTGGGCGGGATCAATGTGTAATCCCCCTCCAAGAACTTGTCCGGTGTCCCTCTATCAAAGGAGATCGTCTCCTGCCGCAACCGGCCGGGCGTGATGTAGCGGATCACCCGTTCGCGAAGCTCGATGAACACCCGCGAGCGGTAGACATGAGCCGCCATGATCGGCTCCTGCCGCACCAGAGCGATTGCCGCCGCGCAATTGTCCGGATCGCCGGACGTGGATTTCACGATGTCAGCCTTGCTGATCTTCACGGTCAGCGGAGCCTTAGCATCAAATACAGGCTTCCCGTTGTACTTGCCCTTAACCATGCGGCGTAGACTCGGCTTCTGTCGTAGAATCGAAGCATGCTTGCGCTTGCTAGATCGTCCAGATTTAGCTGTTGCCACTGTTCACCTATCAAAAAGGGATATCGTCGTCGGCATCGGTGTTCGACGGCGGCGGCGTGTTCCCGTTGGTTGAGCGTGGACGCGTCGTCACTTCGGCTTCAATCTCGCGCATCGGCGTCTGCTGGTCGCCGCGCATCTCGCCCCGCTCGACGGCGGCGCGGATGTCCTGCGCCTGCTTCCACAAGGCCCGGCCGTTGGGCAGCGACAGGGTGAGCGCGCCTTCGCGGATCACCCAACCCATGTACGGCTCGGGCCGGTTGCGCGACTTCTCAGGCACCGTGGTCAGGGTGTACGAGCGGGCGTAGATCGGCGCGTTGAACACGCCGTTCGGCCCTTGGTAGGTGAGCGCGTCGATCAGGCCGTTCCAGTTGCGCGACTTGCGCGCCTGTGTCGACTGCAGGGCCAGCACGACCGGACGGCCTACGCCGCCTTCATCGACCAACAGGCAGTAATAGGTCGGCGTCTGGTTGATGACGTTGCCTTCGGCCGTGGTGCGCGGCATGCCCGGTCCCATGTTGGACGGGCAGGCGTCGTACTTGCTGGAGTCGGTGAACCACTGCTTGACCAAGCGGCCGGGGCTGTCGTCGGTCTTAGCTTCCCACTCGGTCCAGTGGTCCTCGTACTTGCACGGGATCACCGTCGCGGACTTCATCGGCTTCAGCATCAGGGTGTCGATGATGTCGCCTTCGATGCAGCCCTCGACATACTGCGGATGGCTGCGCTTGCCGTAGGGCGTGCCGGCCTGCACCAACCTCAAGTAGGGCACCACGCGCTGGCGCATGGTGAACTGCTCAACGCCTGTGCGCGAGCCTTCCTCCATCAACATAAGGTCTTCGGTCGACAGGGTGGCGGGCAGATTGGACTCAGGCATCGGGATTTCCTTCCAGAACAAGGGGACGGGTCGGCGGCCGGATGAGCCGGACTCGCCGTATCAGGACTAGGCCAAGGTTGTCCCAATCCACCGGCTGGCCTTGCCGCGCGCGCTCAAGGGCAAGCGCCTTCAAGGTGCTGTGGTGGATGGTTTCGTTAAGCGTGGTCGACGCACGGTTATCGAGGCGCAGGGTGTTGTAGTAGTCGAGCGCCGCTGACCGGTGTTCCATGCCGAAGTTGGCCGACACGACGGAGCGGATGACGCCCTCGTAGCCGTTGGCGACCGCCCATTCCAAGCCAGCGGCATGGCGCGGCTCGTCGGCCGGCAGGGACCCCTGCACCGACATATCGCGTTTGGCGGCGGGACCGCCATCGGGCAGGCGTAGCTCGGATATGCCGTCCTCGGTGAAGGCGGCGGGAAGCTCGATGTTTTCCAAGGCGTTGATTTCCGCCTTGGCGTCGGCAACCGCCGCTTCCAACTCCTTGAGCCTAAGAGTCGCAGCCACTAGGGCTGCGACTCCACGCGCGGACCGTGAAATGGCCGGCATTACTGGTCCTCGCCTTCGACCAACTCGGGATCGAACACGTCGGCCCGCGCACCGCTATCGGACGACATGATCACCATGCACTGGTATTCCTGCTCGCCCGACTCGTTCACACTCTTGAACAGGCGGACCTCGCGCACCTCGTGCGGGACGATGGCATCGCCTTCGGCCAGCACACCGGCCGCCCGCACACCGCCCGCGCTGACCAGCACGGTGCGGTTGGGCATGACGGTGATCCACGACGCGTTGTAGCCGCCAATGCTGTTGGGCTGCGCGGCCGGGTAGGCTTCGCTGGCCGGCAGGGTGGACGACGCCTGCTCGACCTCGAAGCACCAGCGTGCCGTGGCCTGCGGGAAGGCCCGCATGAAGCGGCTGGCCCGGCAGGCGTTGACGTAGTTCATCACAAGGCGCTGGCCCAAGGTCAGTTGGTCCATGCCGACAGTGCCGCCACGGGCAATCGCCTGCTTGGCCTCCAATCGCAGAACGTCGGCAACCGCCATGCGCGCCCCTAGAACAAGGGAGTCGGATGGACGGCTAAGAATGATGGGAAAGGAAATAGAACGGAACATAACGGCTTCTCCTAAGAACGGCGGGGTGATTGATGCGCGCCGCCGGTTATCGCGCACCACGAAGATGGCACGCTGTCACCCTATATACAAGCGCAATCGCCAAAATAATTAGAACGGAATGTCGCTGTCGGTATCCACGTCGGCGGCCACTATAGAAGGTGTCGCCACGGCGGCCGGAATGTCGGGGTTGGTCCATATCCAGTAGCGAACATTGCTGTTGGGCAGACGTTGCTGCTTCCGCGACCATCCGAGATTGCGCAGGATCGAACCGATACGGTTGGAGGTCATGCGCCGTCCGGCCGTGTCGCTATTCAATCCCAGCCACGCATAGGCAATGCGGGCAGTGGTCAGCAGATTGCCCCAATCGGCCGACTCGCTGAGCGAGCCGTCGTGAGGCACGATACGCGCTGGATCGCCGTCGTTCCATATCGTTTCGCGGGCCAGCCGCACTTCGATCATGCCTTGCCACACATCTTCGGCCGTTTCGTCGGCCATGGCGGCGCGCTGCTCGGCTTCCGGCACGTTCCACCACATCGACCGGGGATCGCGCACGCCTTCCAGCACGGGCAACTCGAAATAGACGCGGGCCTCGGCAAACAGTTGAGCGCGGTTGGTGCGCAGCCACTCCAGATCGATGTCGCCGCAATGGACCGGCCAGAAGCGACGAGCGCCCGACTCATCGTGGTGCCAATCGCGGTTGTTCGTCGTGCCTACCATCAGGGCGGTGCGCTTATGCTCCTCTACGGTCATGCCGTAGGGCTGGCGAAAATGATCCACCTGATTGGAAATGACGGCCTTGACCTTGGCGGCGGCAGCGTTGGATGTCACCAAGCTATGAAGCTCGGGGATTTCAAACACCATCGCGCCAAACAATTCCTGCTTGAAGTCCTTTGAATGGATGTCGCTCACCGCACTTCGATACCAGTCGCCGCCGATCACCCGGAGCGCCTGCGACTTGAAGATGCCCTGCGGGCCGATCAGCACGGGCATGGTGTCCAACTGGCAGCCGGGCCGCAGGATGCGGGCGACCATGCCGACAAACCAGCAGCGCCCGACAGCGATATTGAACTCCGAATCGACGGCACCAAAGCCGCGCACCATCACGTCGCGCAGCCGTTCGGTGCCGTCCCACTCCAAGCTGTTAAGCCAATCGCGCGGCTCGTTGCGCTTGTCCATGTCGGCCATGGTCTTGATCCATGTATCGACCTGCCGGTCGCTGGAGTTGCCCAGCTTCTCGTCGGTCTGGACCATCCATAGAGCGACGTTGCGGATAAACTCGTCGTCGTGCGTGTGGACCGGGCGGACAGCTTCATTGCTTGTGCCGTCCCAATCGGTCAGTACCCGCTTGTAGAAATCATCGTACCAGACGCGCCCTTGCCGCACAGAGCGCAGCAGGCCAATGCCGCGCATACGCGGCGATGCCATGGTAATCATCCGCGCCGGATCAAGCTCGGCAAGCGGGCCACGCGGACGTTGGCGTCTGTCACGCGCCTCGGCCAAGGACAGGACGTTACTGGTACGCTGGGCCTGTTGCCGTGTTTCGTGCCAGATGCGGGCGGCCTGCACGTAGGCTTGGAAGCACGGCAACAGGCCCAGCGTACCAGTAACGTCCTGTCCTTGGC
>Ga0190271_10000607_pt1 | contig 18566 bp, 19 predicted proteins | sample Popmic356T_FD_133747 | JGI IMG/M metagenome (GOLD analysis project Ga0190271, IMG submission 133747) | Populus adjacent soil microbial communities from riparian zone of Weber River, Utah, USA - 356 T | ecosystem: Environmental > Terrestrial > Soil > Riparian zone | place: USA: Utah | collected...
CTTGCCTTCCCGGAAGAACATCGTCGGCTTCCGCTGGATGAGTTGGATAGCGTTGAGTACAGCGATGTCGTCATTGCGGGCGTCCATCGTGACTACGGCGTGCCGTTCACCTGCCCCAACCGATCGCCCGACTGACGCGAAAGCATCCACTGCGGATACTCGTTCGGCAGCGCCGACGCCTCCGTGATGATCTGGATCTGCTCCGGGCTCAATTCGAGTTCGGTGGCTCCGATGTTGTCGAGCAGTTGTTCCTGGTTCTTGGCGCCGATGATCACCGAGGTGACATGCGGCTGCGCCAGCAACCACGCAAGCGCCACCTGCGCGACCGAGACGAGGTTGTCGGCGGCGATCGGACGCATGACGTCGATGACGTTGTAGGCGCGCTCGCGATCCACCGGCGGGAAGTCGAGCGTGGTGCGTCGGGCGCCCTCGGGTGTGGTGTCGCGCGAAAACTTGCCGGACAGCAGTCCGCCGGCCAACGGGCTCCAGGGCATGATCGCCAGGTTCTGGTCTTTCGCGAGCGGCACGATCTCGCGCTCGATGTCGCGGCCGGCCACCGAGTAATACATCTGCAGGCTTTCGAAGCGCGCGAGGTTCTTCTTGTCGGAGATCCACAGGGATTTCATGATTTCCCAGGCCGACAGGTTGCAGAGCCCTAAGTACCGCACCTTGCCTGCACGCACACAATCCGTTAACGCGTCGAGCGTCTCCTCCATGGGCGTGAACGGATCACGACCATGAATCTGGTAGAGGTCGATGTGATCCGTCTGCAGCCGTTTCAGGCTCGCGTCCACGCCCTGCATTATGTGCGCCCGCGACAGGCCGATCTGGTTATGTCCGGGACCCATGCGCAGCAGCACCTTGGTGGCGAGCACGTAGGAATCGCGCGGCAGGTCCAACTCCTTGAGCGCGTTGCCCGTGACCACTTCGGAACGGCCGTTCGAATAGAAATCCGCGGTGTCGATGAAGTTGATGCCGCGATCGAAGGCGGTTTTGATGAGTTCGGTGACCCCTTCCTGGCTCACGCCCGCCACCGTGGCCCACATGCCCTCACCGCCGCTGCCAAAGGTCATGCCGCCGAGGCACATTTCCGAGACGATCAAACCCGTGTTGCCTAGCTTCCTGAAACGCATTTTCCGCTCCATTTCACGACGTCGTGAGTATGCCCGCTCCCCCGCGGGCTGTAAGTGCGACACAGGTAGGTATTCCCCCCAAACGCTCCACATAGACTGGTCGCCGTTTTTGAGTGTGCGCGGGAGCACGTCATGTTCATCGTCTGGGGCAAGACCATCAAGCGGCAGAAGCTCGGCTACGTGGCCGACTACTGCGCCGTGTGCCGTGACCTGCGCGCCTTCCACGTGAAGCGCGTCGGCTCGGCTTCGCACGTCTACTACATCAGTTTCGGCGAGGGCGAGCTCGTCGGATACGAACGTACCTGCCAGGCCTGCAATACCGCCTTCGACGCGGTGCCGGACACCTACGCCGGCATGTCCAGGGTATCCCGTCCCGGGAACGAGTTGATCAGCGAAACATTCCCCAACTACTACACGGTTTACCGCGAGCTCATCGAGCGCGAACGCAAGGTGCGCGATACGCCTTCACTGCTCACGCCGGCGGAGCGCCGGGCGCGTTTGCGTGAGCCGTTCCGCGTGGTCGCGCCGATCGTGCAGCAGAAACTCTCGTCGACCCAGGTCGACTGGCGCGTCTGGCTGGCCTTCGCCGCATTCATTCCGATCCTGTGGTCGATCGGCGGACTCGTGAGGTTGTTCACCGACGACGAGAATGCCGTCACGCGCGGGGCCCTGGTCGGCCTGGCGTTGGGCGTGGGCCTCATCGCGTCGCAGACCTTCACCAGCGCGCGCCGCTATGTCCTCAAGTCGGCGGTGCCGCCGCTCACGACGGCCCTCGCGCCGCTGCGGCCCTCCGAGGCGGAGATTTCCGACATCCTGAAGGAGCTCCAGCAGCACAAGCTCAAGCTCGGCTCCAAGCTCCGGGCCTCCGACCTGACGGAAAGTATCGAACAGCTTCGCCAGGCGGTGTAGACCCGCGCCCGACGTTTGCTACGATCCGCGCCATGAACAGCCCGTTGATGACGTCACCGACCGCCCTCACCGCCGCCCAGTGTCGCGCCGGCCGTGCGCTCGTCGAATGGTCACAGGCACAGCTCTCGCAATCGGCCGCCATCGACATCCAGACCATCGCGGACTTCGAGAAGCGCTTCCGCGCGGCCGATGAAACCACTCGCCGCCGCCTGCGCGCGACGCTCGAAGCCGCCGGCGTGGTGTTCATCGCCGACAATGGCGGCGGCGCCGGTGCACGCCTGAAGTTCAGTCGCGAAGAAGTCTGGGAAGTGAATCGCTGGGAAGATGAAGGCGGCGTCACCGGCGAAGACGACATTCTCTAGGCTTCGACCTCAGGCGGCCATGCGCTCGCTGGTGCCGCGATCCGGCACCAGCAAGACGTCGCATTGCACCGCGCTCAATACCTCGCTCGCCACGCTGCCTAACAACGCGCGGCGCAACCTCCCGTGGCCGCGAGTGCCCAGCACCACCAGGTCCGGCTTCAGGTTTTCCACCGCGCGCAAGATCGCCGTGGCCGGCCGCATTTCGACGATCGAAACCTGGTAGCGGCGCGCGTCACGGCTGTTCGCCGCGATCATCGCGCGGATGTTTTCGGTGGCCTGGTTACGAGAAGCCGACGCGTAATTGACGATGCTCTCGGTGCCGATGCCCACGGTATTCATCATGCTCTCGTAGGCGGGCTCATGCGCGTGGACCGCAGTCGCAAGGGTGTCCTGCGCCAGGGCGAGCGCTTCGACTTCGCGCAGCACGTGGGCCGAACGAGGCGAACCGTCGAGCGCGACCAGCACGTGGCGATACTCGCCTCGCATTTGCTCCTGCGCGATCAAAACCGGACAGGCGGCGGCGCCCAACACTCTCTCGGTGATGGTGCCCCTGATCGCATCCGCAAACGCATTTGCGCGATGCGGCCCGAGGATCACCATCCGGGCATCCTGGCGATATGCCGCGTCGAGCACGACACGCGCGGGGCGCCCGCAACGCACCGCGATGTCGGCGCGTGATTCCCAACGCCAGGCGGGCGCGGAAGTTCGGGTCGCCAGCCGTGCGCTGGTGCGGCGCAGGCGTTGCTCCAGCGTGCCGCCGTCGGGCCCTTCCGGAGGTATGGCGTGCAGCACCGTCAGATCGGCACCCAGCGCCTCGCTCAGGAAACCCGCTCGCTCGATCGCGGCTTCGCTCTTTGGCAGCAGGTCAGTGGCACACAGCAGTTTCATGTCGGCTCCTTACTCGTTCGATGCGCAGACGACGCAGGCCTCCTGGCATCAACCATTCGACTTCGTCGCCTTCGCGGAAGCCGAGCAACGCTGTACCGAGCGGCGCGAGCACGGAAATGCGCCCCGCGTCGAGATCGGCTTCCGCCGGGTAAACCAGCGTGTATTCGCGAGGTTCGTCGTTCGACAGGTCCCGCACGCGCACCGCGCTGTCCATGACGACTACATCGGGCGGAACCGCATCCGCACTGACCAGCAGCGCACGCTCGAGCTCCGATTCGAGTTCGTCGAGGTGCGCTTCGTCACGCAGCTCCGAATCGCGGCGCGCGGCAAGCAAGCCACGGAGCCGGCGAGCGTCGGCGTCGGTCACGACGATCGCGGGGCGGCGGGTGGAGGTATCGGCAGTCAAAACATTCATGGGGATGTTTTAGCCTGCGCGGCCGCTTCCCACAATTTGAAAGATTCGCGGTTTCGATTCGCTTTTTTCGAAGTATGGCGGGATCATCGCCGCGTCCCGCCCACGCATCCGGGAGTTGGCCATGGCCAGCCTGCGACGTCTCAACTACCAGCACCTGCTCTACTTCTGGTCGGTCGTGCGCACCGGCAGCATCACGCGCGCGTGCGAAGAACTCGCGCTTTCGGCGCCGACGGTGAGCGCGCAGTTGCGCACGCTGGAACAGCGACTCGGCGAAAAACTGCTCACGAAGTCCGGGCGCAAACTGGTGCCGACGGAAATCGGCAGGCTGGTGTATTCGTACGCGCAGGAGATATTCGGCCTGGGTCGCGAGCTCGTCGAGGCGCTCGAGCATCGTCCGTCGCAGAGGCCGCTGCGGCTGGTGGTCGGCATCGATGACGTATTGCCGAAGGAAATCGCGCAGCGCCTGCTGGAACCCGCGCTGCACCTCGCGCAGCCGGTGCGTCTGAGCTGCCGCGAGGGCACGCTCGAACGCATGGTGGCAGATCTCGCCGTGCACGAACTGGACGTCGTGCTGTCGGACGCCCCGGTCACGCCCACTCTCAACGTGCGCGCCTACAGCCACGCGCTCGGAAGCTGTGGCGTGTGCTGGATGGCGACTCCGGCAATCGCCGCGACCCTGCGTCGCGGTTTTCCGCATTCGCTCGACGGTGTGCCGATACTCCTGCCTACCGAAGACACCGCGATCCGCCGCTCACTGGACCAATGGCTGGAGCAGCAGAACGTCCACCCGATATTGGCCGGTGAGTTCGAGGACTACGCGCTGCTGCGCGAATTCGCGCGCGCGGGCCACGGGTTCGCGCCCGTGCCCATGGTGCAGGAGCTGCAGTTCCAGAAGCAGTTCGGCTTCGTGCGCATCGGAATGGTGGGCCAGGTGCGCGCGGAGTTCTTCGCCATCTCGGTCGAACGGAGCATCAAGCATCCTGCGGTCGCCGCGATCGTCGACGGTGCGCGCAATATCTTCGCCGCGTTCGAGTCCAGGCGATCACCACGCGCCGCTCGCCGAACTCGCACGGCCACCTGACAGCAGTCTTCGCCGGAATCTCACCATGGTCCTGACCCTGATCCTGCTGTTGCCGTTCCTGGGAAGCATCTGCGCCGCGGTGCTGCCATCGAACGCGCGCAACGCCGAGGCGTGGCTCGCCGGTACGTTCGCCCTCGCCAGCACGGCGCTGCTCATCTCCCTCTATCCACAGACCGAAGGCGGTGGCGTGGTGCGCGCCAGCCTCCCGTGGTTGCCGCAGCTCGGCCTGGAACTCCAGCTGCGCATGGATGGTTACGCCTGGATGTTCGCGATGTTGATCACCGGCATTGGTGCGCTGGTGGTTTTCTACGCGCGTTACTACCTCTCGCCCGCCGACCCGGTACCACGGTTTTTCTCGTTTCTGCTTGCGTTCATGGGTGCGATGCTCGGCATCGTACTGTCGGGCAATCTCATCCAGATGGTGGTGTTCTGGGAGCTCACCAGCTTCACGTCGTTCATGCTCATCGCCTACTGGTACCACCGGGCAGAAGCCCGGCGCGGAGCCGGCATGGCGCTCACCGTCACCGCCGCGGGCGGACTGTGCCTGCTCGCGGCGGTGCTGGTGATCGGCGAGATCGTCGGCGGATACGATCTCGACCGCGTACTCGCCGCGGGCGCGCAGATTCGCGCGCACGCCCGGTATCCGCTGGTACTCGTGCTGGTGCTCATCGGCGCCTTCAGCAAGAGCGCACAGTTCCCGTTTCATTTCTGGCTGCCGCACGCCATGGCGGCGCCAACCCCGGTGTCCGCCTATCTACATTCGGCGACCATGGTCAAGGCCGGCGTGTTCCTGCTGGCGCGGCTGTGGCCGGTGCTCGCCGGAACCGATCTGTGGTTCGCCCTCGTCTGCGGCGCGGGCCTGGCATCCCTGCTGCTCGGGGCGATCGCCGCGCTGTTTCAGCGTGACATCAAAGGCGTGCTCGCCTACTCCACCATCAGCCACCTCGGGTTGATCACCCTGCTGCTCGGCATGAACAGCAGGCTGGCGCTGGTCGCCGCCGTGTTCCACATGATGAATCACGCCACTTTCAAGGCATCGTTGTTCATGGCCGCCGGCATCGTCGACCACGAAACCGGCACGCGTGATCTGCATCGGCTGCGCGGGCTTGGCCGGGTCATGCCCATCACCGCGACGCTCGCCATCGTGGCCACCGCGGCCATGGCCGGAGTGCCATTGCTCAATGGCTTCCTTTCCAAGGAAATGTTCTTCGCCGAAACGATTTTCGCCGGCGAAGCCCCGTGGCTGCGCATAGGCCTGCCCGCCATCGCGACTCTCGCCAGCCTGTTCGCCGTGGCGTATTCGCTGCGCTTCGCGCATCGCACCTTTTTCGGTCCGCTTTCGGAGCGGCTGCCGCGCAAGCCCCACGATCCGAATCGCTGGATGCTCGCGCCCAGCGCGCTGCTCGTCGGCGCATGCATCCTGGTAGGCATTCTGCCGGCCGATACCGTCGGGCCTTTCCTCGCCGGCTCCGCCCGGGCGTTGTTAGGCGCCGACGTGCCGGAATACAGCCTGGCGGTGTGGCATGGACTCACCCTGCCGCTCGTCATGAGCGCCATCGCGCTCATCGGCGGCTTTGCGCTGTATGCGCTGCTCTTTCGTTTGCGCGACGGCGCACTTGCGCCACCGCCGTTCTCGCGACCCATCGACGCCCGTCGCAGCTTCGACGTGAGCATGGTCGTGCTGATGCGCACCGCGGACCGGCTTCTGAATACACTGTCGACGCGCCGGCTGCAGCCGCAGCTCGCGCTGATCGTCTTCGCGGTGGTGGCCATCGCCGGCGTCACCGCGCTGAAGAACACCGCGCCCCCCGAACAGGTTCACCTGACGCCCATGAGCGTGGCATTCGCGCTGCTATGGGTGATCGGCGGCGCCTGCGCGGTCGGTGCCGCCACCCAGGCCAAATATCACCGACTCGCCGCGTTGATGATGTCAGGCGGCGCAGGGCTCATCACCTGCCTCACCTTCGCGTGGTTCTCGGCCCCCGACCTGGCGCTCACGCAGATCAGCGTCGAGGTGGTCACCGTGGTCCTGATCCTGCTCGGTCTTCGCTGGCTGCCGAAACGCGAGGAAATCGATGATCCCGGGCGCCGGACGCCGCGGGCACGCCTGCGCCGCGCGCGTGACGTAGCGCTGGCGGTGATTGCGGGCACGGGGCTTGCGAGCCTCGCGTTCGTCATCATGACGCGCCCGCGCGGCGAAGGTATCGCGCGATTCTTCATGGAACATGCGTTGCCCGACAGTGGCGGGCGCAACGTCGTGAACGTGATCCTGGTCGACTTCCGTGGCTTCGACACCATGGGCGAGATCACCGTCGTCGCCATCGTGGCCCTGGCGGTCTACAAGCTGCTGCGCCGCTTCCGCCCCGCGCCCGAGAGCATGCCCAGGCCGCCCGCGCAGCGCATCGATGCCGAAGACGGTTCGCGCACCCGTCCCCAGGAATCCTTGCCGCGCGGCTACATGCGCGTGCCCGCGGTTCTCGGCCGCCTGCTGATGCCCGTGGCCGGCGTGATCTCCGTGTTCTTCCTGCTGCGCGGGCACAACGCACCGGGCGGCGGTTTCGTTGGCGGGCTGGTGATGGCGACCGGCTTCATCGTGCAGTACATGGTCAGCGGCACGTTGTGGATCGAATCGCGCATGCGCGTTCATCCGCAGTACGCGATCAGCGTCGGGCTCCTCTGCGCGGGGGGCGCGGGAATCGCCGCATGGCTCGCCTCGCGCAATTTCCTCAGCAACCTCGCCTGGCATGGCTCGCTGCCGCTCATCGGCGAGCTGCACCTGTCGAGCACGCTGCTGTTCGACCTCGGCGTCTATCTACTGGTGGTTGGCGCCACGGTTCTCATGCTCATCGCGCTCGCCCACCAGTCGCTGCGCAGCCAGCGCCAGCAGGTGGAAACCAGCACCACGCGCGTACTGCCGTCGAGCCCGGGGCCCGCGTCGGAGAAGCCCGCGTGATGGAGCCCGACGCATGGAAATAGTCCTCACCTTCGCGATCGGCGTGCTCACCGCCTCGGGTGTGTGGCTGCTGCTGCGACCACGCACCTTCCAGGTGATCATGGGACTGTCGCTGCTCTCCTACGCGGTCAACCTGTTCATCTTCTGCACTGGCCGCCTCGCGGTGGACGCGCCCCCGGTCATCGCCGGAGATGGGATCGTCGATCCGCTGCAGTACGCCGACCCGGTGCCGCAGTCGCTCGTGCTGACGGCCATCGTCATCGGCTTTGCGACCACGGCGCTGTTCCTCGTGGTCATCCTCGCGGCGCGCGGCATGACCGGCACCGATCACGTCGATGGCCAGGAGCGTGACCGATGAACGCGTGGCTGCGACACCTGCCGGTGCTGCCCATCGTGGTGCCCCTCATCACCGGCGCGCTGCTGCTGTTGTTCGCCGAGTCGAGGCGCTGGCCGCGCCTGTTGATCACGCTCATCGCCACCGTGACGCAGCTTGCCGCAGCGGTCACCATGATCTGGCTCACGACGGATTCGGTGCCCGACGTATGGTCGCGCGGCATCGGTGTCTACGCCATCGGCGGCTGGCAGGCGCCGTTCGGCATCGTGCTCGTCGTCGACCGCCTCTCGGCGCTCATGATCGCGGTGAACGTCACGCTGGCGCTTGCCGTCACGGTTTATTCAATCGGCCGGTGGGATCGCATGGGCGTGCACTACCACTCGCTGCTGCAGTTCCTTCTCATGGGCCTCAATGGCGCATTCCTGACCGGCGATCTCTTCAACCTGTTCGTGTTCTTCGAAATCCTGCTGGCCGCGTCGTATGCACTGCTGCTGCACGGCGGCGGCCCGCAGCGGACCAAGATGGCGCTGCACTTCATCGCGGTGAACCTCACCGCCGCATTCGCCTTCCTGATCGGCGTCGCGATGATCTACAGCGTCGTCGGCACGCTCAACATGGCGGAGATCGCCTGGAAGTGGCGCGAGTTGCCACTCGAGGACCGCAGCATCGCCCAGGCCGGCGCGGCGATTCTCGGCATCGCGTTCCTCGTCAAGGCCGCTGCGTTCCCGCTCAATTTCTGGCTGCCGGGCGCGTACCACGCCGCGGGCGCGCCGGTGGCGGCGATCTTCACCATCACCACGAAGGTGGGCGTGTACGCCATCCTGCGCGCCGGCTCGCTGCTCGAGGACGCGTCAGCACCGTTCGGCGGTGCCTGGCTGTTCTACATCGCGCTCGCGACCATGGTGATCGGCATCGTGGGCATGCTCGCCTCGCGGCAGTTGCCGCGCCTCGTCGCGTTCGTCGTGATCCTCTCCTCGGGCACCATCCTCGCGGCGGTGGGCTCCGGCGAGCCGTCGATGGTCGCACCGGCGCTGTTTTACATGCTGGGCTCGGTGTTCGCGACCGCCGCGTTCTTCATGCTCACGGGCATGGCCGAGCGAATGCGCACCGCGGCGACGGATCCCGGCGATCGCGCCGCGACGCCGCCGCCTACCTACACGGCGTTCTCGGTCGGCGAGCCGCCCGACCCATTCGCGCCCGACGACGAAGTCGGCGTCGCGCTGCCCGCGGCCATGGCATTCCTCGGGCTCGCGTTCGTGTGCTGCGCGCTGCTCGTGACCGGCATGCCGCCGCTGGCGGGGTTCATCGCGAAGTTCGCGCTGGTGGCGGCCGCGATCGATGCGCTGCCTTCGCAAGGCGGATGGAGCCGCGAGTGGTTGTTGATCTTCGTGCTCATCGCCGGCGGACTTGCCGGCCTGATCGCATTGATGCGCGTCGGCATGCGGCTTTTCTGGAGCACCACCGGGCGCCAGACCCCACGGCTGTCGATCACCGAGGCTGCGCCGGTCGCATTCCTGATCCTGATGTGCCTGGCCATCACCGTTGCAGCCGGCCCCACCATGACTTACCTGGATTCGGCGGCCGCCGGGCTCGCTGATCCGCAGCTCTACATTCACACGGTACTGAATCTCACGCGCGGGGCGACGCCATGAAGCGCAAGCCGGTCCTTCTCGTTTTCGGCCTCACTGGAATGTGGCTGCTGCTGAACGGCACGCTCGCGTTCGGACACATCCTGCTGGGCCTCGCGCTGTCGACACTGATGGTCTTCGGATTCCGCGTCGTGCGTCCCGTGCAGCCGAGTTTGCGCCGGCCGCAGCGGGCGCTGCTGCTGCTCGGGCGGGTGTTCATCGACATCCTGCGCTCCAATGTCGCCGTTGCACGCATCGTGCTCGGGCTCAATGGCAAACGCGCGATTCGTTCGGGGTTCCTCGAAGTGCCACTCGACATGCGTGACCCGAACGGCCTGGCCGCGCTCGCCACCATCATCACCTCCACGCCCGGCACGGTGTGGGTCGACCTGTCGGTCGACGGCGCCACGCTCACGCTGCACGTGCTCGACCTGCGCGACGAGCAGGCCTGGGTCGACACCATCAAACAACGTTACGAACGTCTGCTCATGGAGATCTTCGAATGAACGCCCTGTTGGAGTTCGCCATCAGCTTCGCGCAGTTTTGTTTCGTGCTGGCCATGTTGTTCGCCGCTTTCCGGCTGCTGCGCGGGCCGGGCGCGCAGGACCGCGTGCTGGCCCTCGACACCTTCTACGTCAACGGCATGCTGACGCTGTTGATGCTCGGCATACGCTCGGCCACCACGGTCTACTTCGACATCGCGCTCCTGATTGCGCTTTTCGGTTTCGTGGGTTCGGTGGCGCTCGCGAAATTCCTGCTGCGCGGCGAGGTGATAGAGCCATGACGCTGGAAACCCTGCCCGCCTGGGCGGTGCTCCCCGCCGCGGTGCTGCTGATACTCGGCGGCCTGTTCACGGTAGTCGGTTCATTGGGTCTCGCCCGACTTGGCACGTTCTTTCAGCGAATGCACGGACCCTCGATGGGCAACACGCTCGGCACCGGCTGCGTACTCATCGCTTCCGTCCTGGTGTCCACGGCGCTGGCCAACCGGCCAGTGGTGCACGAGCTGCTGATCACCGTTTTCATCGTAACCACCGCGCCGATGTCGGCCATGCTGCTGATGCGCGCAGCCGTTCATCGCTCCAATGCGCGCCAGCCACCGAAGACCGACTGAAGCCGCTACTGACCTCGCACGCCCGCGTTGCGCAGGATCTCCGGCACTCCCGCTTCCCAGCCGATGGCCATGATGTGCACGCCCTGGCAGATGGCCTGCATCTCGCGCACGACCTGCGCCGCGAGTTCGACGCCGCGCTCACGCGCGACTCCGGCCTTCGCCGCCGCTTCCATTGCGTCGATCATGTCCTGGGGTACGTATACGCCGGGCAGATTGGTATTCAGCCACGGCCCGCTCTTTTCCGATTTCAGCGGAATGACGCCGGCCAGGATCGCCACGCCGTCGGGCTTCACGGCATCGATGAATCGTTTCAGCGGATCGCCGTGATACACGGCCTGGGTCTGCAACATCTTTGCGCCCGCATCGATCTTGCGTCGCGTATTTTCGACCTCGGCATCGAAACGATCGGCGCCGGGATTGCAGGTGGCGCCGATGAACAGGTCCGGCGTGCCGTGCAGGGGATGGCCGGCGTGATCGCGGCCGTTTCGCAGGGCCTCGGCGGCCGCCAGCAGTCCGGACGCCGTCAGGTCGAACACGGGTTTGGCTTCGGGATGATCTCCGCCGGCGGTGGAATCGCCGCCCATGAACACGAAGTTGCGCAGGCCCAGGGCCGCGGCACCTAACAAGTCGGACTGCACTGCGATGCGATTGCGATCACGGCTGGTGACCTGCACGATGGTTTCGAAGCCGCGATCCTGCAGCAGCCGCGCCGCGGCGCGTGGATCCATCGTCATTCGCGCACGCGGTGATTCGGTGACGTTGATGGCGTCGACAGCGTCGCGCAGCAGTTCGGCCGCGGCAAACAGCTTCGACAGATCGGTGCCCTTGGGCGGAGTCAGCTCGCCGGTGACGACGAACTTTCGGGCGGCCAGCTTGGCCGCGAGACTTGCAATCATGGGGCGCAATACTGACACGGCGCCCTCCCTCCCGGGAGCGCATCGCCCCTCACTTTGATTGATTTGCGCTATTAGTCCGCTCAGGAATCGCCGGTGGGCACGATTGCCGCGGTTTCCATCATGAGGATCACGGCGCGCTCCGGCGCCCGAGTCCGGTGGATCACACCCTTCGGTACGGTGAATCCCTGCCAGGGCGCAAGTTCAACGCTGCGATCCTCGAGATCCACGAAAAACCTTCCCTCCAGTACGAAGAACAGCTCGTCGTCGTTGTCGTGCTTATGCCAGTGGTATTCGCCCTGCATGACACCCAGCCGCAGCACCGAATCGTTCACCTTGCACAGTGTCTGGTTGAACCAGCGGTCTTTCACGGCATCGACCACTCGCGGCAGGTCAACCACTTCGAGCGGCGCGAATTTGACGTCGAGAAATGTGGCGTACGGATGGCTCGATGCAGTGCTGCTCATGATTCCCCCGGTCAACGCGGCACGGCGAGTAGCTCGACGGCATGCCGCGCGGTCGGCGTCAGCCCCGCTCCGCCGGCACCCACGTGCGCGATGATTTCACGCCGCATGCGCGGGTCCCAGAAGCGCGACATGTGAAATCGCACCCCCTCGGCGGCAACGTTCTTGTCAGGCTCGGAATCGAAAAACGCGGCGATATCGTTCGCCATGGCAACGAGCCGTCCGATGTCCATTAGATAGAAGCGTCCCTTCAGCCGACCGTCGCGGGCAGCTTCGCCTGGTGCCGCAGTCGCCACGCGGCAGGCTGCGCGACTTTCACCACCTGCACCGCCGTCACCTTGTATTCCGGGCAGTTGGTGGCCCAGTCGGAATTCTCGGTGGTGATGAGGTTCGCGCCCGACTCGGGAAAATGGAACGTGGTGTACACCACGCCGGGCGCCACGCGGTCGGTGATCTCCACGCGCAGCACGGTGTCGCCGGCACGGCTGGTGATTCCCACCCAGTCGCCGTGCTCGATGCCGCGCGCCTCGGCGTCATGGGGATGCAGCTCCAGCCGGTCTTCGCTGTGCCAGGCCATGTTGGCGGTGCGACGCGTCTGCGCCCCCACGTTGTACTGGGTGAGCACGCGGCCGGTGGTGAGCAGCAGCGGATAGCGACTCGAGGTGCGTTCGTTGGTCGGCACGTAGGCGGTCACGTAGAACTTGCCCTTGCCGCGCACGAACGAACCCACGTGCATGGTCGGCGTGCCCTGCGGCGCCTTCTCGTTGCAGGGCCACTGGATGGATCCCAGGTGGTCTAACTTCTCATAGCTGACGCCGGTGAACGTGGGCGTGAGCGCCGCGATCTCGTCCATGATCTGCGACGGGTGCGAATAGCTCATGGGATAACCCAGCGCGTTCGACAGCCGCACGGTGACCTCCCAGTCCGCGAGGCCCGCCAGCGGCTCGATGACTTTGCGTACCCGGGAAATGCGCCTTTCCGCATTCGTGAATGTGCCGTCTTTCTCCAGGAATGAAGAACCCGGCAGGAAGACATGCGCGAATTTCGATGTTTCGTTATGAAAGATGTCTTGAATGACGATGCATTCCATGGCCGACAACGCGGCGGTCACATGCGCGGTGTTCGGATCCGACTGCGCGAAATCCTCGCCCTGGATGTACAGGCCGCGGAAACTGCCGTCGAGCGCCGCTTCGAACATGTTCGGGATGCGCAGCCCCGGCTCACTGCCGAGTTGCACCTTCCACATGGATTCGAACAGCGCGCGCGTGGCGTCATCGGACACGTGGCGGTAGCCGCTGAACTCGTGCGGAAATGAACCCATGTCGCAGGAGCCCTGCACATTGTTCTGCCCGCGCAGCGGGCTCACGCCAACGCCCTCGCGACCCAGGTTGCCCGTGGCCATTGCAAGGTTGGCGATGCCCATCACCATGGTGGTGCCCTGGCTGTGCTCGGTGACGCCAAGACCGTAGTAGATGGCGCTGTTGGGCCCCTGCGCATAGAGGCGCGCGGCGCCGCGGAGCAGCGCTGCCGGCACGCCGCTGACCTTCTCCATGGCCTCGGGCGAGTTCACCGGGTCGGATACGAACTTCTTCCACTTTTCATACGACGCCGCCTCGCAGCGATCGGCGATGTATTGCTCCTTGGTGAGCCCTTCCGTCACCACCACGTGCGCCAGCGCGTTGATCACCGCCACATTCGTGCCCGGCAGCAGGCGCAGGTGATAGTCGGCCTCGACGTGCGGCGTTTTCACGAGCGCGATCGCGCGCGGATCGATGACGATGAGCCGCGCGCCGGCGCGCAGGCGCCGCTTCATCTGCGAGGCAAAGACCGGGTGCGCCTCGGTGGGACTGGCACCGATCACCACCATCACATCCGCATGCTGCACCGACACGAATTCCTGCGTGCCGGCGGATTCGCCCAGCGTGTGCTTGAGGCCATAGCCGGTGGGCGAATGGCAGACGCGCGCACAGGTGTCCACGTTGTTGGTGCCGAAGGCCGCGCGCACCAGTTTCTGCACCAGGAAGGTTTCCTCGTTCGTGCAACGTGAGGAGGTGATTCCGCCGATGGAATCGCGGCCGTGCGCGGCCTGGATCCGTTTGAACTCCGAGGCGGCATGGGCAATCGCTTCATCCCAGCTGACCACCCGCCAATCGTCGGTGATGCGTTTGCGGATCATGGGCTGCGTCACGCGATCCTCATGGGTCGCATAGCCGTAGGCGAAACGTCCCTTGACGCAGGCGTGACCCTGGTTCGCACGGCCATCGCGGTTCGGGACCATCCTCGACACGGCGCCGTCGGTGACTTCGGCGACCAGCGAACAACCGACTCCGCAATACGCGCAGGTCGTGGTGACTGCCGCTTGCGGCAAGCCCGCGGTGATGACCGACTTCTCCATCAATGCGCCTGTCGGACAAGCCTCGACGCAAGCGCCGCAGGACACGCACTCCGATTCGAGGAACGGTTGCTGCTGCGAAGCCGACACGCGCGACTCGATGCCGCGACCTTCGATGGTCAGCGCGAACGTGCCTTGCGTGTCTTCGCAGGCACGCACGCAGCGTGAGCAGACGATGCACAGGTCATTGTCGAAACGGAAATACGGATTGCTGGCGTCGACGGGCTTCGGTGTGTGCAGATCGCGCGCCGTGTCCACACCCGCAAAGCGCGACTCGGCGATACCGTGCGCGGAAGCCAGCGTCTCGAGCTCGCATCGGCTGCCGTCCGGGCAACTGCCCATCGGATGTTCGGAGACGTAGAGCTCGAGCACGCTGCGCCGAAGTTTGTTCACGGCATCGCTCTTCGTGTGCACCTTCATGCCGGCGGCTACTTCGGTGGTGCACGAGGCCGGGAAGCCCTTGCGGCCTTCGATCTCCACCAGGCAAACGCGACACGAGCCAAACGCCTTGAGCGTGTCGGTCGCGCAGAGTTTGGGAATGTCGCCGCCCGCGAGCGCCGCGGCCCGCATGATGGAAGTCCCCGCAGGCACGGTGACTGGCACGCCGTCAATCTCCAGCGCGATCTCGAGGGTCACCGGTTCGCCGCCGGATCGTGCCGGCGTTCCAAGATCGTGATATTTGCTGGCGTACATCTAACGCCTCCTGAAATCTTCGCCGAAATTCCTGAGCGCGCTGCGCACCGGGTACGGCGTCAAGCCACCAAGCCCGCACAGCGAACCATTCGCCATGGTGTCGCAAAGTTCGTCGAGCAACGCGATATCGCCGGCGTGGGCCCCGTTGGAGCCCGCCAGGATCCGATCCACCAGTTCGACGCCTCGTGTCGAGCCGACGCGGCATGGCGTGCACTTGCCGCAGGACTCGATGGCGCAGAACTCGAGCGCGTACCGCGCCATGCGGGCCATGTCGACGCTGTCGTCGAACACCACCACGCCGCCGTGACCGAGCAATCCGTCACTGGCCGCGAGCGCTTCGTATTCGAGCACCGTATCGAACCGGCTCTCCGGTAGATAGGCACCCAGCGGCCCGCCGATCTGCACCGCGCGCACCGGCCGGCCCGTGGCCGAACCGCCACCGTAGTCGTACACCAGCTGGTTGACCGTCAGGCCGAAGGCACGTTCCACCAATCCGCCGCGTTTCACGTTGCCGGCCAGCTGCAGCGGTATCGTGCCGCGCGATTTGCCCACCCCGAAGTCGCGATAGAGCGGCGCGCCGCGCGCCAGGATGACCGGCACCGTCGCGAGCGTCACCACGTTGTTCACCACGGTCGGCTGGCCAAACAAACCCTTGATGGCCGGTAGCGGAGGCCGCACGCGCACCTCGCCGCGACGGCCCTCGAGACTTTCGAGCATCGAGGTCTCTTCGCCGCAGATGTAGGCGCCGGCGCCGAGCCGCACGGAAATGTCGAAGGCGCGCCCGCTGTCGCGCACGTCGCGCCCGAGATAGCCGCGTTCACGTGCCGCCCGCAGGGCCAGCGCCAGTGCGCGAGCCGCGTGCGGATACTCGACCCGCAGATAGATGTACCCCTGGGTGGCACCGACCGCGAGTCCGGCGATGGTCATCCCTTCGATGAGCGCGAACGGATCGCCTTCCATGAGCATCCGGTCGGCGAACGTGCCGGAATCGCCTTCGTCGGCGTTGCAGGCAATGTATTTCTGTGGCGCGACCTGATCGTGGACGGTCTTCCACTTGATGCCGGTGGGAAAGGCCGCGCCACCGCGTCCGCGCAGACCCGAATCGGTGACGACCCGCACGATCTCACCCGGCGGCATCGTCAGCGCCGTGCTCAGGCCCACGTAACCGCCCTGCGCGATGTAGTCATCGATGTCTGCCGGATCGACGATCCCGAGTCGCGCGGTGGTGAGACGCTGCTGGCCGCGCAGCCAATCGTGGCCCTCGATGTCTCCGAGTCGCAGCGCGTGCTGTCCTCCTTCCAGCAAGCCCGCATCCAGCAGCGCCGGCACCTCCGCGGCACGCACCGGACCGTAGGCAACACGGCCGGCATCGGTGACGACCTCGACCAACGGCTCGAGCCAGTAGAGGCCGCGCGAGCCGTTGCGCACGATGCGCAGCGGCAGTTCGCGCCGTTGGCATTCGCGTGCCAGTGCGCCGGCCACTGCGTCCGCACCCAGCGATACCGCGCCGGCGTCGCCCGGCACGAAGACGGTGACCGTGGCACGCGCGCTCATGCAGGGACACCCCAGTCCGCGGCGTACTCTTCAATCGTTTGCGGATCCACCCTGCCCCGCAGCTGGCCATCGATCATGGCCGACGGCGCACAGGCGCAGTTGCCGAGGCAGTACACCGCTTCGAGCGTGACCCTGCCATCGTCCCGCGTCTCGCCGAAATCGAGCTGCAGACGCTTCCGCGCATATGCGGCGAGGGCATCTCCGTTCATGGCCTGGCACGCTTCGGCCCGACAAAGCTGGAGGGTGTGCTGCCCGGCCGGCCGCTCGCGAAAGTGATGATAGAAACTCACCACGCCGTGCACTTCGGCGCGCGACAGGTTCAATGCGTCCGCGATCAGCGGAACCGATTCGGGTGGCACATAGCCGAGATCGTTCTGCACCGAGTGCAGGATCTCGAGCAGCGGCCCGGGTTCGTGTCTCATCCGCGTGACCGCCGCGTCGACGCATCGTTCGATGGATGACCGCTCCCTGGTCATGACTCGCCCCGCGTCGGGCGCACGCGCGCGGCATGGCAGTACACATTGCAGCCGCCACTGCGCAGGAAGGCGACCAGCGTGATGCCGGCAGATTCCGCCAGCTCCAGCGCGAGAGTCGAAGGCGCGCCAATCGCCGCCACCAGCGGTGCTCCCGCCATCATCGCCTTCTGGAGCAGCTCGAAACTCGCCCGGCCGGACAACAACACGACGCGTTGGCTCCAGGGCAATGCCCCGCTCATGAGGTCGGCGCCTACCAGCTTGTCCATGGCATTGTGACGCCCCACGTCTTCCCGACAGGCCAGCAGCTCGCCTTCGCTCGTGAACAGGCCCACCGCATGCATGCCCCCGGTTTCGGCGAATCCTGCCTGGGCCGCCTTGAGGGTGTCGGGCAATACCCGCAACACCGATTCCCTAACTACCAGGTCGCTGCTGACGCGCCGGATGCCGGCGCTGGCGGTGACGGCTTCGATGGACGCCTTGCCGCAGACACCACAGCTCGAGGTGGTGTAAAAATTCCGATTGAGGCGATCGAGATCGAGCGGCAGATCGGCGCGCACCGTGACTCGAACTACATTGCCGGTGGGGCCGCAGGACCGGACGTCGACGATATCGCGCGGCTCGCGCAACAAGCCCTCGCCGTACAGGAAACCCAGCGCCAGCTCGCAATCGTTGCCCGGCGTGCGCATGGTGATGGAGACGGGCCGGCCGGTGCCGCCGTTTTCCCCGGTTCCTTCCGCGGATGAACCGGCCTTGATCAGGCGGATTTCCAGGGGTTCTTCGACCGCGATGGCATCCGCGCGATGCACATTGCCGGCATCGCGCATCGCGTCGATTTGAACGTCCCGATGAGCCGGGCTTTTCATGGAGCCGAGTCTACACCCGGGGGGTGCCGGGGAAGGATTCCCGGGGTTGGCCGCGCATGCGGCCGAGCATGTAGGAAATTTCTTCGGCTAACCCCGGGAACCCTTCCCCGGCACCACTCGCGCGAGGGCCGCGTCCACCGTGTTGGACAGCAACATGGCGATGGTCATGGGTCCCACACCGCCTGGCACCGGCGTAATCCACGCTGCCCGTTCGGCAGCGGCCGCGAATTCCACGTCACCACACAGCTTGCCGTCGGCGCCGCGATTGATGCCCACGTCGAACACCAGGGCGCCTTCGCGAATCCACTCGCCGGGAATGTAGGCCGGCTTCCCGACGGCCGCGACCACGAGCTCGGCGCGTTCGACTTCGCCGCGCAGGTCGCGTGTACCGGTGTGACACACAGTGACAGTCGAA
>Ga0190271_10000608_pt1 | contig 18555 bp, 15 predicted proteins | sample Popmic356T_FD_133747 | JGI IMG/M metagenome (GOLD analysis project Ga0190271, IMG submission 133747) | Populus adjacent soil microbial communities from riparian zone of Weber River, Utah, USA - 356 T | ecosystem: Environmental > Terrestrial > Soil > Riparian zone | place: USA: Utah | collected...
TCAGGCTCGTAGCCCAGCATGCGGCGCCAGCGGTCGTTGTAGCGCGACTGGCCGGTGGCGGGGTCGAGTTCCCAGGTGCCGAGCGCCGCGCCATCGACATCGAAGAACGTGAATGTGCCGCCATTCAGCGCCGTGGCCGTGCAGCGTGTCTTGTAGAACCCGTCCTGATAGCCCGGCTGCAGGATGGGCACGGTCTGGGTGATCGTGCCGTTGCCGATGTTGGTTGCCCGCCCGGCCCGCAGCAATTCGTTGTCGTTGTTGCTCAGCAGCAGCGCCGACGCCGTCGCTCCCTCGGGATAGATCGCCGTCAGGTTGGTAATGTGCCCGCCGGCAAAGTTGAACATGCCGAGCGATGTCTGGCTGCCCAGAATATGGTTGGAGACGTAACCGCCGATTTCCGGGTGATCGCAATAGGTCAGCAGTGACATGTAGCCGCCCGACCTCGAATTGCTGGCGCGATTGTCCTTGAATGTCAGTCCGCCGATGCGCTTGTCGCTGAGGCCGGTAATGTAATAAGCAAGGCCACCGACATCGTCGACCGAGTTATTCGAGAGATTGAGGTAGGAGTAGGTCGCCCCACCGGCATTGGTTCGCACCGAGAAGCCCGTGCTGTTGCACCTGAGAAGAGTGTTTCCGGTGATGTCCATGGTCCCGACAACGCTCGTATTGTTGCCGATGCTCATGCCAAAGTATGCACCGTCCACCATGTTGTTGCGCACGACAGCGTGCGCCGCTTCGACGTGGATGCCCGAGCCCGATGCGTTGATCACCGTGTTGCCGCTGAACTCGACATAGTCGCAACCAGCGTGGGTGTCGATGGCGTCGCCCGCGCCGCCGAACGGCGAGGTTACGCTCGGCGTGTAACGCAGCGAGCAGTCGACGTGGTTGTCGTTGAACTTGACGTGCATCGGACCGGAGCGATTTGGCCCGGCGCTGACCGTGATCGCATGCCGGCACTGCGTCGTGCTGTTGTGATGGATATTGACGTGCGTGCAGTTGTTGGAGATCGCGTATCCGTAGGACAGCCCATGTCCGTCGTGGAGATAACATCCGGTCGACTCGAAATTGACCGTGTCCTGCACCGAGATGCACCCCACCGCTACCTCGACTTCGACGCCAGTGACCTTCACGTTCGAGCAACAATTGAAGTAGATGCCAATCGAATTGTTGACCACGACATCGGTGCGGAACTTGAGATGTCCGCCATGGATGCGAATGTTGTCGAGCGGCGTCATCTTGCGGACAAACGCGCCACGCGACACGAGATAGTCGTAATGCAGCGTGCCTTGCGCGGTGATCACACCCGTGGAGGAGTTGACCTCCAGCGCCCGCACCACCTCGCCACGATAGGTCGACAGGCCGGCGGTATCGTAACGCTCGTTGTCCTGCACGACGAACCAGTCGCGCACCCCGATTCCGTTGAGCCCGCCAGCCGGCCGGAATGACGTGCGCTGCCACAGGCCGAGCGTCACCGCGTCGTGATACATCGCCGCCGCCGCGACATTGAAATTGGTCGTGATGCTCGCCGTGTGGGCCGTCACGCAGCGCCAGCATATGCCCTGATAGGACACACGATCATTTACCGCGTAGTTCGACGGAGTGGTGGTGGTCGAGCCGACCCAGCCCTCCGAAGGACCGATCTGATAGCTGTTCTCGGTAAGCAAAACGATGGGGCCGAGCGTGCCCTGCGCCGTCATGCCAATCGTTCCGGTCGGAGCGGCGGTGAAGTCGAGGATCGCGCCGGGGTGCATCTCGATTGTGATGTTGGCGGGGATTTGGATATTGCGGTCGAGCCCCCAAACGCCGGCCGACACGACCAGCGTCCTCCCAGCAGCGGCCGTCATCGCGGCCTGAAAGCCAGTCGAGACAATGCCGGTGTTAGGATAAGCGTCGTATTGCTGCGGCGTGACGACGCTGACCGAAGTGCTACCGCCGATATCGACTGGACCATCACGATTGGCGATCACCCACTGACGAGTATTTCCATCATCATAATAAACGAAGAGCTGACCGTTGACCGTGCTCCACCACAGATCGCCAGCGACCGGCCCCGATGGCGGAGCATCGGCATTGGTGATGAACGGGACACGCGTCATGCCAGCCCTCCATTGACGATGGTCTGCTGGAAGACCTTGAGGAAGCCCATGGCGCGAGCGTCTTGGTTCTGCTCGTCATCGCGCGCCTGCACCAGACCTACCGCATAGTAGATTACGGGAGGCACGTATTGTGGCTCGATGACCAGCGGCGCGTTTAGATTGATGTGATTGAAGATCGGGACAATGAAGCTATTGGTCAGGAACAGGTCGGGCCGCATCCGGTACATGTCCATCATGCACTGGTTGACGCAGAGGATGATGCTCTCCGTCGAGTAGCGGTACAGACCAGTGGCGAAGTCAGTGTCCTGAAGCAGGATGCGGATTTGATAGAGCAGGTCGCCAATCGTCGCGTACCCTGTAGGAGGCAGGATAGTGCCAGTACCGACGATCCATGCGCTGCCGTCCCAGACATACGTGACCCCCGCAGGAGAGGTGTACTGCTGGCCGGGGACAGGTCCTAGGGGGAAATCGATTTCCATCAGATCACCGTCCAGACCGCGCCGGCAGCGGAGCCCGCCGACGTGCAGCGCCATCCGGCCGTCGCCGCCGTGGCGTCGAGGAAGATGTCACCAAGGGTGCCCGCCGCGACGCCAGTCGGAATGGTCGTGCGCAGGCCACGGATGTTGTTCGCGGCAAGGTAGGGCGCGGCACCCGTCGCCGTGGTCGATGTGATCGGCACGTCGATGTTGTTGCCTTGGATTTCGAGAGAAGACCCGGCAGTGAGATTAAAGCCGGGTCCGGTTCCGCCAATCACATCGTTATCGCGGTACTTCGTGCTGGTCGAACCCGGTGTCAGCGAGACAACAGGTACGGTGGCACTGACCAGAATATTGTCAGCGACGAGAACATTGCTCACCGTGCTGATCTCAAGAGCATGGACCGAGAAACTCTGGATGCGATTACCGGAAACTTCGATGTCAGTTCCCGCGCTGGTGATGGCAACTGCCGGCGTGGCGACACCCGCGCCAACCCGGAGCAGAGGGTTGTTGCGAATGTAAAGATGGTTGAGCGTGCCGCCGGTATGATGGAAGGCAATCTGGACCACGTCGACCGTGTTGTTGCTGACCACGATGTAGTCCGACACGTCACCAACAGGCCCGATACCGCCAATCGAGATACCGCGTCCAGCGCCGAAGATGAAGTTGCCATCGACCAGAACGTTGTCATGACCACGAATGCTGATTGCATAATGATTGACTACACCAACAGCGACTGGCTGCTTGCAGCTGATGTTGTTGTCCGTCACGCGTAGGTTGGCGGCCTTGCCTTTGGGCGAGCCGGCGGTGGCATGGAACACCGTGATGGCGTTCGTCGTCACATCGTGCAGCATCCTGATCGTGTTGCCGGCGACCACGTTGTCGCCGTAGAAGTCCTCGGCCCCAGCCGGAGGCGGCGTAGGCTGGTCCCAAATCTGGGTCTTCAATTCGATGCCCGCACCGTTGTCGTTCAACGTGTTGTTGGTGATGCGGATATTGCGGGCGGCACCGCTGAAGCAGTCGATTGCGCTCTGCAGCGAGGCACGGGTGCAGTTGGTGATGGTGTTGCGCGAGATGATCAGGTTGAGCGAGACGTCGAGCTGGTCGTCGGTCCCGGTGCGGATCACGCCCGAGGTCGCGCTCGCATTGTTCGACAGGCAGCACGACTCGAACAGGTTGTCCGAGATGCTGCAGTTGATCATCGAATTGAAAACGAAGGCATCGTTGAACGTGCCGGTGATGTAGTTGTTGTCGAAGTTGCTGTCCTCGATGATGTAATCGACGCCACTCACGGCATTGTCGGCACCCGAGAAGCTGCAATTCTGGATCAGGTAGTTCCTGCCCCGCTTGCCCGTGGTTGGCTGCAGCACGATGGCCCGGTTGAAGGTCGCGCTGCCTGCCGGGTTGGTCGTCACCGGCATGTCGAAAAACAGGTTGTCGAAGGTGAAGCCGTCGACCTTGTTGACGATGAAGAACACGCTTCCTGCCGTGGCTCCGACTATTGGCTGGATGCGTACCCGGCCACCAAGAGAGACGATGCCGGGACAAGGCGATTCGAGTGGGATGATGACGTTGTTGACCTTGTAGATCGTGCGACTGTCGAGCGCGATCACCCGGCCATCGGCGAGCGCGGCAGTGAAGGCGACGCTGTCGTCCAGTCCGTTGCCGCCACCGTAGCTCTCGACTCGCGCGTATGTCTGGTCACCTGTAGGCCCCGCCGGTCCCGGCGGCCCCTGCGCCCCCTGTGGCCCAATCGTCCCGGTCGCGCCAATTGGTCCCTGCGGCCCCTGCTCGGTGCCGATGCCGGGGTTGGCGACCACCCACTGGATGGTGTTGCCGTCATTGTACCACAGGAACAGGAAGCCCGAGATCGTGCTGTACCACAGGTCGTTGATCGCCGGATTGGTTGGCGGATAAGGCGAAGTCGTGAGATGAGGCACCGCTGACAGGACGGGAGCGTTACTCGTCCCCCGTAACATGTACGACTGTATCCAACCATTACCATCGAACATGTACAGCGCATCCGAAGACGACGTGTACTTCTGCCCGGCTACAGGGTTAAGGGGAAAGTCGAGCATCGGACTACACCTCGTATGCCGTGACCGATTGCAGCTGCATGTTGCTGTTGCGCGGCACGACGTAGCTCCCGCCCGACACGTCGACATTGGACACCGTGGACGATGCACCGTTGTACTGAATGTCGATGTCGTAGAAGCCCGGTGCCATGGTCAGCGTGACCAGCTCGGAGGCGCGGGTCAGCGCCGTGCCGGAAGTCTGGATCGGGCTCGATGCCATGTCTTCCAAGGTAAGGTTGGGCAGGGCGACCCGGATCGTGAAGTCGATTGTCAGACCAGTGACCACTGCCATGCGAATCTGGTTGGCGATCTTTGCGACCGCTGCTGCGGTCAGCGTTATAGTGGCGATGCTGCGCTGGATGACGAGCGGGTCCGCTGTCGGGTCGGTAATGGCGACCGGCAGCGAGGCAAGAAAGCCGCCGCCCACGTCGTACTGCAGGATCGAGTTGTAGATCGTGCCAACATTGTCCCATGTGCCGTCTATCAGACGGATATAGAAGCTGCTCGTCCATATCTGGCCGACCGCCGCCGCGCCGCCGCCGGTCGTGGTCTCGAAGGCGACGCCAACCGTGAAAGGTGCGGTTGGCGTGCCAGCATAGTGGAAGTCGACGCACTGCATGCCGCTCTCGACGACCCCGGCGGTGATGGTGCGGGTGACGCCGTTGACTGTCGTGGTCGTGACCCAGTTGGTCGGCTGGGTGCCGGGTGTACCGCTCACCGCGCCACTGCCGCTGCTGTTGCGGATGGCGTTGGTGGTCGATGCCTCGTTGTGCATACCACGCAGCGAGAGCGATCCGCTGTAATCGAAGCGGGCGGCATTGGCGGCGGCGTTCTGATAGGTGCCGCTCGAATTGAAATACGGCCCGACCGCGCCTGCGCGGGCGACAGCGACACCGGCCGGCAGCGCGCCAGCCATGAAGTCGAAGAAGTAGGCGACAGGCGGCGGCGCGCCGCTGATCACGAAGCCCGTGTTGCCCATGGCGTACCAGTCGGTGCCGTTCTGACAGAACAGCTCGACCACGCCGCCCGGATTGGTGGCGACGATGCCTCCGCCCGCCGCCGTCGCGGTGCCGCCGAGCCAGATCACGTCGCCCGCCCCTGCATGGACGACGAGGTCATATGTGTTGAGGCAGAAGAACTTGTAGCTCAGCCCGGTGACACCCTGCGGCAGCCAGAAATTGATAGCCGCTGTCGCGTCCTCGTTGCTGAAGCTCCAGCCGGTGTCGGATGTCGAAATATCATAATCCGCCACATAATACGGCGAATACTTGCGCACCCCGTGGCCGTTGACGAACCAGCTATCGGCGTCCGGACGTTCCGTCCAGAGGAGCCCGGTAACATCCGCCGACCAATCGCCCGACGTGTGCTCTATCAGGCAGAGCCAGATCGAGCCCAACTGGGAAACCCGGTCGCCCGCCTTGTAGAAATGCCCCGTCACCCACGCGGCGGGGTACGGCGCTTCGACGATGTTGGTGGCATTGGTCACGATCTGCGCATTGACGTGGACTGCGCCGTCCCCCACCGAGCCAAGCCGACGAAGCGCGGATTTCACGTTGGAGATCGTCGTGCCGGTGATCATCGCGTCGACCCGCGAATATGTCCCGGCCTGTATGCCAATGCCGAAGTCGGCGGCCGGGTCGGACATGGTGATGCTGACGCCGTCGATCACGCCACGCCTGATTTCAGATCCACCGACCGCAACCAGTATGATCGCCGTGTTGAGGCAATCGCTGTATGTGCCGCCGATCCGCCAGCCGCTGATATGCGCGAAGTTATTGGCCTGCACCTTGACGCCGCCAGCCCATGCCCCCTTGGCGATGCTGTCGATGATCAGCCGGTCGACCGGGATCATCAAACCGCTGGCCGGTGATACGCCGGACAGGACCTGATAGGCATAGGCTGAGGCGCTGTGCGGATTGATTGTCTCGGCGGTATTGCCAATCATGGTGCATTGGCCGACCAGCCCGGTCGAGGCAAGCACCGCCGGCTGGTAGTATATCCCGCACGCGATGGTGCCGGTGATCTTGTTATACTCGGCGAACATGGCGCGGCCCTGCATCATGATCCCGCCGGGATTGTTCTCGGTCAGATCGCCCGAGCAGTGGATCATGTTGTTGCTGAACGTCACCTTGTCGGCCCACGGATGGGTATCAAGCGAGGCTTCGCGGCCCTCGATGTAGTTGTTCGAGACGATCACATCGGTCGGAATGCCGCCGCCGAGCGTAGCGCCCGACGAAACCGTCACGGCATGACGATTGTTCGAGAAACGGTTGCCGTCGATCACGACATCGCGGCATGGCCCGCCGACCCCGACGCCGTACCAGTTGGGCGTGTCCTCGATAGCGCCATTGAGAAACTTGGCGGTCTCGATGCCCCACAGGTTGACGGAGAACAGGTTGAAGTTCCTGATCCGAACATTGTCGAACAGGGCGCGACGGCCCCACATCACGGTGAAGCAGCCTTGCCGCAGAAGGCCGGCGGGGAGCAGCGTGCCCGAGCCCGTGATCTCCAGATTGCGGAAGATCAGGTTGTCCATCGGCGCGGTGATCTTCTGCATCAGCGCGCCCTTGGCCACCAGATAGCTGTAGCGCAGCGGGGCGTAGAGCGTGACCACGTCGCCGATGACCGACTTCACGATGGCGGTCTCGCCCATCATCACCGACGAGTACCAGAGCTGGCCGGGTGCGCGGATGAAGATCATATCGTCCTGCGCCAGCCCGCCGAGCACCGCGACACCGCCCGGCACCAGCGTTACGGTCTGCGGCGTGTCGGCGTCGGCCAGCCCGTCCACCGCCAGCAGGGCTTGCGTCGGGGCGAGCGTGCCAATGGCGCGCAACATGTAATTTGCGTTGTCCTGAATCATCGGCAAGTAGCTGAAGTCGAGCCCGCCGTTGCGCATGTGCAAGTTGCTCGGCAGCGACAGATATCCGTCGCAGCGCCATGTGCCACCCGCCAGATCGAGCGGCACCTTGGCCAACGCGGCGGCGTTCATGCCGGCTTGCAGCTGTGCCCTGCTGTCGACTGTAGCACTTGGGCCGAACCCGCGAATGTCGATAAAAGGCTGGTCTGTAGTGAATACAGAACCTATGGTGCCAGTGCGATTGGCGACCACCCACTGCATGGAGGTCCCATCATTGTACCAGAGGAACAACTGACCAATGATCGTGTTCCACCACTGATCGCCTTCCAGCGGACTGACCGGCGGATCGACCGCTACAGTAATGTTCGGAACGCGCGTAGCCATGGACCCCTACCTTACTGCAGGCTCGCCACAGTAAAGCGTCGGCGGAGGTTGTTTACCTCGCCGACGCTTTAACATGAGATTGCCTCTAGACCGGGACCGGCTCGGAGACGATGATCTCGACGATGGCGAGAGGGTCCACCACCTTGTAGCCGTAGACCTGAAGCCCCCGCAGGAGCGTGCCAAAGGTGATCTCCGACCGCAGGGTCTCGACCTTGCTCACCTGCGAAGCGAACGTCAGGCCGTGGCTGTGCCCGGCATACATCACCCATTCCGGCGCGGCCAAAGCCGGCGGACCAGTGATCGGGCCACGCGGCAAGAGGTTCGACACGTAGATCGTGAAGCGATCCACCATGCCGAGCCGGCCGTTGCGCAGGATCGACTGGCTGTCGCCCGACAGATACGCCTGCCGCAGCTCCGAGCCCTTGATCATCGCCGCCGCCCACGCCGGGATCACGATCCAGCGTCCGGTCTCGGGGATGTTCTGCTCGTCGAGCACGAGGCCCGCGCGAAGGATCGCCTGAAGGATGGTAACCTGTCCGGCAACCGGCGGGGACGCCTGATTGGCGACGATGGGCACGGGCGTGCCGGTGACGCCGAGATTGATGTTGCCGGAGATGCGCCCGGCGGTGAGGCCACGGTTCTGCGCGTGAGCTTGGCCCAGCAACCCGAGCAGCACCTCGGTGTCGATGGTGATCTTCATCTGCTGCGCGGCGTCGTCCGACCAGATGCCCATCAGGTTGATGTCGGACTGAATCTCCATCACGTCGTCGAGGATTTCGTTGAAGTACTGACCCTTGTCGATGGTCAGGTCGACGATGTTGGACGCCGGTCGGTCGATGGCGAGATTTCCGCCCACGAGATAAGGCCGGATCGTGATCGTCGGCTTGGTGCGGATATGGACCCGGTCGCCCTGATTTCTGATTTCGCCTTCGTAGTCGGTGTTCGAGATCGCTGCCAGTACAGTACTGGCGTAAAACTTCTCGATCATCTTTCCCGACCAGATTTCGGGAATGAACGTTCCCGAATAGGCCGGCGAAGGCTGGGTTGAACCGGTCGGGTAGATTGGCGGGACTGTTCCCGCGCCGGCAAGAGGATAGGCCATGGAACACTCCTAGGGGGTTGCCAGCCCCCTAGCGTTCAACGGCCTCCGCTGAAGCCCATGGGGCGGGACGTGCGACTATCGGGAATGATCCGCCCTTCGTGCTGCGCCATGGAGATGTCGGCGTCGATTGCCTGCTGCTGCTGCTCTCGCCCCCGATATCGCCCGGCCGCCACGTCACGATAGAACCTCGTGATATCTTGGGCGGTGTAGGTCGGCTTCTCGGTGGGCATCTGCGAGACCGAGTGGGCTCTGCCGGGAGCGGCCAGCTGATCGAGCGACAGGCGCGTATTCAGGGGGACGCCCGGTCCGTTCGCCGGGGGCACCAGCTGGGGCTGGGCGGGCGGCGAAAGGCTGGGCGGGAAGCCCCCCGAAGCAGCGCGTGGCCCTCCAGCGGACGGGTCTACGGCAGCCTCCTCTGCGAGAAAGGCGCGGAAGAAAGCGGCCACCCGGTGGGCGTCGCCGGAGTTCCACGCCTCCTGCATAAGCTCCGATCTGATAGCACCGGAAAAAACATCGGGCAAGCGGCTCCACTGCACGAACGCCGGATGCTGGTTCAGCTCGTTCCAGTTGGGAATGATGCCGCCAATGGTGGCATTCATGCGGTTCATGAAGGCGTTGCCGACCTCGGCCTGCTGGCTGCCGAGCTGGCCGCGCAGCTGCTCGACCTCGGCCTGAAGCGGCGCGGCGACCTCGCTGGCGGCCCTGCGCACCACGTCGATGAAGTCCTCGCCGTAGTCGGCGATCTCCTGCTCGGTGAGGAGATTGCGCTGGACCGATTGGGACGTGCCGCCGTTGGCCTGCGGCGCGACCGCGCGCAACGAGGCATTCTCGTTCTGCAGCCGCGACATCTGCTCGGACATGGCATGCACGTCCGCCGCCATCTTATCGTAGCGGCCCTTCAGCCGGTTGAAGTTGCGTTCCCAGTCGGGTGGCTCTTGGGGCTGTTGAGGCGGAGCCTGTGGCTCTTGTGGAGCCTGCACCTGCTGCGGAGGCTCTTGTGGAGCCTGCGTAGCCTGTTGAGCCTCCCCTATCTGGGTCGCGACCGAGGGCTCGGCCTCGCCATTGGCTTGACGTTGAAGCGCCTCGGCGCGCTCGCCCGCCTCGCGGATCGCGCGCGGGATGGAAACATTGGTATCGACCGGGGCCGCCTGCGGCTTGTTCAGCAGCTCGGCCGATGAGGTAGGTTCAGCCATCACGACCTCTTTTCAATCTCGTTCTTCTGCTCAAGGCAGAACTCCAGACGCGCCCGCAGCTGCATCGCGAGCCATGCACGCCCCTGCGCCCCGAAGATCACGTTCGGGTCGGCGGCGATGAACTCTCTCTGATATTTCTCCTCCAATGCACGGAACGCGACCACGAGGCGACCGAACTGGTCGGGGACGCTGACCTTGAGGTCGGCCGCCGCCATGGTGATGTCGTACATCGGGTCCTTGCTCAAGGCTTGGTTTTCTCTCCCAGCGCCATGATGTCCGGCGTCGAGAGCGCGTTGCGCCCCGAAGGCGTCAGCTTGGCGTAGTTGCCAATCGACCGGCTCTCGGTCGAGCCGCCGACCAGACGGGCGAGCGCCTCGCGATTGGGAAGCAGCGCGTTCTTTCCCGTTTTACGGGCAGTCCGTAACTTGGGCGCGCCGCTCGACGTGGTGCCGTACTTCATTGTGAAGATTGTCCCGGCTTGACCGGGCGCGACCCGCTGTTGCCGAACATCGAGGTCGTGCCGCCGGAGGCGAACTTGTCGTTGCCGCCCGACTTGGTCGATCCCGAGTGACCGGGGGTCTGGGTCCCGGCGTAGTCCTTGTTGCTGGAGCTGCGCGTGCTCAACGGGTCCTTCCCGCCGGCACGGGGCGCAATGCCTGTCTTGCCGCCCCTGCCCTCCTGCGAGGAGCCGCCGGGCGTCTGGGTGCCAGTCCCCGAGAAGCTGTGCATCACGCCGGTCGGGCCGCCTAGCTTGCCCCATGAAGCCTTTTTCATAGTCATCTCCTTTCAAACCTGATAGAAAGTTCTATGGTTAGAACTGACGGCTGGTCGCTAGAAGCCAAGATTGCATACTACACCGACCGTAGAGGTCTCGACGAATGTTGGCCATGGCTCGGAACCAAAACCCCTAAAGGGTATGCCCAGCTATGGATCAACGGAAAGAACGTGCAAGTCAGCCGGCTGCTCACGAATGCACCTCCCGGTAAGTGGGCGCTACACACTTGCGACAACCCTCCCTGCGTGAACAAACGGCACCTCTACGTTGGAACTCCCACCGACAACTCCAAAGACCGGATTGATCGAGGCCGAGGAAACTTCAGGCGAGGAACACAGATACCGTGGTCAAAACTCACTGTTTCTCAAGTCAGAGCAATCCGTAAAGACCCACGCTTTGCCCGAGTGATTGCCCCTCTCTACGGCGTGTCAAAGCAAACTGTCTGGGCGGTGAAGAGCAAGACGAATTGGAAACACATCCGTTAAACACCGGCCACCCTTCTCCCCATCAGGTTAGTGGTAGGCCCCATCGACTTAGACGTTGCCGGCCCCTGCGCCGGCTGCGGCGACGCCTTGGGCGGCGCGCCGGCCGCCTTCTGGCCCGCGCCGGGCTCCTGCGGCGCACCCATGTTGGTGCCCGGCATACCCTGCATCATGGCCAGCTGCTTGGCCATCTCCTGCTGCGCCTCGATCTCGTCGGTGCTCGGCACGATCTCGTCGCCCTCCAGCCCGATGCCCTTGGACACCGCGCGCAGCACCGTGGCGCGGCCCTTCGGCCCCATGATCTGCATGTCGATGGGATTGGCGGTGAGCTGGAGAAATTCGAGCTGGCGTTGCCTGAGCGTCTCGCGCTGGACGGCGACGGCGACGCCTTTCGGCACGACCTCCTCCTGCCCCGTAAGAAGACCCGAGGTATCGGTCAGGAGTGTAATGTCGAGCAGCTCGCGCAGCGACGGGTTGACGATGTCCTCGTCGATGTTGGCGCACACCGTCTGGAGGATTTTGGAAGCATTGCCCATAAGCATGGCCAGACCAGAAGCAGTCCGACCGGCACCGCCACCCGGAGAATTGCCAGAGAGATACTTTGGTATAGCGCTCGTATCGTCGGCCAGACCGTAAAAAGCATTGAACACTCCCAGCAGCTCCTGAGAGTTGGACTGCGGTTGGAAGAAGCTGACGGCGGGCTCGGTCGAGCCCGAGACGGTCGGATTGATGGTGCGCCACCGCTTCCACGGATAAAGCTCATCCGAGTTCTCCTGCCCCGCCAGACGATCCTCGTTTATGACCACCTGCGGCCCGGACGAGATCGAAAGGTTGTTCACGACGGCGCGGAGGGTCGCGTTGCAGACCTCCTGCATGTCGCTGATGATGTCGGGGATGCCGTTGCCGATGGGCGAGCCGGGCTGCTTCTCGAACGAGGTGCAGTTGAATGGTTTCCTGCGACGCAACGATGGCGAGAGCTGGACCTTGATCAGGTACTGGCCGATCAGCCATGCCTGCACGGCGTAATCCCTCAGAGGATCGGGTATCTGCTCGGGCGTGAAGCCGTACTCCAGCAGCATCCTTCCTTGGACGTTGCCGTGGAACTCCAGCGTCGTGATCATGTACGACAGGTTCATCACCGGGTTCTCCCGGTTCTCCATCACCGAGCGCGACGCGTCGGTGCTGTCCCAGTTCTCGGTGATGCCGCCCCGGCCGTACTGGTCGAGCACGGCGCGGATGTTGGCCTCATTGTAGCCCGGCAGACCTATGAGATCATTCAGGTCGGTACGTGTCACCCGTAAGCGATGGATGAACTCGGCGCTGTCCAAGTTGGACACGCCGGGTGTCCACCAAACGTCAAATGGGGAGATGCGCTCCCACCACAGGCGCGGCTTCATGGTCGGGATCGCCTGCTGCCCGCGCCACTCGATGTCCGTCGTCATGCGGACGGTCGGACCTTTCAGGCAAGCAAAGGGGAAGGACGGCACGTCGATCAGGACTTCGCCCAGCGCGTTGTAGAAATTCCCCTGCACGAGAATTTCGTTGATCTTGTCTTCCGCTATGAGGGTCTGCTCGTGGGCGTGCTTCTTGGCGGCTTCCCGTGCGGCTTGCATCAGCTGGAAGACACGTTTCTGAATAAGGTCCGGGTTTGGGGGCTCTGGCGGCACACCGGGCGCACCCATCGCCGCCGACTGGACCTCAAGGGTAACCAGCTGCTCGATGCTCTGCAGCGCATCGTCGGGGATGACCGGATCGTCCGGCTCCTGCAGCCCCCAAGCCCGGTCGGCCCCGAGGTACACGTCGCGCAGAAGGGAAGTCGCTCCCCGGCACTTGGCGGCCGTTATACGCGCGTAGACCTCGGAGCCGCCGAACTTACGTATTTCCGCCAGCTTGGTCGGATCGTACTGACCCTGCATCGCGCGCATGCACGAGAGGAGCCTGTCGCTCCAGCCGGCTTGGGTATTCCGGTGCCGCACCATCATGTCCCACTGCTGACGGATGTAGCCGGCGAGACCTTGGAATTGGGTGGTATCGGGTAGAATCGCGTTGCGCTGGGCTTCGAGATGCTGCGCCTCGGCGGCATCGATCTGGGCGTTGCTCATCGTGCGCACGAAGCCGGGTGTAGGAGGCTGGAACGGCACAACCGTCGTGTCGACCATTCGACTATATCCTGTGGGCCGGCGTAAGATGGGACACTAAATTACGCGCGAAGGGGAAATCAGGCAATGGCCGAAACACTCATCAACGTGATGCACGTAACCGACGAAGACACCGACATCATCCACGGCATCACGGTCGGCGAGGTCGCCCAGAAGCACGTCCTGCGTTCATTCAACGTGACCAACGACGCAAAGGTCGACCTTACCAAGGTTCTCTGCGCCGCCATCATCCAGCAGATGCTCGACCTGCGCGACACGCCGGGAGCAAGCGCTGCGACCAAACGGGCGGCCTCCATCGCCATCACCCAGTGCGAGGCGATGCAGATGCAGGCCGTCAAAGCCAACTTCGTGCAGGCATAGCCATGGAAAACGAGGTGCTGGTCTCGCGCATCGCCCGCGAGGTGGCGCGCGATCTCTCGCCGGTCGACATGATCAGGATCAAGTTCGGGCTCGACGAGGATGAATATTCCCGCCTGATCAACTCGTCGATCTTCAAGACGCGGCTCGAAGAGGAGCTGGCGGTGTGGAACGCGAGCGACGCGATGAGCATCGCCGAAAGGATCAAGGCGAAGACGGGCACGATGATCGAGGAGAGCCTGCCCGAGGTGTTCGAGTGGCTGCACGACAAGAACCAGCCCATCGTCGGAAAAGTTCGCGCACTGGAGTGGGCCTCGCGCGTGTCGGGCATCGGCGAGACCGAGCGGCTGGGGCTCGCGCCCGGCGTGACCGGCGGCGGCTCGGGCATCAACTTCAACATCTTCATCGGCGGCGAGAAGCAGAGCTTCACCCAGCCCGCCGACCAGCCCCGGATCATCGAGGGCGAAGTGGTGCTCAATGACAAATCCGCTTGAGCCGGCTCGCCTGTTCATCTGCCATGGACCGCCGCTCTGCCTGCTGGAATACGAAGATGCGATAGAAGCGCAGGAGAAAGGCTGTCCGTTCTGCAGAGTCGAGCAGTACGATCCCATAGCCGACAAGTGGGCAGTGGTGCAGGACCCAAAAGAAAACTGATGAACTTCGACGCCCAGAAAGCGCACAACGACCTGATCGAGGCGCTGCTGCACCTAATGGACGGAGGCAACATGAGCTGGGTCGCCAAGCGCTACCGCTTCTCGGAAGCCTATCTCATGCGGATCATGCAGGGTCGGGGCCGGCAGAGCATCCGCAACGAGGCGCTGACCATCTATCAAATCTACCGGCAGGAGCAGCTTACGGGGAACGCGTAGATGGAAGTCAATTACTTCGCGCCGCCCACGGTCTCCAAGCTGATGCAGAGCGAGGCGTTCGTGCGGCTTATTGCCGGGCCTATCGGCAGCGGCAAGACCACCGGCCTGATCTTCGAGCTGCTCAGACGGTCCCTGATGCAGTATCCGGGGCCGGACGGCTACCGGCGCACGCGCTTCGCCATCGCCCGCCAGACGCTGTCGCAGCTCAAGCAGACCGTGCTCAAGGATATCACCTACTGGCTCTCCGGCGTGGCGCGCTGGAAGGTCTCGGAGAGCACCGTGTTCCTGAACTTCGGCGATGTGCGCTCGGAGTGGGTGCTGATCCCGCTGGAGGAGCCCGAGGATCAGCGCAGGCTGCTCTCCATGCAGCTCACCGGGGCGTGGCTGTCGGAGGGCATCGAGCTGGCCCGCGACCTCGTAGACCCCATCGCGGGCCGCTGCGGGCGCTACCCCGGCCCGGCCGATGGCGGCGCGCTGTGGCACGGGCTGGTGATCGACACCAACATGCCCCCCGAGGGCACGCCGTGGCACGAGACGATGGTGATGCCGCCCAAGGGCTGGGACGTGTTCATCCAGCCCGGCGGGCTGACGCCCGAGGCCGAGAACCTGAACTGGCTGCTGCAGACCCCCGAGACGCTGAAGCTGCCGATTGATGACCCTGTAAGAGTATCGGCCGGCAGGGCGTATTATGAGCGCGCGGCGCAATCAAAAAATACCAACTGGGTGCAGCGCTACGTCCATGCCCAGTACAGCCCCGACCCATCCGGCACGGCGGTCTTCGCGGGCGCGTTCAGGTATCCGTTCCACACCGTCGAGGACCTCGAACCGGTGCCCAACATGCCGATCTACGTCGGACAGGACTTCGGCCGCGACCCTTGGTCCGTGCTGATGCAGCCCGACATGCTGGGGCGGGTGAGGGTGCTGGAGGAGGTAAGAGCCGACGACATCGGGCTACGCACCCACCTGCGGACCAACCTCCGGCCCGCGCTGATGAACCCGCGCTACAAGGGCATGCCGGTGATCATCATCGGCGACCCGGCCGGCATCGCGAAATCCCAGTACGACGAGATCAACGCGTTCGACGTGCTCAAGCAGGAGGGCTTCACGGCCGTCTCGGCGGGTGCCAACGATCTCGACACCCGCCTCAATGCGGTGGAGTACTATCTTCTCCAGCAGAGGGGCGGTGGCCCGGCAATATTGTATGATCGTGCCCGCTGCCCCTACCTCATCCAAGGCATGAATGGGCAGTACCGCTACTCCAAGACCAATCTGGAAGTCTCCAAGCCGACGCCCGACAAGAACCGCTGGAGCCACGTCGCCGACGCCCACCAGTACGGCTGCATGGGGACGATGGGCAACGCGGCGCGGCAGGTTGCAAGGGTATTACGCGGCACCCGTAACCGGGCACCGCGCCAGATGGTCTCGGCGGCGGGCTGGACCTAGATGTCCTCGGCGGGCGGAGGCTTGAAGACGATCTCGCTGTCATCGGCGGTCGGCAAGCCGTCGAGCATGTCGCTATGCTCGGCATGAGCCGGATCGTCGATCACCGCCACGGGCAGGACAAATCGCCCATCCTCCAGCTCGACCGGCACGAGCGCGGCATGGGGGACGCTCGACGAAGGGCCGCGCACGGTCGCAGCCTGCTCGGCGGTCAGCAGTATCATGGTGCTCATACGTTGGCTCCCACCGAGGTCATAAAGCTCTGGATCGCGTTGTACTGCGCGGTCTCCTGCCCGGCGCTGAGCGCGGCACCAGCAACCAGCAGGCCGAGGGTGCAGGCGCGGGGCAAAGTCAGCACGCCGGCCGCGTTATAGCCGCCAATGAAGAAGGCGAGATCGCCGAGCGAGACGCCGAACGAGGTCGTGTCGGCAGTGCGCGGCACGGAGACGCCGTTCTTGTAGCCGACCACGGTCGATGTATCCGCGCTGCTGCGCGATCCCGCCGTGAAGCCCCGGCTGTCGGCCAGCGGCAGCGGCGAGAAGGTACCGCCAACGCCGTTGCACTCGACCGTCGCTACGCCGGCCACGGTGCGCGTCCTGATGCGCACAATCCGGTTGCCGGTCGCCGACGCACCAGCCGCGTGGCTGTTGCTCGCGACATTGGTCCGGTCGTAGACCGCGATACGCGCATTGTGCGCCGCCATTGCCACGAAGTGCGTGGCGGGGATGAAGCCGGTGTCGATGTAGCTGGTGGTGCCGTTGAAGGCATAGCCCTGATCGGTCGTGAAGGTCGGCGTGTTGACCGCCACCGCCAGCCGCCTCTGCTTGAGGCTGGTCAGCGCCTGCGGCGCGTTCTCGGCGACGAGGAACCAGTAGTCGTCGGTCAGAGCCCACGCGCCGGACGCCTTCTCGGCGGTGACTAAAGTCTCCATCAGGGCCTGCCGGCCAGCCGACACGGTGCCGCCGTTGGTCACGACGGCGGCAACCCAAGCCACGACATCGGCATCGCCAGCCGGTGGTGGGCTAGCCGGTGCCGTGCCGATCCTGCCTTTCATCCATTGGCGCAGATCATACCCCTGCTGCGTCGTGAGCGGCCCGGTGACGATGCGCGTGTTGGTGATCGCCCTGCCGAGCGACCCCGCTGTCGTAGTCGCACCGGCAAAGGTGCGGATGCGCGTTGCGATGGTAGCAGGAACGACAGCGAACTCGGCAGGAGCAAGGCCGTCGACTTCTGGCGTGTGTCCGGTCGCGGTCGTGATATGGCGCACGACATGACGGCCACTGAAGTCGACCAGCAAGTTGTTGCTGCCGCTGGTGACATTGCCGAGAGCGCGATTGACCCCGCTGACGACGTTGCGAAACACGGTGCGTGAGTTCGAGTTGGACGTGTTGCCCCATGCGCCAAGCGCGTACAGCGTCGTGTCTGCTGGCAGAGTAGGTTGATCAACGAGATACCAGTCTTCAGACGGCGTTGCGCCAGCAGGGAGGAAGCTCGGGCTGCCCGCCAGCTCCAGAAAATCATCAACGCCATCGGGCGTGATGCCCGGCCTACCGCCGAAGCTCGTGGGACTGTAAATCGGCTGCGCGGCAAGGACAGGCTGGGTGAGGCTGTAGCCGCCAACGATGTCCTTCCACGAAGATACCCGTCCGTTGCCATCGCGCGTGATCAGGTCGAGCCGCTCGGCGTCCCACCATGCGATCAGCGAGGCCCCGAGATCGAGCGGCGACCACGGCGGAACAGCCGCGCCGGCACCGCTCATGAAGCTCTGGACCGCGTTGTAGAACGCGGGTTGGCTCGCGGCCGGGATGGCGGCACCGACCGAGACGAAGCCCTCGGTGGCGGCGCGGAAGACGACCGGCGTGTTAGTCGCATCGGAGCGACAGCCGATGTAAATCTTCACGGTCGGCAATGCCGAGCCAAGCGTGCCGGGCTGCCACGGCAGGGCAGCGACGCCGTTCCTGTAGGCCAGCACGTCGGCGGCGAGCGTGCCATTGCGGCTGCCGACCGTCAGGCCCCGGCTGTCGGCGATTGTGTCGGCGAGCGGCCCGTTGGCTTGGCTGTTGAGCTGCACCGCCATTATGTTCGTGGCATTGCGCGGCACGACCATCAGGTTCTGCGTCGAGAGATTGACGCACCCAGCCGCGACGTTGCCCGAGGCAAGGTTGGTCCGCTCATAGACCGCGATGTGCATGCTCGTGCCAGTCATCGCCACGGCGTTGACGCTCGGCGTGAACAGCGTGTCGACGTAGCTCGTGCCGGCGAACGCGTAGCCTTGGTCGGCGGTGAA
>Ga0190271_10000609_pt1 | contig 18527 bp, 20 predicted proteins | sample Popmic356T_FD_133747 | JGI IMG/M metagenome (GOLD analysis project Ga0190271, IMG submission 133747) | Populus adjacent soil microbial communities from riparian zone of Weber River, Utah, USA - 356 T | ecosystem: Environmental > Terrestrial > Soil > Riparian zone | place: USA: Utah | collected...
CCGGATCAGATCAGGTTCCTGGATGCAACGCTCGAAGAAACGCAGGAGGCGCAGCGCGAGCTCGACGAACTGCTCGCGGCCTGGCGTGCTGGCAACGGGCCGAAGCTGGCCAGCATGCTCAGCGAGGAATACGTTGCAACACCCGCGTTGTACGCCGCGCTGGTCTCGGACCGGAACCGCAGGTGGCTGCCGCAGATCGAGCAGCTGCTGAAGGGCGACAGGAATTACATGGTCGTTGTAGGCACGCTGCACCTGGTCGGAGTGAACGGCGTGCTCGGCCTGCTCAAGGCCAACGGGTTCATGGCGAAGCAACTGCAGTGACCACGCCGATCCATTTCAGCGACGGCGTGTCCTACGAGCGCTACATGGGTCGCTGGAGCCAGCGGGTGGGCGAGGCCTTCCTGGATTGGCTGGCGCCGAAGCCGGGACTGCGCTGGCTGGATGTGGGTTGCGGCAACGGGGCATTCACGGAGTTGCTGGCGGCGCGCGTTGCACCGTCGGAACTGCAGGGTGTGGATCCGTCGGAGGGGCAACTGGCCCATGCGCGCTCGCGTCCGGCATTGAGCGCGGCGCGATTCCAGCGCGGTGATGCGATGGCGTTGCCATTCCCGGATCGCTCATTCGAGGCGGTGGTGATGCCGCTGGTCATTACCTTTGTGCCCGATCCGGCCCAGGGTGTGGCCGAGATGGCGCGTGTGCTTGCCGCCGGCGGCACGGTGTCGGCCTACATCTGGGACATGGACGGCGGCGGCTTTCCGTACGCGGCACTGCACGAGGAGATGCGCGCGCTGGGTGCGGCGGTAGGCGCGCCAGCGAGTCCTGGTGCATCGCGTTCGGATGTGCTGCAGAAATTGTGGGCCGATGCGGATTTTCAGGCCATCGAAGTGCGGCAGATCACCGTGCAGCGCACCTTCGCGGACTTCGCCGACTACTGGGCCACCGTTCTCGGCGGGCCCAGCGTGGGCCCGGGCCTGGCGGCGATGGCGCCAGAGGTCGTGGGGAAGCTGCAGGCGCGTGTGCGCGCGCGGCTGCCGGCCGATGCGGAAGGCCGCATCACGCAAGCAGCGCGCGCGAATGCCATCAAAGGCAGTGTCCGCAGGTATTGACAGCGGCGGAACGTCGGGCGCTCCATGCCTGAATGGGCGCGCGATCCGGATTTTTCGTCGTTGCGATGTGCATGGGGGGCGTGGCCGCGGCGGCGCAGCCCGGTGCGGTGCAGACGCTGCTGGATGCACAGCAGGTGTCGACGCTGGCGAAGGCCGAAGTCGCGCGCCTCGGTCTGCAAGACCGCTTCCGCGCCCGCAACGCGGTGTTCCATCCCGACAAGAAGGTCTGGTGGGTGCCCTTCATCCGCAGCATGCCGCCGTACTTCCAGAATGGCGACGTGCTGGTGGTCATCGACGATGCCAGCGGCAGGATCTGCGTACAGTACGGCCTGCTGGCCGGCCCCTGCACTTGAGGTGGCCCTGGCGGATCCTCAATGCCGGGCTGGCTGCGCCGGCGTCTCCGTGTGCATGACGCACTGCCACTCGCCGCTGCTGCGGATCCACGTTGAGGTGTCGTTCATTTCCTGAACGGTCTCGCCGGCCTTGCCCTTCTCGGTCATGGACTGCCTGACGTGGTAGGTCAGGATGGCGGTGTCGTCGTTGGCAAACAGCACGTTCATGTCACTGAGCTGGAATGAACTCAATACCAGAGCATCCTGCGCTGCCATGCGGCGATATTCCGCGCGGTCGAATTTCATGGCGCCGTGCGAGCTGACCATCAGCGCCGGCTCGCACAGCATCTGCGTCGCGGTCTCGGCGTCGTGGTCCACCATCGACTGCCAGAACTTCTTCTCCAGATCGATCAATGTCTTGGCTTCTGCTTGCATGGGAATCTCCTCGGTTTCGAGTCGCCACCATGCCATGCAGGGAGGCATCATCGATCAGCGCCACGCTCTTGCACCGGTAGGGCGGCTCCTATGCTTCAATACCGCACATGAACCAGAAATTCGTGCCCACCAGTGAACTCGAGACAGTCATCCTCGCCGTGCAGCAGGACGAACTGCCCATCGATGCCCTGATGCAGCTGCTGCTGTCTTCGCCTGTTGCGATCCTGGTCGACAAGCATGTGGATCCTGCCGTCGGCTGGGATGGCAGCGCCAGACCGTTGGTATTCCGTAATGCCGAGGGCACACCGATGCTGGCCATGTTTACCGCCGAGGATCTGGCCGGCACCTGGCCAGGGCGCGACAGGCGATTCCCCTATGTACTGCGCACGGACTTTGTGTGGATCCTGAATGGCATGGCGCCCGGTGTGGGACTCGCCATGAATCCCGGTCATCTGGCCTGTTTCGATCTGCCACCCGCCACCGTCGATGGGCTCAAGCGGCAGGCGCAGGCCAATGCCCAGCATGCGCCCGAGGCGACGCCCACGTCGCAGGTTTAGCCAATGAACCCGGCGTCGCCATTCGTCAAGCTGCTGCTCGGTGCGCTGGGTGCGATCATCGCCGTGGTGATGCTGGCCGTGCTGCAGGGCGATCCTGCGTTGCGGGCGGTGCCCGTGCTGGCGGTGTCGGCATTGACCGGCGCGTTCGGCCTGCTGTTCGCACTCCGTGTCTACAGCCTGCACGGCGCCATCAGGATGCCCGCCTTCCTGATGGGCATCCTCGCGGTGCTTGTCTATGGCGTCGGCATCTTCACCGGGTTCGCGATTGCGCGCGGCTCGGGCTGGTTTGACAGGGGGTTTTCATGAACATCCGCCGAGCCATCATTCGGGGTGCGCTGGCCATTGCTTCCATCAACATGGGCATCGCGGCGGATCAGGCTTCCTTCAGCCAGGGCCGCGGCACCACCGTCGTCCCGAAGCTGTACGAGTGCATGGGCGGCCGACCCACCCCGGTGGGCACGGTGAAATCCGGCGATGGCAGGACCTGGACGGTGCCGGCGGAAAACAATTTCCAGAATGGTCCCAGGGCGCCGGACTTCTACAATCAGTGCAACAACGTGCGGCCGGCGAAGCTGTCCGACGTCGCGGTGGACCGGCTTCCGGTCACCGAGATCGATCGCGATGGCGAGGTGGTCACCGGCTACCTGATGGCCGACAACTACTTCGAGCTGTATATCAACGGCAGACTCGTGGGCGTCGATGCCGTGCCGTTCACACCGTTCAATTCATCGGTGGTGCGCTTCAGGGTGAAGAAGCCCTACACCATCGCGGTGAAGCTGGTGGACTGGGAAGAAAACGTGGCGCTGGGCTCGGAGGCGGGCGGCGGCGGTGGCTTCCATCCCGGCGACGGCGGCTTCATCGCGCGCTTCTCCGATGGCACCGTGACCGACGCCAGCTGGAAGGCGCAGGCCTTCTACATCGGGCCGCTGGCCAGTCCCTCGGATGTCACCGAGCGCGGCAATGTGCACGACACCAGCAAGCTGCAGCGCACCTATCCGCAGGCGCCCGCGCAGGCCGCCTGCGCCGACAAGTGCTACATGGCGCACTATCCGATAGCCGGCGACTGGGCCAGCGCATCGTTCCGCGATACCGACTGGCCGCCGGCGGTGCTGTTCACCAAGGCCGAGATGGGCCTCGACAACCAGGCTGCCTACCGCTTCGCGCCCGAGGCCTTCGGCGATGCGCAGGTGATCTGGAGCATGAACCTGGTCTACGACAACCTGGTGCTGGCGCGCAGGACGGTGCGCTGAGCCTCGAACAAGGCCCTAGAGCTTCTCCTTCAGGAAGCGGTCCAGCGAATCCAGCAGCGTCCGCATCGAGGCATAGTCGCGGAACTGATGATCGGCCTGCGGCAGGTACACCACTTCGAAGGGCTTGCCGGCACTGCGCAGCGCGGCGGCCATCAAACGGGTCTGCGTCGCCTCGACGGTGTAGTCGCGTTCGCCGTGGATCATCAGCAATGGTATCGACAGCGCGGCGGCATTGTTGCGCGGTGAGGTGTCGATCAGCCGCTCGCGGTCGTTGCCGAGACCCAGGTTGGCAATGGCGCCGTTCACCAGTCGCTGACGCTGGTTCTGCAGTTCGGGCAGGTCGCTGACGCCGGCAATGCTGACCGCGCAGCGGAACAGCCCGGGCTCGCGGGTCGCGGCCATCAGGCTCAGGTATCCGCCATAGCTGGCGCCGACGATGCAAACGCGGTGCGGATCCACCTCGCCGCTGGTGGTCGCCCAGCGCACGCCGTCGATGACATCGTCAAAGGGTTGGCCGCCCCAGTCCTGGAAGCCGGCCTTGAACCAGTTGGTGCCCTGACCGGTGGAGCCGCGGAAATTCACCTGCAGCACGGCGTACCCGCGACTGGCCAGGAACTGCACCATGCTGTCGTAACCCCAGGTGTCGCGCGAGTACGGTCCGCCGTGCGGCATGACGACCAGCGGCGGCTTGCCGGCGGAGATCTTCGGCAGCGTCAGGTAGCCCGGGATGCGGGTGGCATCGCGCGCCGCATAGCTGATGGGAAGCATGGGCGTCAGCCGGGCGATGTCGACGTTGGGTTGCAGGTTGCCCAGCAGCTCCATCGACAGCTGGCCATCGCGCAGCTGGCACAGAAAAAACTGCGGCGGCTGCAGGTCGCTCTCCGAAACGATGATCACCAGCGAGGCGTCGTCGCTCATGTCGGCGACGCGATTGACGTGATCCGGCCGCTGCGCGTTCACGGCCGCCATCAGCTGCGCCACGCGCGGGTCGGTGTAGTGCGCGCCGGGCCGGGCTTCCTGATAGCGCACGCCCACCAGCGCGCCTTGCGGGGAGAACAGTGTGTCGCCGAGATCGGAGCCCGGATGCCGGTAGATCAGCTGCGGGCCCTCGTGTTCGGTCAGGTCCACTTTCCACAGCGCGTTGAAGCCATCGTGGTCGCGCGAGGCGTAGATGAAATTGGTGCCGGCAATGGCAGCTATGGGCTTGAACACGTCCGCAGCGGAATAGGCTTCAGCCTGGCTCAGCAGCTGCCATTCCCGATCGTTGTCCAGACGGCTGAGGTAGCTGATGCGGGTGCCCTCGCTGCCCCAGCCCAGGCGTACCTGGCCGCGCCCGTCGGTGGCGAAGATGCGGATCGGCGGCCGCTGCGGCGTGTCCACGCGCAGCTGGCCGTTGTTGATGTCCAGCCGGAATACCGTGGGATAGCCGTCGCCATTCTCGTCCATCTCGATCAGCACGCCGTCGCGATCATCGGGCGTCCAGTCGATGACATCGTCCTGCCCCTGCGCGGTGATTTCGCGAAAGGTGCCGGTCAGCTGCCGCAGGTTGCGGCCGTCGGCATCGACGCCGAGCAGTCGGGTAACGGGCAGCGGCCGGCCCTGCAGGTTTGCCACGCCGTGCATGCCGCACAGCAGGCGCGATTCATGCGCCCAGTGACACCAGAGCGGCTTGAATCGCTGTCGCGGGTCGCTGCGGAACACGGTGCGCGGTGCTGAGCTTCTGCTGCGATCGATGACTTCAACCGAGGTGTTGTCGCGATCGGCGGCGATCATGGCCAGATGGCGGCCATCCGGCGAAATGAACACACCCCGTATGCGATGGCCGCCCAGCAGATCGCCGCTTTGCAGCGGAGCCGCCGGCGAAAGGCCGGCGCACAGCAGCGCCAGCGCTGCGGCTGCAGCGCAGGTGGACATTGGCTTGCCCATCGTCATGACCCATCTCCCGTCGCCCCAGCATGCCAGAGACGGCGCACGAATTCCCCGCTAGGCTGCGCGCATGCAGACCGGAATTGAAGAGGTGGGCCGCTTTCTGCGCGCCTTCCAGCAACAATTGTGTGCGGCAGTGGGTGCCGTGGATGGCGGGCGCGGTTTCCTGGCCGATCCGTGGCGGCGCGATGGCAGTTCCGGTCTGGCCGGCGAGGGCATTACCTCGGTACTGGAGGATGGAACCGTCATCGAGCGCGGTGGCGTGGCTTTTTCCGATGTGCAGGGCAACAACCTGCCGCCCGCGGCCACGGCGCGCAATCCCCAGCTGGCGGGGCGCAGTTTCCGCGCGCTGGGCGTATCGGTGGTGATGCATCCGCGCAATCCGCAGGTGCCCACCAGCCACATGAACGTGCGTTTCTTCAGCGCCGGCGATGTGTGGTGGTTCGGTGGCGGCTTCGATCTGACGCCCTATCTGGTCGAAGAGGCCGATGTCATTGCCTGGCATCGTGCTGCTGCGGAGGCCTGCGCGCCGTTTCACGCCGACATGTACCCGCAGTTCCGCGCGCATTGTGATGAGTATTTTTTCCTGAAGCATCGTGGCGAGGCGCGCGGCGTCGGCGGCATCTTCTATGACGACCTCAACGAACACATGGCGCCGTTCAATCTGTCCTGGCAGCGCTGTTTCGAGTTCATGCAGAGCGTCGCCAGCCATTACATGCAGGCCTACCTGGCGTTGCTGCAGCGGCGGCATGCACTGCCGCACGGTGAGCACGAACGCAATTACCAGCTGTACCGCCGCAGCCGTTACGCCGAATTCAACCTGGTGCAGGACCGCGGCACGCTGTTCGGACTGCAATCCGGCGGGCGCACCGATTCCATCCTGATGTCGATGCCGCCGCTGGCGCGCTGGAGTTATCGATCGCCCGATACGGCACTGGATGCACGACTGCTGCCCTATCTGACCGCGCTGCGAGGCCGCGACTGGCTGGCAGCGAAATAGGGGTCAGCGGGCCGCGCCGATTGCCGGCGGTGTCAGCCGTTGGCCACGCGCTCGCGGTTCCAGGACACCACGTTATTGGAAGGGGCCGGCTCCGCCACCGGCTCTGGCGCGGCCGGTTGCTGCGGCAGGGCGCGTAGCTGCGGAATCGGACCCTCACCGAACAACTGCTGCTGGTTGTTGTACAGCCAGCGCCCGATGTGCCGGCGGAATTTGTCGATGGCCATCTGCCGCTGGGCCGCGAAACCTTCGTCGCCGATCAGCTGCAGCTGCACATTGCCGATGCCCCACCACCATTGCAGCCGATCGAGCCGGTTGTCCTGCAGATATGGAAGCGTGATCGAAAACCGACGGCCGTCCGCAGTCGCCGAGGTTTCAGCGTGGGCAAAATAATCCTCGAGCGCTCGAGGCAGCTCAATGTGCGGCATCGGAGTAACCGGAGCAGCGGCAGGTGGCTCCGATCATAGCGAGTCCGCCTGCGTTGTAACGACTGCGAAATGAAAATTTCCGTCAACGCGCCGGCGGTAATCCGCTCAACGACTCCGCGGTGAAGGCCGAGCCGCCCGCGGTGGTGTATACGCCGCTGAGCTGTACCGTCAGTGGCATGCCGCCGGAGGCCTTCAATGCGGCCGTCAGGCGATCGGTCATGCCGGTGCGCACCGCGACGTCGGTGAAACGCAATTCAATTAGCACACTGGCACACCCGGGATCGCTGAGCACCGCCTGGCCATCGCGGCCGATACCCACGGCCGCCGGCAAGCTCACGGTACGCTGCACATACTGCGACAGATCGCAGACTGTGGTGTTCAGTGGCGCGCGGCCGCCGCCGCAACCCGACAGCGCCGCCGCCAGCACGACTCCATGGATCCAGCCGTTGTTTGCTCTCGTCATGGGCCCCCCTCACGCCTGGAAAACGGCGGCAGCATCGAATACCGGACCATCAACGCACACCCGCTTCATCGCCGGTCCATCCGTTGTCTGCACCCGCACGGCGCAGCCGGCGCAGCCGCCGACGGCGCAGGCCATGTATTCCTCCAGTGAGACCTGGCAGGGCAGCGAAAATTCGCGGGCCACGGCCGCAGTCGCCGCCATCATGACGGTGGGACCGCAGGCAAAGATCTCGACCTCGGCGCGCTGCGCGTCGCCCAGCGACTGCAGCCACACACGCGCCAGCTCGGGCACGAAGCCGTCAAAACAACCGGCGAAGCCGGCCCGGGTGGCCAGGCGCGAGGGCACGCCCCATTCGTCCAGCAGCGGCATGCAGGCGATGGCTTCCGGCGGCATGCCCGGCACCAGAATGCTGGAGGGTCGGGCGCGGAACGGAAAGGGCAGCTCAGAGCCCATCAGCACCAGCGGTTTCCAGGGGACGCGCCGGTCTTCAAGCAGCTGTTCCGACAGGAACACCATGGGCGGGATGCCGACACCGCCACCGATGGCCAGTACCCGCGGACGCTCGGGGTGCAGCGTGAAGCCCTTGCCGATCGGGCCCAGCACGCTGATGCGCTCGCCAATGCGGCGTTGGGCGAGCGCGGCCATGCCATGGCCGACCACTTTGTAGAGAACTTCGATCCAGCCGGCTTCGCGATCGACGCGCATGATGGACAGGGGTCGCCGCATGCGCATGGTCTGATCGCATTGCAGATGCGCGAAGGCGCCGGGTGTGGCGCGCGCCGCGCAACGAGGCGCCTTCAGCCGCAGCACATGCTGATTGGCCTCGAAGGCCGTGTGCGCGAGGATCTCCGCCTGCTCCAGGCAGATGGTGCCGCGATGCGCGCCGCTCATGCGCGCAGCCGTCGCGGTCGCGCGATGGCTTCCAGCACCGCCATGCGCACGGCCACGCCGTTGCGCACCTGATCGCGGATTGCCGACTGCGGACCGTCGGCCACCGCTGAATCGATTTCAATGCCGCGGTTCATCGGCTGCGGATGCATCACAATGGCATCGGGCCTGGCCAGCGCGAGCCGCGCCGGTGTCAGGCCGAAGCGCGTGAAGTAATCGTCGCCATCGGGTATCGCTGCCTGCTCCATGCGCTCCTTCTGGATCCGCAGCATCATCACCACGTCCACATCGCGCAGTCCTTCCTCGGGCGAGGTAAAACGCCGCCCGCCGGCGAATTCGCCGGGTTCCGGCATCAGCGCCTCGGGCGCCACCAAGCGCAGTTCGCCCACGCCGAGGCCCCACAGCACCTCGTAGGCCGAGCGCGCCACGCGCGAATGGCGGATGTCACCCACCACGGCAACGGTCAGGCGATCAAAGCGATCGCCCTTGCGCTGGCGGATGGTCAGCGCATCCAGCAAGCCCTGCGTCGGATGCGACACATGGGCCTCGCCGGCCGACAGCACGCTGACATGCGGCTGCACATGCTCGGCCACGTGGGCCACCACGCCGGCCTGCGAATCACGGATGATGAACATGTCGAAGTGCAGCGCCTGCAGCGTGTAGATGGTGTCCAGCATGGTCTCGCCCTTGGCGCGCGAGGACAGCTGCACCTCGAGGTTCACCACCTCGGCGCCGAGGCGCCGACCAGCCAGCTCGAAGGACACGCGGGTGCGTGTCGACGGTTCGGTGAACAGATTGCCGATGGTGATGCCGGCCAGCGACTGGTTGGCGCGCGGCTGTTCGCCGGGCTCGCAGACAAAGTGCTGTGCGCGAGCAAGCAGGTCCTCGAGTTCGGCGCGCGACAGGCCATCCAGCGTGATCAGGTGGCGCAGCGAGCCGTCGGGCCGCCTCTGGTTGATCATGAATCGCGATCCTCTTGTTCACCCGCCAGCCATCGTTCCAGGATGATTGCGGCGGACAGGCTGTCGATGTCTTCCCGCTGCACGCGTCGACGTCGCGTGCCCGCCTGGCGGCGTTGTTTGAGTTCGGCGCCGGCTTCCACCGATGACCAGCGTTCGTCGACGCGCGCCACCGGCAGCTGGTAGCGCTGGCGCAGCGCTGCGGCGAAGCCATCGGCCGCTCCGGCGAGTTTGCCGGGGCTGCCGTCGACATTATAAGGGGTGCCCACCACCAGCTGACGTGGCGCATAGGCTTTCAGCAGGGCATCGATGGCGGCCCAGTCGGGACCGCTGTCGTGGTGCGCGACTGCCGTCAGTGGTGCGGCCTGGCCGCTGATACTGTCGCCGGTGGCGACGCCAATGCGGCGCAGACCGAAGTCGAAGGCGAGGAACAGCTGCGCGCGGGTATCAGGGCTGGGCACGGGCCCGCAGCATAGCCCCAAATACCTCAGGCGTGGCCGGTGACATAGCCGAGGCGCGAGCTGTCGACGCCCAGCAATTTCCACGCGGCCGACCAGCGCTGCTCGAACGGCAGTTCGAACACGATGCGATCGTTCATCGGAATGGCCAGCCAGGCATTGTCGAGAATCTCGCGCTCCAGCTGACCGGCTTCCCAGCCGGCGTAGCCCAGCGCGATGAAGGCATCCTGCGGACCTTCGCCACGCGCGATGGCGGCCAGCACATCGCGCGAGGTGGTGACCTGCACCTCGTCGGAGACGCGATGCGTGGAATCCCAGTCGCCGCCGGGACGATGCAGCACGAAACCACGATCGCCATGCACCGGGCCGCCGCGCAACACCCGTTGTTCGCCGACCACGATGTTGCTGGTCTCCAGCTTCATCTGCGACAGCACATCGCCGAGCTTCATGCCCAGCGGCTTGTTCAGCACGATGCCGAGTGCGCCCTTGTCGGTGTGCTCGCAGATCAGGGTGACGGCCTGCGCGAAATTGCCATCGGTCAACGATGGCATCGCAATCAGCAGTTGATTGGACAGGTAGTTGTCCTCGGCCATGGTGGGCAGTATGGGGGTGCCCCGGTGGGCTCTCAAGGGGCGGTACTGCCATCCGTGCCGGTCGTCACGTTGCCGACGCTGGCGCGACCGGCCACGAATTCCCATTGGTAGGCAAAGCGCAGGATGCGGTATTCAGCCGCCATTTCCGGCGGAAAGGGTTCGTACGGGCTGGCCAGCCGGAGGATGCTCAAAGCCGCCTGATCCAGCGCTGGCTGTCCGCTGCTGCGCTGCAGATGAGCTGCCTGCAATCGCCCATCGGAGCGAATGGTGACTTCAATCACAGGACTGCCCGACTGGCGCGCGGCGCGCGCGGCATTGGGATAGTTCAAGGTGCCCAGTCGTTCCACCTTGCGGCGCCAGGCATCCAGATAGGGCGCCAAAGTGGAGGCCAGGGTGTCCGGCGCCAGCCACTGGCCGGTGCGTGGGTCGCCGCGCAGTACCAGTTCGGTGCCTTCGCCGCGGCCGCTGCTGGGGCGTTCGCCGCTGACCGCGGGTTGCAACGGAGGCCTGGCCTTTACTTCGATGGTGCCGAGATACCTGATCAACGGTGAATGACCGGTGGTGCCCAGCACGGGCGCCGCGTCCCGCCGGTCCAGAGTGCCGGCCTGTTGTTCCTGCTGCGCGGCGCGCGTGGCGACAGTACTGGTGGGCAGCGTTTTCGTGTTGCCCGCGCCCTGCTGTCGGCGTTGTGCCAGGTAAGGCGCAGTCCGTGAATCGGCGGACTCGGGCAGGTCCTCGGTGACCAGCAGCACTTCCATGCCGGGACTGGTACTGCCGTCATCGGCACCCACACCGAAGGTCACGCCGAGAATGAGGATGGCGTGCAGCAGCGCGGTCAGGAACAACATGGTAATCAGCCGTTCGCGCACCGGCGAACGGCTGGCCAGCAGGCGCGTCGCGCGACTGGCCGTGGCATTCACCGTCGTTTCGCCTGCAGGCGTCGCGCAATGGCATCGATCAGCAGCTCGGCGAGGTCGATGCCGAACTGCTTGTGCAGCTCGCGCACGCCGGTGGGGCTGGTGACATTGATTTCAGTGACAAATCCGCCGATGACATCCAGGCCGACGAACAGCATGCCCGCCTCGCGCAGCACCGGTCCGATCTGCCCGGCCAACCAGCGGTCGCGGTCGTTGAGCGGCCGGCCCACGCCCTGGGCACCGGCCGCCAGATTGCCGCGGTTGTCGTGCGCCGCCGGGATGCGTGCCAGCGCATAGGGTGCCGGTTCGCCGTCGATGAGAATGACGCGGGAATCGCCCGAAGTGACGATCTCGGGCAGGTATTTCTGGATCATGGCGTAGCGCGTGCCGTAGTCGGTCAACGTCTCGTAGACCACACCGGCATTCTTGTCGCCGGGTTCCAGCACGAAAATCGAACGACCGCCCATGCCATGCAGCGGTTTGCACACCGACTTGCCATGTTCGGCCACGAAGGCGGCCAGCACCTCCGGGTCGCGGGCGATCAGCGTGGGCGCACAGCACTGGGGGAACCAGGCCGTGTACACCTTCTCGTTGAAATCCCGCAGCCCGCGTGGCCGGTTGACCACCAGCGCGCCAGCCAGTTCGGCGCGTTCCAGAATATAGGTGCTGTAGATGAATTCGGTGTCGAAGGGCGGATCCTTGCGCATCAGGATCACATCGAAGTCGCCCAGTTTCTGCACCGTGGTGGCGCCCCGTTCATGCCAGCGCTGCGAATCGGCGAACACTTTCAGGTCGGTGAGGCGCGCTTCGGCCACACCATCGCGCAGCCGGAGGTCCGCCAGCTCGGCATAGTGCAGCGACCACCCGCGGCGTTGCGCGGCCAGCAGCATGGCCAGCGTGGTGTCCTTTTCGTACTTGATGTGGTCGATCGGATCCATGACCACCACCATCCGCACCGCTGCACTCATCAGTTGCTCCCTGGCCCGCCGCACGAATCTGCGCGCTGGCGCCGATTATGTTCCGCACATCGTCGCGCAACGTTCAAAACCGTGACGCAACCGGCATAGCCGGGTATGTGCCGATATGTTAAAACGCCGCGACTGTTCTGGGGCGCTGCTTCGATCACAGCATGATGCCTGTTAGGTGACGCACGATGGAATTTACCGCGCAACGGAGCGAACCCGACATGAATGGCGACGGCCCGGCTTTCAGGGGCCTTAAAGTACTGGTCATCGACGACAGCAAGACCATCCGGCGTACCGCCGAGACCTTGTTGAGCAAGGAAGGCTGCGAGGTCTTCACGGCTGTCGACGGTTTTGATGCGTTGGCCAAGATCGCCGACCATCAGCCCGATATCGTCTTCGTCGACATCATGATGCCGCGGCTGGATGGCTACCAGACCTGCGCGCTGATCAAGCACAACAAGGTGTTCCGCTCGATTCCAGTGATCATGCTGTCCTCCAAGGACGGCCTGTTCGACCGTGCCCGCGGCCGCATCGTCGGTTCGGAGCACTACCTGACCAAACCCTTTACCAAGGACGAGCTGCTGGGCGCCATCGAAGCGCACATCAGCCGCTGATCGGGGAGCCGCGATGCCGCTGATTCTGATCGTCGACGACTCACCCACCGAGGTGCACGTCATGCAGACCGCCCTCGAGCGCCATGGTTACCGCACTGCGGTGGCCGGAGATGGCGCCGAAGGCATCCGCATGGCGCGCCAGATGCATCCGGACCTGATTTTCATGGACATCGTCATGCCGGGCGTCAATGGCTACCAGGCCACCCGCACGCTGGCCAACGACCCTGATACCCGTGCCATTCCCATAGTCATGGTGACTTCCAAGGGACAGGAAACCGATCGCATCTGGGGCCTGCGCCAGGGTGCAGTCGATTACCTGGTCAAGCCCGTCTCGACCGACAAGCTGGTCGAGAAGGCCAATGCCGCACTGAACGCTTGAACATGCTTGAGGGAGCAGCGCTGAAAAGCCTGCGGGACCGGCCGCTGGAACTGCTTGCAGAGCTGGAGCGTCGCGGCCGGGCCGTCACGGCCAGCCCCGAAAGCCAGCCCGCTGCCGGGCAGGAATGGGTGGGCGTGGCGATGCGCATGGCGGGGGAGAGCTATCTGATTGCCCGTGAGGAGGTACGCGAAGTGCTGGGCGTGCCTACGCCACTGACCCGCGTACCCGGTGCGCGGGCCTGGATCCTGGGCTTGGCCAATGTGCGGGGCCAGCTGCTGCCCATCATCGATCTGCGTCAGTTCCTGGGTGGGGGCGCCACCCCGTCCTCGCGCAACACCCGCATCGTCGTGGCCAATCATCGCGATGTGCCGGCCGGGCTGCTGGTGGATGAGGTGCTGGGTTTCCGGCGCTTCGCTGACCAGGATTTTGGCGCCGATCGCCCCACGACCATCGTGCCCTGCGCGCGCTACCTGGCTGGCTCATTCCGGCAGGAGGGCGAAGCCTGGCCGGTGCTGGACCTGCGCGCCTTGCTGGAAGACCCCACCTTTATCAATGGTGCCGCATGACGGCGCTGCGCACGGCCGCCATTCTGGCCATGGTGCTGCTGGTGCTGGCTGCCGCCGCGGGAATTGTATTGCCATTGGTTCAATTGCCAGCATGGCCCGCTGCCATTGTGGCGATTTCTGCCCTAATTCCGCTGGGTTGGATGTTGGCCTCACTGGGGCGAGTCAATGCGCTGGTCGAAAAGCAGCGGCTGGCGGCCGAGGCCCAGCAGCGCGAGACCGACCGCAACCAGCAGGCCATCCTCAAGCTGCTGGATGAGATGGCAAACCTCGCCGACGGCGACCTGACCGTACAGGCCACGGTCACCGAGGACATCACCGGCGCCATTGCCGATTCGGTCAACTACGCCGTGGAGGCGCTGCGCAAGCTGGTGGCCACCATCAATCATTCGGCCATCCAGGTGGATGGCACGGCGCGCCAGACCCAGTCGTTGGCCTCGCACCTGACCAAGGCCAGTGGCGCGCAGTCCAAGCAGATTGCCTCGGCCACCGAATCCATCGCTGCGATGGCCGCTTCCACCGAAGAAGTGTCCGGCAACGCCGAACGCTCCTCCGATGTGGCGCGCCATTCGGTGGATGTGGCGCACAAGGGGGGCGAGGCGGTACGTCGCACCATCGATGGCATGAACACCATCCGCGAGACCATCCAGGAGACCAGCAAGCGCATCAAGCGGCTGGGCGAGAGCTCGCAGGAGATCGGCAACATTGTCGAACTGATCAGCGACATTGCCGAGCAGACCAATATCCTGGCGCTGAACGCCTCGATCCAGGCCTCGATGGCCGGCGAGGCCGGTCGCGGTTTCGCGGTCGTCGCCGATGAAGTGCAGCGTCTGGCCGAGCGTGCGGCCAATGCCACCAAGCAGATCGAAGTGCTGGTACGCACCATCCAGACCGATACCAACGAGGCCGTCGTGTCGATGGAGCGCAGCACCACCGACGTCGTGGGCGGCGCGCTGCTGGCCGAGAACGCCGGCGCCGCGTTGCAGGAAATCGAGCAGGTCTCCAATCAGATCGCCAGCCTGGTGCAGAACATTTCCAGCAGCTCGCGCAGCCAGTCGGCGGCGGCGCAGAACATTGCGCGCAACATGCAGGTGCTGCGCGAGATCAGCACGCAGACCGCGGATGCCACCAGTGCCACGTCGCAATCCATCGTGCGGCTGGCAGACCTGTCGGCCGCGCTGCGCAAGGCCGCCGCGGGCTTCCGGCTGCCGGCCGGCACGCCGGCCAGCACCGGCATGCACCGGGCGCTCGAAAGCACTGGCAGCACCAGCAGCCAGTCGCGATTGAAGATCTCGGGCGGTGGCCAGGGCTGAGCGATGACTGAACTGGCGACACAGACCCTGCAAGTGGTGGCGCGCGAAATCAGCGTGGCGCTGAACGATGCGCGGACCGCGCTCGAGGCGCACGTCGAGCAGCCGGACAATCTGTCGCTGCTGGAACGCTGCGTCATGGAACTGCATCAGGTGCAGGGCGCATTGCGCGTGCTGGAGATCTACGGCGCAGCGTTGCTGGCCGAGGAAATGGAGCACGTGGGCCAGTACCTGGTCGCGGCGTCCGGCGAGCGCAAGAACCAGTCGGAAGTGCTGGATGCGCTGATGCGCGCCATGGTGCAGCTACCCGGGTATCTGGAGCGCGTGCTGGCCGGCGGTCGCGACATGGCATTGGTGCTGTTGCCGCTCCTCAACGACCTGCGCGCGGTGCGCGGCAGTGCGTTGCTGTCCGAAGGCACGTTGTTGTTGTTGAACCTGAAATCCGACCGGCAGGCGCAGCCCATGACGCCGACGGCGGGTGAAGCGCCGCTCAGCGTGGCGCAATGGGCGCGACGTCTGCGTTCGCGCTTCCAGACCGGGCTGGTGGGCTGGATCCGCGGTGAACGCCAGGAACAGAATCTGGAAATCCTGGCCAGCGTGGCGACCAAGCTCGAGCAGGTGGCCACACAGCAGTGCGTGTTCCAGCTGTGGTGGGTGACCGGCGCGCTGCTGGAGGCCTTGCGCGAGCACGGCATCGACGGCAGCGTGGCCGTCAAGCGTCTGCTGGGTCTGGCCGACCGCGAAATCAGGCGGCTCTATGAACAGGGCGAAGCGCGTTACGCACAGAATCCGCCGGTCGAGTTGCTGAACAACCTGCTGTACTACATCGCCCGCGCCAGCATCGCGGGTCCGCGCGTCGCCGCGGTGCGCGCCTCGTTCCGGTTGTCCGAGCTGTTGCCGGTGGATGAAGACATCGAGCAGGAGCGCGACAACCTGTCGGCGCCCTCGGTCAAGCTGATGCACACCGTGGCGGCGGCGATCCGCGAGGACCTGACCCGCGTCAAGGATGTGCTGGATATTTTCGTGCGTCGCGGCGGCGCCCATGTGGAAGAGCTGGCGCCGCAGATGGAACTGCTGCGCAAGCTGGGCGACACCCTGGGCGTGCTGGGGCTGGGTGATCTGCGCACACGCGTGCAGGACGCCAACGAGAAGCTGACCGCCATGGTCGGCGGCCAGAGCAAGGCCGACGAGGCCGGGCTGGTGCAGATTGCGGCCACGCTGATCAAGGTCGAGGACCATCTGGATGACCAGCTGGTCGGTCTGATCCTGCCCAGGCAGGCGGTCGCCGCAGGGGATGAGCAGCTGGATCAGGATTTCCGCCAGGTGCAGGCCGCCGTGCTGCGCGAGTGCGTGATCAACCTGGCGCGCATCAAGGAAAGCATTGCGCAGAATGTCAGCGGCAATCTGGATGCCGCCGGATTCGACAACTGGCCCGAGCTGATGCGCGGCATTACCGCCGGCCTGTTGATGCTGGGCAAGACGCGCGCTGTGGAAATCCTCGAACAGATCAATGCGCAGCTGCGTCGCGTGATGCAGCCCGGTGGCAGCATGCTGTCGGGCGAATATCTGGACCGGCTTGCCGACGCCATTGTCAGCATCGAGTACTACATCGAGACGCTGCAGGCGGGTCGAAGCGATCCCTGGTACATGCTGGACAACGCCGCCAACTGCCTGGCGGTGCTGGCGCGCGAACCCGAGCGGATGCTGCCCACCGTGCCGCCACTGCCGGCCGATGGCCATGCGCGCACGGTGCGGATTCCGCCGCCGTTCGAATCCCCGGCCCGTCGCGACCTGGAAACCACGGACCGGCGACTGACGTCGCCGCCGGTGCTGGCGCCCGCCAGGGCCGCGGCGCCCACTGCCGCAATGCCGGCCGTCGATCCGGAGCTGCTGCGCCTGTTCATTGAAGAGGCGCGCGAGGAACTGGCGCGTATCCAGCAGCATTTCCCGGTCTGGGACCAGAATCCGCTGGAGGGCGATGCGCTGCTGACGGTGCGCCGCTCCTTCCACACCCTGAAGGGCAGCGGCCGCATGGTGGGCGCGCGCGAGCTGGGCGAGTTTGCCTGGGCGGTCGAGAACCTGGTCAACCGCATGCTGGATGGCACGCTGGCGCGTTCGCTGCCCATCGTGGAAGTGTTGCGCGAGGCCGTGCACAGCATGCCGACGCTGGTGCAGGAGCTGGAAGCGGGCACGCCCGGCCGCACCGACACTTCGGCGTTGATTTCACGTGCGCATGCGCTGGCGGCGGGTCGCGAGCCTGCTGTCGCTGCGGCGCGCGACAGGGCGCCGGCCGCGACGCTGGAGCAGACCGCCATTGCCGAGGCTGCGCCGCTGACGGAGACCGTCGCTGCGGCGGCGCTCCCGCCGGACACCACGGTACCGCCGGAGGATCCGCAGACCAGAGTGCTGACTGCAGTGATGAGCGAGCGGCCCGGTGGACCGGACGCTGCCTTGCGCGAGATCTATGCGCGCGAAACCGCCAGTCACGTCGCGGCGGTGCGCAGCTGGCTGCAACGCGCGCAGGGTCATCCGGCGCCGCATGTGCTGACCGAAGAGGTGTATCGCGCCTGCCATACGCTGGCCGGCAGTTCAAAAATGGCGGAGGCGCGCCACGGGATCCGGTTGGCTGCGCCACTGAATCAGTGGCTGCGCAAGTCCTTCGACAGCGGCGTGGGCATCGACGACTCCGATCTGGCGCTGCTGGCCGATTGCATGGGCGCCATGGAAACCGTGGCGGTGCGACTCGAAGAGGACACCGGCTATTTCATCGTGCATGACACGCTGCGTGCGCGTATCGCACGGGCCGAAGTGGATCTGGATCGGCGTATCGCCGAAGCGACGGCGCTGACCGATCGCACCGGCATGCGCCTGACCCTGCCCGACTTCATGCAGCCGCCGACGGTGGACTTCGATCCTGAAGTGGCGGCGATTTTCTGCGAGGAAGCCACCGAGTTGCTGGAGGCCTCGCAGGCGGCGATGCAGAGCTGGAATGCAGATCCCGGCAGCGCCGACAGCGTCGCGGCACTGAAGCGGCCACTGCACACCCTGAAGGGCGGAGCCCGCATGGCCGGTCTCGCGGCCATGGGCGATCTGTCGCATGAGCTGGAGAGCCTGATCATCCAGATCAGCCTGGGCAATGCCACCAGCGATGAACAGGCGCGCGCCGTGGCGCAGCAGGCGCTGGACGAATTGGCGCACATGCGCGAGGCCGTGTCGGCGGGTCGCGCCGTGGGACCGGCCCTTGCGTTGATGGAGCGCATCCAGGCGGTGGCGCGCGGCGAGCTGGCCATGGCCGCCGCAGAGATCGAAGTGGCTGCGTCCGCTGCCGCCGAGAATCTGGCGCCACCTCCCGCGGCCGCGGAGCCGCCGGCGCCGCCGCTGCCGCCG
>Ga0190271_10000610_pt1 | contig 18504 bp, 13 predicted proteins | sample Popmic356T_FD_133747 | JGI IMG/M metagenome (GOLD analysis project Ga0190271, IMG submission 133747) | Populus adjacent soil microbial communities from riparian zone of Weber River, Utah, USA - 356 T | ecosystem: Environmental > Terrestrial > Soil > Riparian zone | place: USA: Utah | collected...
AACTGGGCGATGGCCGGCGCCCCCTCGGGGATTGGCTTCAGCCTCTACGAATGGTCGGCTGGAGGCGGGCTGAACCTGGTCAGCGTGCTGCCGAGCAACGCGCCCGCCCAGCCGGCCACCGCGACCAGCTTCGGCGCTCGAGGCGCTAACTGCACGATGGCCCAGCGCACCGTCGCGCACGCGGTCTCGGATGACGGGTCAACTGCCTTCTGGACCTACGGAGGCAAATACCTGGGTGCCGAAAATCCGCTGATGGCGAGAATCGACGGCGGCGAAACCGTTCAGCTCGACGCCAAAGCGGGGGGCAAAGGCCCGGCCGGCAGAGGCGATTTCAGGGCCGCCACCCCCAACGGGTCCAGAGCCTTCTTCACCGCGGAAGGAGAACTGACCAGCAGTTCAAAAGCGAAAGGCCACCTTTACCGCTACGACCTCAACGAGAGAGCGCTGATCGACCTCACGCCGGGCACGATCGAGCCTGATGTGCAAGGCGTAATCGGAGCCAGCGAAGACGGCACCTACGTCTACTTCGTCGCTAGCGGCGCGCTTACCGGCGAGGAAGAAAATGGAAGCGGCGGCAAAGCCAAAGAGGGTTCATTCAACCTCTACGCCTGGCACGAAGGCGAGGGGCTGCGGTTCATCGCCGGTCTCTCACCTCTCGACGAAGACACTTGGAGCACCGCTCCGCAATCGCTTACCGCCAGCCTCACTCCCGACGGGCGCCACCTTGCTTTTTTGACGGTCGAAACCGAAGCGCTTTCGGACTATGACAACACGATATTCCCCGGTACGGCGTGTCAACCGTTTGTCTCGAACGAACTGATCGGTGACCCGCATTGTGCCGAGGCGTACCTGTATGACGCCGACACGAACGGCTTGACGTGCGTTTCGTGTAACCCCACCGGCGCCAGGCCAACCGGTCCAGCCGAGCTGCCATCTTGGTCTAACCCTTTCGCCGGCCCGCGCTACCTCGCTGCCGATGGCTCCCGGTTCTTCTTCGAGTCGCGTGACATCTTGAGCGGTGCCGACGGAAGCAAAAGGCGAGATGTCTATGCGTTCGAGCGTGCGGGCAAAGGCACCTGCACGAGCGGAGGCCCGACCTTCAACCCGATCTCGGGCGGCTGCCTCTTCCTGATCTCAGACGGCCGCGGCGAGGACGAAACCTATCTGCTCGACGCCTCCTCGAGTGGCCGCGATGTCTTCTTCAGCACCCGCCAGCCGCTGGTGGGCTGGGACGACAACAAAAACTACGACGTCTACGACGCGCGCGAAGGCGGCGGCTTTTCAGGTCCCCCGATCGAACTCCCGCCTTGTCAAGGCGAAGCCTGCAAAGCGCCTCCCGGCGCCCCCCCTGGCTACTCCCCCCCCGCGACTCCCACCTTTGTCGGCCCCGGCAACAAAGTCGAGAAGCCAAAGAAGCACAAGGCCAAGAAGCACAAGAGTAAGAAGGGCAAGGGTAAGAAGGGTAAAAACAGGAAGGGCGAGGGCGGCAAAGGCAAGCGCGCCAGCGGCAACGGAGCGAGGGCTGAGCGATGAGCCGCCGTGGATCAGCCGCAGCGCTTGCCGTTCTGCTGGTGACTGCCGCCATGTTTACGCCCGCGGCGAACGCTGCCGACCCGGCCCCGGCCTGGAGCATCCAGTCGCTGGCGGAGCCGACCAATTTCCTCCCCGGACGGGATAGCGGCCTCGACCACTATGAACTCTTCATCACGAACAACGGCGGGCAGGAAACCGACGGCAGCGCGATCACCATCACCGACGTCCTGCCGGCGGGGCTCGAGGTGAAAGCCGTAGACCTGTTCTCGTCGGTAGCGCCGGCCGTCAATCTCAATGGCAGCTCCACCGCCTGCAAAACGGAGACGGCGGGCGACATCAGAACGGTTACCTGCACGCTCGAAGGCGCTCCGGCCACCCTGTTACCGACCGAGCAGGTCCGGGTCGCGATCCTGCTCAAAGTTCCCCAGTGCCCGGGGCTGGCCGAATCGTGCCCGCTCGTCAACCAGGCGCAGGTCAAAGGCGGCGGGGCCGCCGAACCGCCGGTCTCCGCCACCTCCCACAACGAGATCAGCTCCAACCACGCGTCCGCCGGCTTTCAAGACTTCCGCGCCACCCTGACCGCCGCGGACGGCAGTGCGGTTACTCAGGCCGCTGCTCACCCATACCAGTACACGACCACTTTCGCCCTCAACACCGAAGCTGTCGACCCCGATCTGGTGCCGCCGACCGCCTTCCCCCTGCGCCCCGCTGGCGGCAACGTGAAGCAGATCGAGGTGGCGCTGCCACCGGGACTCGTCGGCAACCCGACTGCTGTCCCCCCCTGCAGCGCTCAGCAGTTCAACACGACCTTCGGAGGGCCCGGCAACACGACCCTGAACGAATGCCCCGATGTCTCGGCGGTGGGTTTGATCAACGTGCGCCAGCTCGAAGGAGGCGGGGTGCTCAGCACGGTCCCCCTCTACAACTTGATCCCCCCCAAAGGGATGCCGGCGCAGTTGGGCTTCCAGATCCTCGGTCTCCCCTTCTACATCAACACCAGGCTGAGAAGCAACGGGGACTACGGGATAACCGCCTACCTCGACAACACGACCGAGGCACAGCGGGTGACGGCGGCACAGGTGACTGTCTGGGGCGTTCCTGGCGCCGAAAGCCACGATCGCCTGCGCGGATCCTGCCTCTTGGTCGGCGGGCTCTGTCACCTTGGCTCTCAGCGCCCCTTTCTCCGCCTGCCAACTTCCTGCGCGAGCGCGCTGATGACGACGATGAGCTTCGACACCTGGAGCGTCCCCGGCGCCTTCCAGCGGGAAGGCTTCACGGAACCGCCTCCCAGCAACTGCGCCGATATCGACTTCTCGCCCTCCGTGGAAGGCAAGCCGACGACCAGTGTCGCCGACTCGCCCAGCGGCCTGCATTTCAATCTCCATATTCCGCAGGTCGAGAGCGATCAGCCCGAAGAGGACCCTGGCGAAGCCGACCTGCGCGAAACCACGGTCACCTTGCCAGAGGGCCTTATCGTCAACCCCGCTTCCGCCGATGGCCTCGCTGGCTGCACGGAGCAGGAGATCGGCTTCGAAGGCTTGAGAGAGGGCAGGAACAGCTTCTCCTCCGCGCCGCCCCAATGCCCGAACGCGTCCAAGATCGGCACGGTGGAGGTCGACACCCCGCTGGTCGACCACCCGCTGCCGGGCGCCGTCTACCTGGCCCAGCCCAGGGAGAACCCCTTCGACTCCCTGCTCGCGATCTACATCACCGTCCATGACCCGCAGACGGGCGTGGTGGTGAAGCTTCCCGCCCGAGTCGAGAGCGATTCCCGGACCGGCCGGCTGACGACCACGGTCGAGGCGAGCCCGCAGACGCCCTTCGAGGACTTCAAGCTCGATTTCTTCGCGGGCGCCCGCGCCTCGCTGCGGACTCCGGCGCTCTGCGGCACCAAGACGGTCACCACCTCCCTCACCCCCTATTCGGCACCCCAATCGGGTCCGCCCGCTACCCCTTCGGACTCCTTCTCGATCGAGTCCGCGCCGACCGGGGGCACCTGTCCGACCACCCCCGCCGCCCAGCCTCACGCCCCGAGCTTCGAAGCCGGCACCGCCAACCCCTTCGCCAGCGCTTACTCCCCCTTCGTCCTGCGCTTGACGCGTGAGGACGGCTCGCAGGAAATCAAGGGCCTGAACGTGGCGCTGCCCCCTGGGCTGTCGGGCAAGCTCGCCGGCGTCGCGCAATGCGCCGACGCCTCCCTGGCTGCCGCCATGCAGCGCCCCGGCAGGCTAGAGCAGGCCTCGCCTTCCTGCCCCGTTGGCTCCAGAGTCGGCACGGTCAGCGTCGGAGCGGGTGCTGGCCCCTCTCCTTACTACGTGCAGGGCGCGGCCTACCTCGCCGGTCCCTACAAGGGCGCCCCCCTGAGCCTGGCGATCGTCACCCCGGCAGTAGCCGGTCCCTTCGACCTGGGGACTGTGGTCGTCCGCACCGCCCTCCAGGTCGATCCCGAAAGCGCCCGGATCAGCGCCGTCAGCGATCCGATCCCGACCATCCTCGAGGGCATTCCCCTCGACGTCCGCTCGATCGCCCTGCGCCTTGACCGCGACCGGTTCACCCTCAACCCGACCAGCTGCGAAGCGATGTCTGTGGGAGGGGATGCCATCTCTGTTCTGGGGCAGGTTGCTCCCCTCAGGAACCGCTTCCAGGTCGGCGGCTGCCGCAGCCTCGGCTTCAATCCCAAGCTCTCGCTGAGGCTGAAGGGTGGGACCAAGCGCAATGACAATCCTGCCCTGCGAGCCACTGTCACCTATCCCAAAGGGGCCTACGCCAACATCGCCTTTGCCCAGGTCGCCCTACCGCACTCCGAGTTCCTCGATCAGAGCCATATCCGCACCATCTGCACCAGGGTGCAGTTCGCCGCTAAACGGTGTCCACGGGGAGCGATCTACGGGCGCGCGCGGGCGATCACGCCGCTGCTGGACGCGCCTCTGGAAGGCCCCGTCTACCTGCGCTCTTCGAATAATCCACTGCCGGACCTGGTGGCTGACCTCAACGGGCAGATCCACATCGTCCTCTCCGGGCGCACCGACTCTTTCCGCGCTGGCCTCAGGAACACCTTCGAAGCGGTTCCGGACCAGCCCGTTACCAAGTTCTTCCTCGAACTACGGGGTGGCAAGAGGGGCCTGCTGGTCAACAGCACGGACATCTGCAAAAGGACCCATAGGGCGAACGTCCGTTTCGTCGCGCACAACGGCAAGGTACGCAAGTCCAGGCCCGTGCTGAAGGCGGACTGTAAGAAGCAGCCCAGGCCCAACAAGCGGAAGGGCCGCTGACTGCCTCGAGCCCCGCGCTAGCTGTCGCGCGCGCAGGCTGACGGACGCGAAGGTAGAGCGAAGCCGATTTTGCAGGGGAAACGCCGCGCTGCGTTTGCCGGCTCACGCAAAACCTCCCCGGCTTTGCTCGTACCCCAGTCGTCCCGTATAGATGGATCTCCCGGCCAAAGGGAGCTGGGCGACACGACAAGGGAGCAGATCAATGATTCGCACTCTCAAGGCACTGATGGTCGCCGCGACGGCGGCGCTGATGCTCGGCGCGATCGGGGCCAGCGTGGCCCAGGCTCATACCCCAGCGGTCTTCAACAAGCCCGCTGAAGCGGTTCAGCTCACAATCCTGGCGGACGGAGCCACCGGGAAAGAAAAACATCATGTGCTCGACGCGGCTGGAGGCAACATCACATGCGCCGGCGTCGAAGCACCGGCAACAGTCGCCGGCACCGAAACCACGGTGGCGTCCATCCTCACCACGTCCGTCACCTACACGGGCCCGTGTTTGTACAACGGCCAGACGGCTGAGCTCAAAACGAACGAATGCAACTATCGCTTCCATGCAAGCGGGCTCTTCGACATCGTCTGCCCTGCAGGCAAACTCATCACATTTGCCATACCGGCAACGGGATGCGACGTAGAGTTTCCGGCCCAGACCGGCCGGGGCACGGTCACCTACACCAACATCGCCAACGGCGACGTCACATTGTCGCCAGTGGTTAAGAACATCGAATACACCGTCACAGGCGCTGGTTGCCCGGTTGTCGCGGGTACCTACAACAACGGCGAATACACAACAGGCAACGTGATCGTCGCCGGCGAGAAAGACGACGGCAGCGGAACGCCGGTGAACATCTCGCGCAGCCCGACAACGGGCCAGGCCCATACCCCGGCGGTCTTCAACAAGCCCGCTGAAGCGGTTCAGCTGACAACCCTGGCGGATGGGACCTCCAATAAAGAAAAACACCACGTGTTCGACGCGGCTGGAGGAAACATCACATGCGCCGGCGTCGAAGCACCAGCGACAGTCGCCGGCACCGGGGCCACGGTAACGTCGATCATCACCACGTCCGTCACCTATACGGGTCCGTGCGTGTTCAACGGCCTGACGGCTGAAGTGAAAACGAACGAATGCAACTATCGGTTCCACGCCAGCGGGCTTGTCGACATCGCCTGCCCTGCAGGCAAATTCATCACATTTGCCGTACCGGCAACGGGATGCGACGTGGATGTCCCCGCGCAGACCGGTAAAGGCACGGTCACCTATACCAACATCGCCAACGGGGACGTCACACTGTCGCCGGTGGTGAGCAACATCGCCTACACGGTCACAGGTGCCGGTTGCCCGGTCGTCGCGGGTAACTACACCAATGGCGAATACACAACAGGAAACGTGATCGTCAGCGGCGAGAAGGACGACGGCAGCGGGACGGCGGTGAATATCTCGCACAGCCCGACAGTCCCTCAAACCTAGCCTGAGGTTCTTGGATATCGGGCGCGGGGGGCCCCGCGCCGAGGGGCAGCGAGGGCAGCAGCATCGGGCTCCGCGCCAGATGCCGCGCGCGCCAATTGACGAACGCGAAAGCAGCAAGACGCCGGTTTGCAGGTATAGATGGACTCTCCCGGCCAAAGGGAGCTGGGCGACGAAGGAGCAGACCAATGACTCGCACTCCCAAGACGCTGATCAGCGCCGCGACGGCGGCGCTGGTGCTCGCTGCGATTGGAGCCAGCGCGGCCCAGGCCCATACCCCGGAGGTCTTCAACAAGCCCGCTGAACCGGTCCAGATCACAACCCTGGCGGACGGAGCCACCACAAAAGAAAGACACCATGTAATCGACATGGCGGGAGGGAGCCTCACATGCGCCGGCATCGAAGCGCCGGCGACAGTCGCCGGCACCGGGGCCACGGTAACGTCGATCCTCACCACGTCCGTGACCTACACCGGCCCCTGCTTGTTCGGCGGCCAGACGGCGGTAGTCAACATGAACGAATGCAACTATCGGTTCCACGCCAGCGGGTTCTTCGACATCGTCTGCCCTGAAGGCCAGCCCATCACAATGGGCGTCCCTGCGACGGGATGCGACGTAATCATCACAGCGCAAGCGGGTAAAGGCACCGTCAACTACACCAATATCGCCAACGGCGACGTCACACTGTCGCCAGGGGTAAAAGGCATCTCGTACACAGTTTTAGGCGCAGGCTGCCCGGTCGTCTCAGGCATCTACGGTGGCGCCGAATACACAGCAGGCAACGTGATCCTCGCCGCTGAGAAAGACGACGGCAGCGGGACGCCGGTGAACATCTCGCACAGCCCGACAGTCCCGTAAGTCCAGGGATCGGTGGCGGGCCGTTACCAGGCGCGGGGCGCAGTCGGTGCCCCGCGCATTGTCCCCGGTTCGCTCGCGCCTGGATCTTCTGAATACCTTGACAAATATCGAGTCGTTCCGATAGGTTCAATCAGCTCGATCTTTGCTTGAGAAGGGGAAACGAGCGGGGAATGTCCTTGATTTGACAGAAAATGATGCATTAAGCACATAAATCTGTTTTAATCGAGAAGACGGAATACAGAACGCGTCGTTTTTGCGGCTAGAGCCGCGTTCTGTCAAACCGAGGGAATCACCAAGGGAGAGATATGAAGTCAAAGCGCCACGCCAAGCTGCTGGTGGTCATCGCAGGAGCGATCGCGGCCTTCGCGATGCTCAGCCCGGCAGCCCAGGCGGAAAAACCAAATGCCGGCTACGAACAGTTCGCGGGTTGTCCGAGCCCATTTACCGAAGACGCAAAAATAGTTACCTGCCTGCGCTCGGAAATCACTGGTGGGAACTTCAAAATGGGCAACAAGAACGTCCCGATCGAAAAAACGATAACGATCACTGGTGGCGTTGAAGACGGCCTCGGAGGATTCAAATTCAACTCCGAAGGCGGCTTGACGAAAGTCAAACAAAAAGTTCCGGGTGGCGTCATCGGCCTCACCGGCTTGACCTGGCTGGCGGAATTCCTCGGCAGCGATGCGTTGACGCTGTACGCGACCACCGAACTGGCCGGTACGCCTACGTTCACGGATCTGGCACACACCACGCTGCCGATCAAAGTGCACCTGGAGAACTCGACGGGGGTGTTGGGTCCCAAATGCTACGTAGGATCGAACGCGGCTCCCATCGTCCTCAATCTGATCACGGGGACGACCAGCCCGCCGCCGCCGAACACGCCGATCACCGGCAAAGCTCCGGAACCCAGCGTCGATCCCGTTCTGGAAATTTTCCGGGCGAAAAACGGCATCTTTGTCGACAACTCATTCGCGGCACCGGGTGCTAACGGCTGTGTACTCACGTTGTTCGGGTTCCTTCCGGTCCCGCTCAACGGCTTCGTCAACCTCGCTTCGGGACTGCCGTCTCCGGCGGGGACCAACGAGACGAAACAGAATTTCAACCTTGAACTGGTGAATTCGGAATTCGTTTACGAATAAGCGTCTTTCGGTTCTGCCCAAGGTAGGAATGTGGAACGCGCGACGGGGGACCGTCGCGCGTTTCCTTTAGGGAGACCGGGATGTGCAGGTGCCGTTTGTATGCCTAGTTCTAATCGGGGGAGCTTGCTCAAATGTCCAAGGTAACGGTCGCAGTCATCGCTGCTCTTCTGGCGGCAGTCGCAGTTGTCGTCGGCTGTGGCGGCGGCGAGTCGTCTCAGCTGACCAAAGCGGAATTCATCAAACAGGGCGACGTGGTCTGCCGTAAGGCGGATCGGGAGAAGCAGGTGAAGATCGAAGCCTTCATGCAGAGCGCGCAAGAACGCACCGGGAAGCCATTCACCGCCTCCGAACAGGAAGAATTCGTGACCGAGGCCGTGCTGCCGCCGATCCGCGTCGAGGCGGAAGAGCTGAGGGATCTCGGCGTCCCAGACGAACCGCTGGCGAACGAGATCCTCGATGAGCTCGAAGCGGACGTCCAGGACCTCGAAGAAGACCCCGCGAAGCTGGCCGGCAAAGTCGATCCTTTCGCCGACGTCGCCACGATGGCCGGGGAATACGGCTTCAAGGCCTGCTTCCTTTACTACTGACCCATCGCTGGGTAGGCGACTCGTTATTCGGTCGTCAGGAGCTGATCGACGGGCGCGAAATCGTCCCGCAGCACGTCCGCGTCGCGGGCGAAGGCCTCGACTTCGCCGCGGTCGCTGGTAATCGCCCCTTCGGCATCCGAGCCGGCGTCTCTGGGCATTGGCCGGTCCGAGGCGAGCAGCACCACGCTGCCGCCGAACAGGTCTCCATCGGCATCGAGGAAAGTGACGAGCCGAACGTCGGCGAACGACTCGAGCAGCGTCGCGGCCTCGGCTCGCGCAAGATCCAACGGCTGGAAATCGAGCACGTTGAGGGCGTAGAGGCCGCCCGGTTTGAGGACTCTTCGCACCTCGTCCGCCCACTCGGCGGTGGCGAGGTGCCATGGGACCGCGTCGCTGCCAAACGCATCGCCGATGACCACGTCGGCGCTGTCTCCCGCTAGGTCGAGCAGGCCGAGGCGCGCGTCGCCGACCGCGACCCGCAACGCGGAGGAAGGGCGCACCTCGAAGCGATCCTCACGAAGTCGACCAGTTCCCCGTCTACCTCGAGCACATCCGCCTCTGATCCCGGACGGGTCGCCATCAGCCAGCGGGGGAGCGTGAAGCCGCCACCGCCTATGAAGACGGCGTGCAAGGGCGCTTTGGCCGGATAGATCGAATCGACGGCTTCGGCCATCCACTGGGTGTAGGGATATTCGAGACGAGTCGGATTCTCGAGAGCGACGTAGGAGTGATAGCCGTCGTCGAGGAGAAGGTTGTATCCGCCCTGGTGCCTTGGGTCGGCCTCGACCCGCACGCAGTGGTACCTGGTCTCCGTGTCGCATGGCGACTCCGAGGCGGTGGTGATGGCCGCGAGTCCCACGGCGGCGACCGCTACGCCGGCGGCTCCGATGGGCGACAGCACACCGGTGCCGAGGCCGAGGCCGATGCCGGCAAGCATCAGCACCACTCCGACGGCAAGCACCGTGCTGCTGGCTGGCAGCAGCGGCACGAGGACGAAGCCGGCACCGAAGGTTCCGATTAGCGCGCCCGCGGTCGCCCAAGCGGAGAGGCGCCCCACCACGGTGCCGCTCGCGCGCAGGTCGTGCAGTTGCAGGTGGGCCAGCGCCGGGGATACGGCGCTGAGAACCGCCGCGGCGGGAACGAGAGCGATGCTGGTGATTCCAAGTGCCGCGAGCTCACCGTCCCCGCGTGCGCCAGGACCGAGCCAGCGTACGGCCGGGACCGTGAGCAGCGAGAGAATGCCCCCGAGGATCAGGAGGCCGACCACCAAGCGGCGCGTGTCGGTGCGGTCCGCCAGGTAGCCCCCGGTCGCGGCGCCGATGGCGATGCCGGCCAGCGCGGCGCCGATGATCGAAGTCGTCACCTCGAGCGTCAAGCCGACGTAGGGCGCCAGCAAGCGGACCGCGAGGATCTCCAGCACGAGCACCGCTCCCGCGGAGACGAACGCAAGCGCCGCCGCGACCGCCTGCGGGAGTGCCTCGGGCAGAACCTCGATGTCTTCCGCGGCCGAGTCCTTTCCATCGCTGGCGCGCCCCGCACGTGGCATTACTTCAAAATACTAAAGGTAAACTGAATAAAGGTCCACGGGAGCATTGGGGCGCCCAATCTAGACTGCCGCCGATGGCGGCTGGCGACTACTACGACTCGGCGTTTGGCTCCGTCTACAGCGCCTATATGGAGCGACCCCGGCTGAGCCGGCTGATCGGGCGCTTGGTCTGGGGCGGGGACGCGGGGGCCTACTACGAGAGCATGGGCGCCATCGGCGAAGTCGCCGCTGGGGCCACCGTCGTCGACTGCCCTTGCGGCGCCGGGCCGGCGCTGCGGGCGATCGATCCCGCCGCCGGCATCCGCTACGTCGCGGCGGACCTCTCGCCCTCGATGCTCCGTCGCGCCCGCAAACGTGCCCGTACCCGCGGCCTCGACGTCGAGTTCCTCCAGGCGAAGGCGGCCGAGCTTCCGCTGTCGCCGGCGAGCGCCGACCTCTTCCTCTCCTTCTGGGGCCTGCACTGCTTCGACGATCCCGCCGCCGCCCTGGCCGAGGCCGCGCGCCTGCTCAAGCCCGGCGGCCGGCTGGTCGGCTCCTCCTTCGTCCGCGGCCGCGAGAGCCTGCGGCAGCGCCTCCTGGTCCGCTGCGGCCGTGGCGACTTCGGTCAGATCGGGACCCAAGCCGAGATCGAAGCCTGGCTCGGGGCGGCCGGGTTCGAGCGGCTGTCGACGAGCCGCTCCGGCCCGATGCTGTTCTTCGACGCCCGGCGCCGCGCGGAGTAGCTCAGCCCTGGCGGGCGGCCTTGACCAGGCCCGGGCCCGGCTCGACCTCGCGCACCGGCATGAAGCTCTTCCTCGCGACCGAGACGGTGATCGGGCCGACGCTGGGATCGCCGCTGGGGAGGATGCTGAAACTGCCGGCGATGCCGTTGCTGACCTTGGTCTTGCGGACGGCGTCGATCACCCCACCGCGGTCAGCGCCGCGGGCGATCGCTTCGAGCAGGACGCTCGCGGCCTGGCCGGCATACGGCGCATAGAGTTCGATCGGCCCCTTGGTCTTCTGCTGCAGCTGGGAGACCAGCTTCTTGCCGGGCCCGGTCAGGTTCTGCGGCACCCGGCCGGGGACGCTGGCGAACATCCCGGCGGCGGCGGGTCCGGCGAGGTCGATCGTCGACTGCTGGGCGAAGCCGTCGGGCGCCAGCAGCTTGACCATGCCGCTGTTCGGGCCCATCGCCGCCACCTTGTCCTTGATCAGGCGACCGCCGTTCTGCTCGGTCAGGCCGGCCAGCAGCACCGCGTCGGGCATGGTCATCGCGACCGTGCGCATCAGGCTCGTGTAGTTGGCGGCCGCGGGGTTCCAGGCGCGGAAGCCGGCGAGCTCGATTCCCAGCTTGCCGGCGGCGCCGCGGAAGGTCTTCGCCTGGCCGAGGCTGGTCGGGTCGCCGGAGGCGTAGAGGACGTAGGCGCGCTCGATCCCCTTGCCCTGGGCGAAGCTGGCCAGGCCGGCGCCCTGGTAGGCGTCGTTGGGGACGACGCGAGCGTAGTTGCGGCGGGCCGGGTAGAGGCTGGCTGGCTCGCCCTTGCCGCAGCTCGGGCTCGACTGGGTGAGGCAGATCAGGGTGTTGCCGGGGGAGACCATTGCCAGGCCGCCGCCGGGTGCCTGGCTGAGGATCGGGATCATCGCTTCGGCGCAGCCGGAGTTGTAGGTGCCGACGACGCCGAGCACGCCGCTGTTGGCGGCATAGGCGCGGGCGTTCTCGCGGCACTGCGCCGGGCTCCAGAGGCCGGTGTCGGCCTCGGAGTCGTCGCAGGGCTGGAAGGCGACGGTGCGGCCGCCGGCACGCCAGCCGGCGCCTTCGAGGACGAGCCGGATCGCGTCGTTCATCTGCAGCGAGCGCCGCCGCGAGTCGCCCTGCAGCGGCAGGTCGGAGACGATCAGCGCTTCCGCCAGGCCGGCGCCGCCGTACTCGGCGGGGCCGCAGGCCGGCGTGTCGACCGGGACGACGCCGGCGAGCGCCGCGCGGCTGTCGTCGCCGGTGGCGAACACCGTCAGCCCGACGAGCAGTGCAGCGGCGAGGCTGAGGATCGGCAGGCGGCGGGACACTGGCGGCAGCCTACCCGGTCAACCGGAGTTACGGTAATAGGCTGGTGAATTCGAACAGTGGGGGTGCGTCTTGACTTGGTCGCGGTTGCCGTGGGTATTGACCGCGGGAGCGGTGTTGGTGGGGATCGCGATCGTGGCCGCGATCGTCCTCGACGACGCCGGCAGCCCGGCCGAGGAGCTGCCACTCGACCCGAACCCCACCTCTTCGTTCCGGATCGTGGCCCTCGGCGATTCCTTCGCCTCCGGAGAGGGAGCAGACCGTTACTTCACAGGCACCGACGTCGCCCGCGTCAACGAGTGTCACCGCGCGGCCACCGCCCACCCTTACCTCGTCGCCGACGAGCTCGACGCTTCGCTGAAGTCCGCCGCCTGCTCCGGCGCGAGGACGTGGCACGTCACCGGTCGCGCCGCCGACGGAACCCCGCTGCCGGGCCAGCACCCGAACAGCCGGCCGGGAGTCTTCGGCGGCCATCCTCAGATCGCGGTCCTGCGCAACCTCGGCGTCCCCGACGTGGTCCTGATCAGCATCGGCGGTAACGACGCCGGCTTCTCCGAAATCGGCGTTGCCTGCGCCACCCCGCTGCTGCCGGACTGCCGCCGCTCCGCCTCGTTCTGGCTGCACCGGCTCGACAGCGCGGTCTACCCGGCCCTGGTCCGCACCTTCTCCGAGGTGCGCCAGGCGGCGCGCGGGGCGCCGGTCTTCGCCCTCACCTACCCGAACCCGATCGGGCCCGAGTTCTGTCGCCGCCTGGTCGGGGTGAATCGCGAGGAGATGACGTTCCTGCGCGACTTCTTCGTCGGCCGTCTCAACCAGGTCGTCGCCTCGGCGGCGGCCCTGGCGCGGGTGCGCGTCATCGACCTCAGCGACACGCTCGCGGATCATCGCTTCTGCGAAGCGAAAACGGAGGAGGAAGAGGCGGTCAACCTGATCGAGCTGCGGCGCACCGACGGCTCCCCGATCGACCTCGGCCGCCTCGGTCTGCTCGGCCGCGGCAGCCTCCACCCGAATCCGCTCGGCCACGGGCTGATGAAGGTTCCGGTGCGGGCTGAGCTGAAGGCGTTGCAGGCGGGCGAGCTAAAGCCGCTGCCACCCGTCCCAGCTCCGGACCAGAGGCCACCGCCCCTGGACCTCGCCGCGACCCGGCTTGCCCACCCGTTCCCGCCGCGGACCGCCTGCGCCGGCGAGGAGATCGCCGTGGTCACGCCGTTGCCGGCCGAGCCGGGCCTGCGCTCGGTCGCGCTCACCGGCGTCGCGCCGAGCTCGACCGTCTGCTTCCGCGACGAGGGCAGTAGGTGGAGATCGACGCGGGCCGACTCCGACGGCGCCGTGCGCGTTCCGGTCGACTTCGGCGGCGACGGGCCGGAGAGCGTCAACGAGGTCCTCGTCCAGCGGCCGGGCGGACTCTGGGAGAAGCTGGTCGTCTACCGGCTCGGCGCCGCCGGTTGATCCCGCCTCAGGTCGCTCGCAGGTGGCGCAGCGCCGACTGCGCCGCGTTGAAGCCGCCCATGCCGTGGACGCCACCGCCGGGGGGGGTGGCGGCCGAGCAGATGAAGTGGCCGGGGACCCCGGTCGCGTAGGGGTCGAGGGCGAGGCGCGGGCGGATCAGGGTCTGGACCGGGGTGTTGGCGCCGGTGACGATGTCCCCCCTTATGTAGTTCGGGTTGCCGGCCTCGAGCTCGGCCGGGGAGCGGACGCTGGTGGCGACGATGCGCTCGCGCAGGCCGGGGGCGAAGCGTTCGAGCTGGTCGAGCACCGCCCGCCCGCCGTCGCCCGTGTAGCCGCTGGGCACGTGGGCGTAGGCCCAGATCGGGTGGACGTCGCCGGCGGAGCGCCCCGGGTCGGCGAGGTACTGCTGCCCGACCAGCACGAAGGGGCGCGGCGGCATCTGGCCGCGGTTGACTTCGCGCTCGGCGGCGATGAGCTCCTCGAAGGAGCCGATCGCGTGGACCGTTCCGGCCTGGCGGCAGGCCGCCGCCGTCCAAGGGACCCCGCCCTCGACCGCGAGGTCGACCTTGAAGGCGGCGGGCCCGTGCTTGTAGCGGCGGTAGGCGCGGGCGACCCGGCAGGGGAGGCGGTCGCCGAGGATCGCGGCGATGGCACCGGGGGCGAGGTCGAAGGCGACGACGTCGGGGCTGCCGAGCTCGGCCAGCGAGCTCACTCGCACCCCCGTCTCGATCCGGCCGCCGTGCTGGCGCAGAACCGAGGCGAGGGCGTCGGGGAGCGACTGCGATCCCCCCGCGGCGACCGGCCAGCCGCCGCTGTGACAGGCGGAGATCAGCGCCATCCCGACCGCGGCGCTGAGCGGCCGGGTCAGCGGGCTGAAGGAGTGGGCGGCGACGCCGCCGAACAGCGCCCGCGCCTCGGGCGTTTGCCAGCGCCGGGTGAGGAGCGTCGCCGGCATCGTCGCGGCGAAGCCGAAGCGGGCGAGGCGGATCGGGTGCCGGGGCAGGTGCAGGACCGGCCGCAGCGTGTCCTCGTTGAGCTGGTCGAAATGGGCCGCGGGCGACTCGAACAGGCGCCGCCAGGAGCCGCCGTCGGGGCCGAGGCCGGCGGCCGTCGCATCCAGCGACTGGACCAGGACCGCGGCCTCGCCGTCGTCGAACGGGTGGGCGAGGTCGATCTCGGGCCAGCGCCACTCCAGCCCGTGCGCCTCCAACCCGAGCGAGCGGAAGAAGGGGGAGGCGGCGGCCATCGGGTGCACGGCCGAGCAGAGGTCGTGGACGACGCCGGGCACGGTCAGCTCGGCGCTGCGGGTGCCGCCCCCGATCGTCTCCGCCGCCTCCAGCACCGTCACCTCGACCCCGGCTCGGGCCAGCGCCACCGCGCAGGCCAGCCCGTTGGGACCGGAGCCGACGACCGCCGCCGTGCTCATGCGCCCGCCGCCGCCGGCTGCTCGGCGCGCGCCCGCCGCGTCACCTCGACCGGGAACTCCCACGATTCTTCCAGCCAGGGCTGGCGCTCGACCATGTCGGCGACGGCGACCGACCCTTCCTCGAGCAGGCCGGTCGCGGCGTCGTAGATCCGGTAGTGCTGACGGCCGCTGCCGACCGCTTCGGACTCCAGCTCGATCACCCGTAACTCGCCCGGCGCGTACCCGCAGCGCTCCTGCACCGCCTCCAGCAGCTGTCGCCCGTGGAAGTGGCCGTCGCCGAAGTTCCAGCCGTTGACGACGTTGGAGATCAGCTCGCCCTCGCGCGGGTCGTAGTCCTCGACGTCGTCGACCGCGTGTGGCAGCAGGGCGTTGAGCGCGCGCCCGTGCGTGTGCATGGCGCGGAAGGAGAGGCCCTTGTTGAGCAGGAAGGAGGTCAGCTCGGGATCGTCGTAGATCCGCGTCACCTGCTCGCCGACCAGCGCCGCCGACTTGACGATGTGGGTGTCGAGCTTCTCCTCGGCGCCGCTGCCCTTGCGGAACAGCCACTGCGTGGTCGGCCAGTTGCCCGCGTAGTAGCGCATCGATGGCAGGAAGGAGACCTTGTCCGGCCGCAGGTTGCCGAGCACCGGCAGCCCCAGGCAGACGACCGCGATCGCCGCGATCAGCAGCGGGTCGTCGAGCGAGGACAGCGGCACGTCGCCGTAGTGCCCGAAGAGGAAGAGGGTGCCGAAGATCATGAAGACGTTCCACTCCAGCGGCACCGCCAGCGGGAACATCGAGGTGATGTTGAGGTGGAAGAGGACCATGCCGACGATTGCGACCGTGCGGACGACGTCGTTGTCGACGGTGAGCAGCAGCAGCGGCCAGCCGAACTCCTGCACGGTGCCGAAGTGGGCGAGTCCGGCCGACAGCCGCGAGGGCCGCATGTCCTCCGGGAAGTCGCGCCAGAGCTTGCGCTTCAGCGCCTTCGGCCCGACCAGCGGCGCGTTGCTGAGCATCACCGAGACGACGAAGGGGAAATGGCGGTTCAGCTTCGAGGAGGCCGCGCCCCACCAGATGAAGACGAAGACGAACTGCCAGGCGACGATCCACTGGTCGAGCGGGAAGAGCCCGACCGCCAGCATCGTCGCGTAGATTTCGGGCCGGGCGCCGAGGAAGGAGACCTTGTCGCGCAGGCCGAGCAGGGCGAGGAGCGCCAGCAGGACGGCGATGCCGGCGGGGGCCATGCGGCCGGCCGAGCCGGGGCCGGCGTCGACGCCGGCGGCGAACAGCAGGTAGATGCCAGTGGCCACGACGGCGGCGTAGAGGACGACGTCGAGCGCGGTGCGGTGGCTGCCCGCGGTGAACGGGACCCGGTCGGGCCACGGCGGCAGCCGCACCGTCCCCGGCCGCAGCCAGTAGAGCGGCCCGCCGATCGGCGGGATGAAGCGGAAGCTGAGCGCCATCGAGCCGGCGCCGAAGCCGAGGATCTCCCACAGCAGCGTCCACAGGGCGAACTTCTGGAAGACGATCGGCTGCGTCCACCAGTCGCCGAAGTCGCCGATCCCGCCCAGCCCCGGCGTGGTGGAGATCGCCAGCAGCGCCCCGACCGAGTAGATCACCAGCTTCAGCGCGTAGAGGAAGTAGACCGCGACCGGCGACCCGAACCCGTTCTCACCCCAGTCCTGGACCAGCGGCTTCAGCCGCGCCAGGTGCGGCTGCCGTTTCCACTCCTCGAGCTCGAATGGCGGCGGCGCTGGCGAGAGGAAGCCCATCCCCGCATGCTCTCACCCGAGGTCGGGGCGCGGCAAGTCGTGAGGTCGGCGCAATAGATCGCGCCGCGCGATGCATTGAGCAGGCTATAGGCCGTCGAATCGAACGAACGGCGCGATGAGTTCGCGAGGTTGGTTGCTCGACGGAGCGCTGGCGGCGGCATACTGTTCTGCGATGAGGGTCCGCGCCAAGTGCCCAGGACGATGAGGGCGGTCCTCGCACTCATTTTCCTCGCGGCCTTCGGCGCCAACTGGTCATCCCCGGCGGCCGGTCGCGCGGCGACTGAGGCAGTTGCTGAAAAGCCGGCCTTCCAGGGCCGGATCGAGCGCATCGATCCGGAGCTGCGGGCGCGGATGAGCGGGGTCTCCTGGCACCGGGGCTGCCCGGTCGGGTTCGCCGGGCTGCGGCTGCTCAGGGTCTCCCACTGGGGGTTCGACGGCGGGGTGCACCGCGGGCGGCTGGTCGTCAACCGCGACCAGGCCGCGGCGATGCTGACGGTGATGAGGAAGCTCTTCGAGCAGGGATACCCGATCCGCCAGATGCGCCTGGTCGACGCCTACGGGGCCGACGACCACCGCAGCATGGCGGCCGACAACACCTCCGCCTTCAACTGCCGCACCATCGCCGGCAGCCCCGGCGTCTGGTCCGAACACGCCTACGGCCGGGCGATCGACGTCAACCCGATCGAGAATCCGTACGTGACCGATTCGGGATATGTCTCGCCTCCGCAGGGCGCCCCTTATACGGACCGTTCGCGTCACGCCAAGGGAGTGATCCACGACGGCGGCGCGGTGGTGCGGGCCTTCGCCGCGGCCGGCTGGGACTGGGGCGGCGACTGGGCCTGGCCCAAGGACTACCAGCACTTCTCGGCGACCGGCAGCTGAGCCGGCGGCCGGCGCTACTAGCTCTCGCCCTGCGCTCGCCGGTAGGCGTTGACCTGGACGCCGGTGGCGAACGTCTGCGTATCGGCCAGCTCCAGCACCCTCTTGTCCGCCGACTCGGGGAAGAGTCGGGCGCCGGAGCCGAGCACGACCGGGAAGACCATCAGCCGCAGCTCGTCGATCAGGTCGTGCTCGAACAGGGTCTGGACGAGGGTGCGGCTGCCGGCGACGAGGATCGGGCCGCCGTCCTCCTGCTTCAGCGCTTCCACCGCCGCGACGACGTCGCCCTTGACCGGGACCGAGTTGTTCCACTCGAGCTCGTCCAGGGTCGAGGTGACGACGTACTTGCGCATCGAGTTCATCTTCTCGGCGAACTCGCCCTCGCGCTGGGGCCAGGCGCCGGCGAAGCTTTCGTAGGTGACGCGGCCGATCAGCTGCACCTCGGCCTCCAGCGTCTCGCGCAGCTTGAACTCCATCTGCTCCTCGCCGATGAAGTCGAAGACCCAGCCGCTGTGTGGGTGACCCGGCTCGCCGCCGGGGGCCTCCATGACCCCGTCGA
>Ga0190271_10000611_pt1 | contig 18499 bp, 19 predicted proteins | sample Popmic356T_FD_133747 | JGI IMG/M metagenome (GOLD analysis project Ga0190271, IMG submission 133747) | Populus adjacent soil microbial communities from riparian zone of Weber River, Utah, USA - 356 T | ecosystem: Environmental > Terrestrial > Soil > Riparian zone | place: USA: Utah | collected...
GCACTCGGTGGCGAACAGTATGAGCGGTTAGGAAAAGCAATCACGCTCATCAATGAATTAAAAGACCGGGAACAATACAAACATTTTTACGAACTGATCACTGAATCACCGGAAAGTTTTCGAACCCGTGTTATGCATCACGATGCGAAAATTGCCAATGTACTGTTTAGCAAGAAAACGGGAAGAGTGATTTGTGCCGTTGACTTTGATACAGTAATGCCAGGTTATTATTTCTCGGATATCGGGGATATAATCCGCTCAATGGCTTGTAGTGAAGATGAGAATTGTACACATCTTGATCAAATCGAAATAAGAGCCGATTTTTATGATGCAATAATAACCGGCTATCTCGAAGTAATGGGAAAACAATTTACCGATGCAGAAAGGAAATATATACATCACGCGGGTATCCTGATGATTTATATGCAGGCATTACGTTTCCTCGGCGACTACCTGAATGGAGATATATACTACCGCATTCAATACCCGGAGCAGAATTTTGACAGAGCCCTTAATCAACTTACGTTATTGAGAAAATTAGAAGGCTTTCTCGAAAAAAACTATAGTTATTGTACTTACAAAAGCTTACCCGCAAAATAATCGATTTCTTCCTGCAGGGCGAGGAAAGGATATTTCTGCTGCAGCTCACTGGTTTTTTGTAAATGTGTTCCAAGAAATTTTTTATGGGCTTCTGTTGAAGGTTGAAAGGGTTTATGCTTACGGGCCGTAACAATCTGTTGCACTTCCTCAGAAATTTGCTGCGAAACAGGATCTACACAATGCTCCATAAATTTTTCCATTACAAAACGTGTGGCGGGAAAATTTGGATGCACGAGATCGATATCATAAAAGCGATAGTCCCGTAACACATCAATAACCAGTTCGTAGGCAGGGAAATAAAAGAGCTTGTCGAATTTATTTACGAAATGGTGCACCACTTCGATCAACCTTCCCTTACTCCGGTTGTTTTCAATCACTCCATCCCGGATATGTCGCACCGGGCTAATCGTAAAAATGATTCTCAGGTTGGGATTAAATTGAAATAATTGGTGCAGACAATTATCCAATACCGTATTGGTCTCTTCGATAGTCATTAAGTGTTTGCGGAACCATTGTGCGGGTGCTCTATGACAATTGGCAACGGGGTTATTATTCTCCGTTAATCTATATGAAAAAGAGGAACCCAGGGTAATGATTAACCAATTGGCTTTTTTCAGAAAATGATGAGCCCTGGTTTGTGATTCATTGATGATGCGAAGACATTCATCTTTGTCAATATGGGAAAAACGGCTGTGGTGCTGCCAGCTTTGCCAGAGTTCATTAAATTGGGAAAGATCAGATTCTTTGTATTGTTTGTTTTGTACATAAGAGACCAAGCTGGTAGCTACACTATGCGGATCAAACAAAATTCCATTCGGGTTTTGCAATATATCAAACTTAAGTTCTTCCAATTTATCACCGATATGCTCGGTAAAACAGGAGCCTGTTAATATGATTTTATCTTTATAACTAACTCCCTTAGGTATAGTGGGAATCTGTATGGGTATCTGAAAATCCATGCGTTTATACTGCAATTATTAAGGACGTGATTTATTAAGAGTAAAATTATTTTCCCACAAATATCTTATCTGCCAACAGAAGCGACGTTGCTAGCCAGTCATTATTAAGATTCCCAATTAATTTTTTCTCATTGAAATACCCGATCATCAGTTCTGTATCCATATTACCAACTAATTCATCGTCAGCCATCGGGCACCCCCCTATTCCTTTCAGTGCCCCATCAAAACGCATACAACCCGCATTAACTGCTGCTTCTAATTTTTTACGCCAATTCTGAGGAGTAGAATGAAGGTGGACACCAATCTCACAATCGGGCAATTGCTTCACCAGGTAATTGGTAACGGAATAAACCTGTTCGTGTGTAGCCAATCCTACTGTATCAGCCAGTGAAATGATTTTTATACCTAATGCAGTGATCTTATTCACCCAATCAAAAACTATTTGTTCGGAATAGTCATCGCCATAAGGATTACCAAATCCCATCGACATATACACAACCAGTTGCTTATTTTTCTTTACACAGATATCCTGTATCTCCTGAACCCGTTGAAGTGATTGAGCAATTGAACTATTGGTATTGCGCTGTTGAAATGTTTCGGATACAGAAAAAGGAAATCCGAGATAACTGATCTCGTCAAAATCCGCAGCTTCTTCTGCCCCTCGTGTATTGGCTATAATTGCTAACAGTTTAGTACCACCAGGGGAGGGCATCAACCCTTTTAGTACTTCTTTAGTATCGGCCATTTGAGGAATGGCTTTGGGAGAAACAAAGCTTCCAAAGTCGATGGTATCGAAACCGACCTTTAATAAACTGTTTATATAAGCAATCTTTACAGCTGTTGGGATAAAATCTTTCCAACCCTGCATTGCATCGCGGGGACATTCAATCAATTTTAAAGTTGCTGATTGCATAGTGTGCAAAGATAAGCTGTTAGCTTTTAGCCGTTAGGTGTTACCTCTAGGATTAGTGATTCTGAGAGATTCAGTATGTATGAAGTCGATATCAAAGACGGGTAGCAATTTTCATTTTATCGCGGATGCGGTTAAAGAACCGGACCCTGTCCTTCTCCCCTACTTTGCTTAATTGGGTTGATTTACGAATCAGGTTTTGAAGGCTGTCATAGATATAAGTATTGAAGCGTTTATCACGTGTAGCGACAAAATTTATTACACTATGATTGAGAAATGTAACAATATTACCATCCAGCTCAGCGAGGATTGTATTATCTCCAAGAATTAATTCGTTGTTGAATAAGTTGTATGCGGCAGCGTTATTGGCCGGGCTTCCTCCTAGTGAAAATTTCAACCCCAACTCCGCTTGCTTTTCAAGATGGTCAATCAATTTATATACGGCCCGGTAAAGTTCCACAACATCATCTGGATCCTGAAAGATGTTTGATTCCCGGTAAAATTCAATCTGTCTAATGGTGCTGTTAATGCTTTCTACGTTCCATATTTCCGTGGTAGGTACCTGATTATATACTTCGACGATTTTTTTCCCCAGGTCCATATGCACGGAATCCATGTTATTGAGAGAAAACTTCACTCCCCTCATGTCTTCAAAATGCAAAATAGACTTGCGCCAGAAAAATGATTTGAATACCAATAATTCGGGTATTACGAATTGTTGCATTACCGGCAGATCCTTTGCGAGGTAATACATATGTTTGTTTTGGAAGCTATTCATAAACATTCCCTGCTTCAAAACACTTTCCATCCATTCTACAAAAGTATGATTGTTCGAATCGGCTAGTTTACCACTAAAGATGAACGAGTCGGTTTCAATATGCAGGAATTGATCGATCGAAATCTTGTAATGACTCGCCAGTTTCTGCATTTCCTCGAGGCTAACCCCTTTTTCCCCTCTTATGCGCCGATAGGCGCTGTCGTTACTAATTTCTAATAGATCAGCGATTGCATCTACCATTGAAACATGACTAGGTAATAAAGTTTTAATATGTTGAAAGAAAAGGACCTGGGTGGTAGAGGCTTCCATGTTGGTTAGTTTGGTAAAAACTGCAAAAGCAGTGGGGTTCTTTTATTAAATCCTGGCTCTTAGAGCATAAAATACCGCATTTTTTGCAAAAATCAATGAATGTATGTCGTGAAAACTACCTGTTCGTGGTATTTATTGGCAAGGATTAAGTTTTTGACTTATTTATCAATTTGCAATTGCTTGTCTAAGGACTTAGGTTTGCTTTCATAGTTAATTACAATGATTTGAAACACCGGTATCTTGTTAATGAATTTTTTAACCGCCATCATTTTACAGCAAATGAATAATAAACCCCAAAAAATCAAGATCCTTGTTTTCCTTTTGTTCTTATGTATATCCGGAGTTTTACATGCACAGCCATATGTAGATATAGTGAGCATTCGGGCCACTAATAGTCCCGATGCCGGAATTTTCAATCGCGACAAAAACCCGGTTATCTTAAATTACCGGTCTGTTAATACAAATTTTCCGCTCAAAATTGGAAAAGGCGAAAGCAGGATACTCATCAGTCCTTTTGCAGAGAAATGGATTGTAAAAAATCCTTCGCAAAACGACAGTAGCCAGTCTTACTACGGAATCGCGGTTCCACTTTCATTACGCATGAATTTGGCCAATAAAAAATGGGAAATCCAAACTACGCTTATTACCCGTATGAATGGAGAATCAATAGCAATGGATACAAAAATTCAATTCGGTGGTTTTTTCCTGCTCAGTTATAAACCAACAGAAAACATCACCTACAAACTGGGAGTATATATGAATGATGAGTTATTTGGATTATTTGTGTTGCCTCTAGCGGGTATCGACTGGAAAATAAACAATCGTGCGAATTTATTCGGTGTATTTCCCGGTAATCTCAACTTTGAATACAAATTGCATACGAGATTCTATACCGGGTTTATATTACGGACAATTACGAACTCTTATGCAGACGTGAAGACAAGTTACTGGAGAGTCAATGAAAATCAGTTTGGGGCTTACCTCGATTCCTACCTCAGTAAAAATATTGTACTTAACCTGGAAGCCGGTCATAGTGTGCTAAGAAAATTAAGAAGCGGGAATTACGAACTACAATCACCTTATGATTGGGGAATCAATGATGCTTACTATATTAAATTAATGTTAGCGTACAGGTTACGGTTAAGATAAAATACAGTTTCAATCCTAAATATTGTACGAAAAATACCAGAAACATTTTATTTCCGTAATGCACTTACTTTATCGCGGATGGTATTAAAGAAGCGATTACGTTCTCTTTCCCCCGTTTTACTGATCAGAGTAGATCGGCTGATGAGTGTGTTAAAGTAGACAAAAGACTGATCTGCAAAACGCTTATCCCGCGTGCTCACATAATTCAATGCACTATGTGCCAACATGGTTATTCGGTGTTCATCAAGAGAAAATATAAATTTATTGTTACCGATAATAAGTTCATTAATAAAAACATTTATTGGGCCCTTGTACGATACATCTGTATCGCCTGGCATAAATTTTACTCCTTTTTCAGCTTGTAACTGCAGATGATCGAGTGTTTGAAAAAAAGCCTGGATAACCGCTTCAAAATCGTCATTCGTCTTAAAATTACCAGAATCACGATAATAGGCTATCTGGCTAATGGTGCTGTGCATGGTTTCATTATTCCAGATTTCGGTCGTATCGTACCGGGCGTGTTCCCGGAGCATTTGCTGACCAATCGCGAAACAATCGGGATAAGAGAATTCATCCATAGAGAATTGCTTCGATTGAAGCGCCGGCTCATCATAGATTGTTTTGGACCAGAAAAACGTTTTGAACGCCGCCAACGCAGGAAAAAGATAAAAATACCATATGGGAGAGTCTTTGCAGATATAATGCAACGATGTTTGTTTAAAGCTGTTGAAGTGTTTTAATAGTCCAAGCCCGTTTTGCAAGTATTCCTTCATACTTACCTGTTTGCCATTTAATCCGGGTGCCGTAAAAATTACTGTTTCATTTTCCAGTTGAAGAAGTTGATCGATGGAGAGGTGGTAATGACTGCAGATTTTCTTCAATTCGGTAAGACTGATTGGTTTCTCTCCTCTTATACGCCGGTAAACGCTGTCCGCGCTTAGATCCAGCAAGTCGCATAATTCATCGACCATGGAAAGATGAGGTGGCAACTGCTCCTTCAAATAATTGAAGAGCTGCTGCTGCAGTTGGTTGGTCTCCATATAAGAAAATTACGGAAATTCCGTAATCATTCCATTCTTTTCTACGGAGAATTAAGAAAAAGCATCATCGTGGAATCTGATTTTACGGATTCATACTTGCCGTCAGTATTTTAATTTGATTCATTATGGATCAACACGATAAAAGAAATTGTTAAGGGGAAAAGCAATTAGCAAAGGCTTTATTGGCGGGATATGTTTGTATCACAAACACCCTGAATTATGAAACAGAATATTTACCCCCTCTTGCTTTTACTAACGTTAGCTGGAAAGGCACAGGAAAATAAAAACGTTGGAACAATTCAGACTTCAAATAATATCGACACTACTGTTACTGAAAGTTCAACGGTAACAACAATTCCTGAGACAAATGCCAAACGCAGAAAACTCAATTTTTTTATTATTTCCAAACCCAAGAAATTATGGGATCCGGCAACGCGGTTCAACATTTTAAGGGCCAAAATTAAAAGCGCAATACGTCCCACCCGTTTTGTTTGTATTGTTGCTTCTTCCTCCGAGCAAATGGCTTCCAAAATAAAATTCCGCTTAAACAAATACAATGCGCAAATCGGAAATATTTGGTTCGATGGTCATGGATCAATTAAAAAAGGATATTCCTTCTTCACTATTGGTAAAGACGAATTCAGTTATAAAAATATAAATGACTCCAATCAGACGGCGGCGTTTAGGAAGTTGGCAATTTATTGCGACAGTACTACACGTATTGGCATCGGTTCCTGTTATGGAGGCGCAACCTATAGCAGGCCAAACACCGGAAATTTTAAGGAAAGCCGAATGAATGGAGACTCGTTGATAATTGGACTCGCGAAAGTCTTTAACGGTACTACTATTTATGGTTGTGAAAGTTGGGTGATGACCAAGCCGGGATTGTTTAAAGAAACATTTGCGATGGCCGGTCATCCATTGTTGAAAAGATATAAAGATGCTGTATATAAACCCGTCTGGGAACAACTAGGTGTTTGGAACAGCTATAGCACCGTTAGCAAAAATTTGCAGCAAGTGAATTGTATTAAGCTTGATAAAGACGGCAATATTGGCACCCGATTTAATCACTACCAATCAAAACATAAAGTAAAGAAACAAATTGCGTTAAAGCTTTCAAAGTTACAGGAAGGGATTCTTAAGATCTGATGAATAAATTCTATAACCATAAACTTTCGAAAATGAAACCAGGTGTATTACTGATCAGCCTACTCATATTTCTCTGCTCAATGCAAGGAAACAGCCAATCAGATCCAGGAACATCATCAGCGAAAAAACAAAAACGGTTCGGAGCAGAGCATATCAGTATCTCCTTTACCAACTCGCACACTTCGATGCCATTTGGGAAATTTGTAAGCCTGCTAACGAACGAATTCCATCCAGGGTTCGAACTAGGTACGGGATTGAGTTGGAAAAACTGGGCGAGACACGATCTTTTCCAGGAATTCAAATTTGGGTATTCCTATCATCGATGGGTACAACATAGCCTGGTATTTTATACAGAGTTAGGTTACCGTTATAAATTCCCAAAAGGGTTTGGCGCAACCGCGAAGATTGGAGGAGGTTATATGAGAGCAATTGTTGCCAACCAGGTTTTTACAGATGGGCAGGATAATGGCGAACAATATGGTAAAATCACTTCGGGAAGGTCGCAGGCCATTGTAACAGCAAGCATCGGTATCAGTCAAAACTTCCAAAAACCTCGTTGTACCCTGTTTCTTGAATATCAGCAAAGACTGCAAACTCCCTTTATTCAATCCTACGTGCCAATGCTTCCTTACAATATCATCATGTTTGGTTTTAAAATCCCCTTAAAAAAATAATCATATGAAATCTTTTATGCTTCTTATATCAGTATTTGTAATAACCATTTGTTCATGCCGGAAAATGATGGTTCCGGCTACTACGGAAGGTGCCCCTTTGATACCCTGGTCCGATAGCAGTGCAACGCATCCCAGACATGAAGAATATCAAAAACTCATCAGCAAATACAATCGATTGGGTTTACCCGGCATCTCTTTGTTGATCACGGATAAGTATGGAACATGGGTTGGTTCAGTTGGTCGAGCCGATATTGGAAAGAATATATCTTTTGCACCAGGACAAGTATCAAAAGTTGCGAGTATTACCAAGCTTATGATCGGAGCGTTGGTTTTTAAATTGATGGAAGATTCGATCCATTCCGGAATCGGTTACGCGGCACTCAATAACAAAATAAGTAAATGGTTACCGGATGATATCTTAAAAAATGTCGCGAATGGAAAACTGGTTACAATGGGACAATTAATGAATCATGAAACTGGCATACCAGATCTTATTGAAGAGGACGATTTTTATCTGGCAGTATTGAATAACCCAAATAAAACCTGGAGTCAAAAAGAACTCCTGAATTTTATTTGCGGAACAGAACCCGTATTTTCTCCAGGCGATACGGCTATTTATTCCAACACAAATACTTTACTGTTGTCGATGATACTTGAAAAAATATCGGGGAAGAATCATGCTGTATTACTTCGTGAAAAAATTCTGCAACCAGTAGGGCTGAACAACACCTATTATCAGCCCCATGAAAAGCTTCCGGAACATACTGCACAGGGCTACTATGATCTTTACCGAAACCATACATTGGTAAATGTATCCAATTTCATTACCGGAAGTGGAAATGGATACGGCGGTATTTATTCTAATATTTTCGATATGAATCACTTTTTGGATGCTTTGCTTATCCGCAAATCGATCATTTCCCAACATTCACTAAATATTATGAATCGTTTTGGAAAATCAGATGGAACCAATCGTTATGGTTTTGGTATAATGAAAAAATTTATTGAACGAGGAGAAAACGCGGGGTTGGGTCATAGTGGCCGGGATCTTGGCTATACAGCCAATTTGTTTTATTTTCCTTCAAAAAATGTTAGCCATGCTTTCCTGGTGAATTATGGCACCGATGCAGGCAGTTATTTAAAAGAAACATTTGTGCAATTTCAAAACGAATTATTAGATCTTACCTTAAATTAATATCCCTATCTTGCCACCTGCTAAACCCATATATATGATTGCAAATCTGTTCATGTCTCTGACCGATTACCCATTTTTCCGTCGTCTTGTATGGCGCCCAATTTATGAGCAACTGGCTAAACGTTTTGATATCAAAGATTGGTATTTTATGAACTACGGCTATGCTCCATCGGAAAAGGAACAGCATCTGCATTTGGAAGATAAGGACGAGCCCAATCGCTATCCACTTCAATTGTATTACTACCTGGCAGCAAAAGTACCAGTGAAAAATCTGAAAATGCTGGAGGTAGGTAGCGGACGAGGTGGGGGCTCCAGCGCAATAAAGAAATACCTTGCCCCAGCTGATATGACAGGTCTTGATATCGCATCCAACGCGGTGAAATTCGCTAATAAGACACTTAGCAAGGACGGTCTTACTTATTTACAAGGCAATGCGGAAAGTCTTCCTTTTGGTAACGAAGTATTTGACGTTGTTATCAATGTGGAATCCTGTCATGCATATGGATCGGTTCCAAAATTTATTGACGAAGCAAAAAGAGTATTGAAACCCGGAGGATATTTTTTATGTACAGATATCCGTGGCCCGGAAGGAATGATAAAACTCCGTAATCAACTGAAGGATTCCGGCATGGAATTATTGGAAGATGAGGATATTTCAAATAATGTGATAACAGCTATTGAAACAGAAGAAGGTAGCAAACAACAAAGAATTGAAGAACATGTTCCCAAGTGGTTCCAGAATACATTCCGCGAATTTGCGGGTGTAGTTGGATCAAAAATTCACTCTGATTTGAAAAGTGGTACGCTGGTGTATAGAAGGTTTGTACTGAAGAAATCGTGAATGGTGAGTAGTGAGTCGTGAGTAGCTAATGTTATTCCCTAAGTTATTGTGGCTTTCTTTTATTCGGAGTGCCACTCACGATTCACGTCTCACGACTCACGTCTCTGTTTCATCGCTTCATACAATATCATTCCCGTTGCCACCGATACATTCAACGATTCAAATTCGCCGGTCATCGGAATTTTTATATTCGCATCGCAGATCTTCATTAATGGTGGAAACACGCCTTTATCTTCACTTCCCATAATTATCGCGCAGGGTTCTTTAAAATTGATATCGAATACATTTTGTGCAGCCGTCATTTCCGATGCATAAACTTTTATTCCATTCAAATGAAGTTGATCCACGGCTTTCATCAAGCTATTTACGCGGCATACATTAATTCTCTCTAATGCACCAGCCGATGACTTTAATGCTTCTTCATTAAGAGCCCCCACTCCTTTATCGGGGATGATAATTGCTTGTGCCGCGCAGCAAACGGCTGTTCGGGCAATGGCTCCAATGTTCCGCACATCTGTTACGCCATCCAATATGATAAACAATGGAATCTCTCCTTTAGTTACTACATAATCGATCACCTGCTGTAGATCCATATACTGCACCAGCGCCGCAAAGGCGATCACTCCCTGGTGATTGGCTCTCGATAGTGCATTGAGTTTTTCTGGAGGTACTTGTTGTATGGGAATACTGTATTGCTTAGCCAGCTTACGGATATCACCAATCGATTCACCACTTATATTCTGTTGAAATAAGATTTTATCAATCGCCCTACCCGATTCGATCGCTTCGATCAATGGTTGACGACCAATTACCAATGCGGATTTTTTTGGTGTGGGCTTATGCTGAAATCTGTCCATTGAGCATTAACAATTTTATCTTTAGAATAGCAACTACCGTTATTGAATCGGTGATTGTTCCTTCCTCTACCATTCTATAGGCTTCGTCGAAAGGCAGCTTTTTAATAATCAACTGTTCTGTTTCCTCTGGTTCGGGATTATGTTGTTCCAAATCACGGGCCATGTAAATAATGGCCAGTTCATCGGTAACTGAATTTGAAAGATGCATTTTTAATAATAAATCCCATTGATTTGCTAACAGTCCTGTTTCTTCCAATAATTCACGTTTGGCCGAATCCAATGGGTCGAGATCTAATAAGCCCCCTCCTTCCGGAATCTCCCAACTATATTGATTTAGTGAAAACCGGTATTGACCCACCAACCAAATATTTAGTGATTTGTCGAGAGGAATAATGCCAATAGCGAGGTTTTTAAAATGCACTTTCCCATAGATTCCCATTCCTCCTGATGGATTGATGACATCGTACTCAGTAACATTGATCCATGGATTATCATATACCGGTTTTTGTCCGGTAATTTTCCAGGGGTTATGAGTTGAATCATTCATTCACCGAAAATAAAAAATCCCGCCGTGGGCGGGATAGTTATTTTATTTGGATCAGTTATTTCAATCCGAACGCTTTCTTTACTTTATCAACATAGTCCAGTTTCTCCCAGGTAAAGAGTTCCACTTCGATTTTCTTTTCGTTATCCTTTCCTTTATTGAAAATTTTGGTAACGATTTTAGATTCACGGCCCATATGTCCGTACGCAGCGGTTTCCGAGTAAATAGGATTACGCAGTTTCAAACGTTGCTCGATGGCATAAGGGCGAAGATCGAATATCTTTTCAACCTGGCGGGCAATTTCACCATCGGTAAGATCGACTTTAGCTGTACCATAAGTATCGAGGAACAAACCACAGGGTTTGGCAACGCCGATAGCATAAGAAACCTGTACCAATACTTCATCGCACAATCCTGCTGCTACAAGATTCTTTGCAATATGGCGGGTTGCATAAGCCGCAGAACGATCCACTTTGGAAGGATCTTTACCACTGAAAGCACCCCCACCGTGAGCACCCTTGCCACCATAGGTATCGACAATAATCTTACGTCCTGTAAGACCAGTATCTCCATGCGGTCCGCCAATAACAAACTTGCCGGTTGGGTTGATGTGGTAGGTTATTTTATCGTTGAATAATTTTTGAATAGATGGCTTCAGTTGTTTTTTAACGCGGGGAATAATCACGTTAATGATGTCCTGACGGATCAGGTCCAGCATCTTCTTATCAGAATCGAAATCATCGTGCTGAGTAGAAACTACAATGGTATCGATTCGGATTGGTTCATTATTATCATTGTATTCGATAGTAACCTGACTCTTCGCATCGGGACGGAGATATTTCAATTCTTTGCCAGCACGACGGGTTTTAGAGAGTTCCTGCAGTATTTTATGAGCAAGGTCCAATGCCAGCGGCATGTAATTGTCTGTTTCTTTGGTAGCATATCCAAACATCATACCCTGGTCACCAGCTCCCTGCGCGTTGGCCTTTGCTTCGAAATCAAGTTTCTTTACCGAACGGTCAACACCACGGTTAATATCAGCGCTTTGCTCGTGGATGGCACTGAAAATTCCACAAGAGTTTGCTTCAAACATATATTCCGCCTTAGTATATCCAATCTGGCGGATTACCTCACGTGCAATATCTTGTACATCGAGATAGGTCTTCGACTTCACTTCCCCAGCCAGTACCACCTGTCCGGTTGTTACGAGGGTTTCGCACGCCACTTTCGACTGAGAGTCGTAAGCAAGAAAATTATCAATTAAAGCATCGGAAATCTGGTCGGCCACTTTATCCGGATGGCCCTCGGAAACACTTTCTGAAGTAAATAAATAAGGCATAATAGAGTTTTGAATTCGAATTTGAATTTGATGAGTTATTCAGGCCGCAAAGATAATAGTCAAATCTTAAATTTTGGAGTAAATAATCCTAAGTCTTACTCTTTTGGTAGGATCTGAATAGGCGCCGCCTGCCAGTATAACCCTTCCATATGCAATCGGTGTGTTAATAGGGAAACCTGAATTTCCAAGCGGCGACGGGCGAATAGCAATGCCACCCCTTACCTCGGCAGCATTGGTTCTGAATGGCGCAGACAATCGAAATGTATAATCTTTTTCATGGCGGGTTACTATACTCTGAACATATCTGGACACATTAAAATTGTAAATATTGTTTTTGATGAGCCCGCCGAAAAGTACTTCAAAATTATTTTCGTAACTGAAATCGTAAGGAACAGTAATGATCAGCTTATTAGTAGTATCTATCGCATCAAGGAAAAGTGCCCCGGGTTTATCAAAGCTTTCAAGCGGATTGTTTGAAATAGATTCGACAAGTATTTCGGCCCGGTGGATAATCCTGTTTGACAATGTGTTCAGGTTCGGGATAGTAAGGGTAGCGTAAGATCCGGGTGATGATTGAAGATAAATTTTGTCATCACTGGGGTTTCCGTTATTCAGGTAAGTAAGATAATTATTGGCGGGTGTGCGGCCCACCACATTAGCATTCGCGTAATTGAATGGGTAAAACCCGAATTCTGTAGAAACTGTATCAACTATCGCGGTGCTTGTACTTGACTGGACCCGGTAATAAAAAATCAATTTTGTATTGACGCTATTAAGTAAAAAATAAGCCAGAGCATTTTTCGCAGGAGATCCAGCTTCATCCACTCTAATTGCTAACCCTTTAAATTTTGAACGGAAGGCGCTATCGTTTTTATACGCATTCGAAGTATCATATGCCAGGAAACGGTTAGCCAGGTTCTTATCGAGCTGAATCCTTAATTGATTCTTCAACCGAAATGTATCTCTTTTACGAACATCGATTACGCTATCGTCCAGTTTTGTGAATTCAACCAGTTTTGAGCCTAATACCGTCAGATCGTATGGAATAACCGCATTAATTGGAAATCCGATTAGACTATCCTCAAAATTCGCGTCATAATCAATTTCATGAACCGACATTCTTTGCTGCGAGGTGAGGGTATCACCATATGCGCCGGTATAAGCCAATGCCAGAACCACCGAATCAATAATCAGCGTACTATCTTTTTTTGGAAAGGGATGCGTACCATAACCGCTAGGAGTCAGGGAAAAATAGATTTCTCCTTTTGTTTTGCCAAACTCAGGATCATTTTGAATAACCCCCCATGCATGAGCTTCCTCACGAAGGATTCTCGTTGAATCAGGTAGCAGGAAGTTATCAGTAATTATATCCAGAATTGTATCAAACGTGGAAACATTGTCAACGGCGGGAATCAGGTCCTCGCCAATATCAGTTGTATCAATTTTTTCACAAGAGTAAACGAACAGGATTGAAAGGGCAGCAGTAAAAAAAACTAATAAGTTACGCTTCACGAATCGATAAATTATAATGAGTTACGAGATCTGTTACCTACTTGGCAAGGTCGGTATACAATTGTAAATAGTCTGTTAAATCACTTTCCGCATTAAATGCAAGAACTTTCTTCCCTTTTACTTTTCCGAACTCATCAACCAATTTCTTATCAATTTTTTCGGCGCCAAAAGTAATTGCATCTGCATAGGTAGCTCCACCTCTCAGTAATGCTACATTATTTGCATCTTTAAATGGCTCAAGTTCTTTATCCTTGATGATTGGATTAATCTTTGCCAGTTTAAGCAAATTACTTCCGACCTTTTCTTTAAAGCTATTGTTACCAAGTGTATAAATAACTTTGCTATGTGCAAATACAGGTTCTTTTTTATATGCTGTTTTCAGGAAGAGGGGAATTAATCCAGTCATCCATCCGCTACAATGAATAATGTCGGGAGGCCATCCAAACTTCTTTACTGTTTCCAGCGCTCCTTTACAGAAGAAAACGGTACGCAAGGCGTTATCGTCAAACCATTTTTCCTGCTCGTCATGAAATATGAATTTTCTTTTGAACAGGTCCTCATTATCAAGAAAATAAACCTGTAATCTTGCATTAGGAAGAGATGCCACTTTGATTTGCAGCGGAAAATCATCATTATCCACTGAAACATTGATACCCGATAATCGAACCACTTCATGAAGACGATGCCTTCTTTCGTTAATCACACCAAAACGGGGCATGATACAACGTACCTCAAAACCGTTATCATTCGATTTTATCGCCAATCGGTTTACAATTTCAGAGAACTCAGTCAACTCCAGGTAGGGTGACATTTCGTTGGCAATAAATAAAATTCTTTTCTTTGTCAGCATTATGATTCATGATTGGTTAAAAAACCGTTGATTTTCCCATGTTTATTGGGTTCAAGGGTACCTGATAAGGCGGGCAAAGTTAAGGTTTTTTTACCGGAAATGGCATTGAATGGCGCATTTAGCCCTTAAACTCAATAAATATGATCGTAATTAAGGATCCGCATTTGTTCAAAGACTGGTTGACTTTCAAAAGGATATCGCAGGCTCCCATTGGTTTTGTTCCCACAATGGGCGCCCTTCATCAAGGTCATATTGCCCTGATCCGGCAAGCCCGGGAAGAGTCGGGACTGGTGGTGTGCAGTATTTTTGTTAACCCAACTCAATTTAATGATCCAAAAGATTACAAGAAGTACCCGGTAACTGTCGAAGAGGACATTTATCAATTAGAAACCGCCGGCACCGATATTCTTTTCCTGCCCTCTGTTGAGGCCCTTTACCCCAACGGAACAAAGGATCTTGAACGATATGAACTTGGGTATCTCGAAAACGTATTAGAAGGTTATTACCGGCCAGGGCATTACCAGGGGGTATGCCAGGTGATGAGTAGATTGTTGAAAGCGGTAGAACCAGACCTACTTTTTATGGGTCAAAAAGATTATCAGCAATGCATGGTTGTAAACCGGCTGATACATTTGCTGCAAATGGGTACCAAGCTGGTAACTTGTCCTACTATCAGGGAAGCGGATGGACTGGCCATGAGTAGCCGGAACAAAAGATTGGATAAAGAACAAAGAGAAAACGCGACTGGCATTTACAAGGCTCTTAGTTTTATAAAAGCAAACATCGGAACCCGAAACACAACCACTTTAATTGAAGAAGCCTTTCAGCTATTGAAGAAATATAATTTTAAACCAGACTATGTAGCAATCGCCGATGCCGGTACGCTGGAGCTGATAAATGATTGGGATGGTGAAAAAAAACTAGTTGCGCTGATTGCGGCTTTTCAACAAGAGGTGCGGCTTATCGATAACCTCCTAATAAATTAGTTAAGATTCTATTTCAATAAACTTTTTTAGTTTGCATTCGTTTTAAACTATAAATAGTAAAGGGTAACTGGCTATGGAAATAGAAATTTTAAAATCGAAGATTCACCGTGCCGTAATTACGGAAGCTAATCTGAATTATGTTGGCAGTCTCACTCTTGACGAAGACCTGATGGACGCTGCTCATGTTATCGAGTACGAAAAAGTGCAGATTGTGAATGTAAATAATGGAACGCGGATCGAAACCTATCTTATAAAAGGCAAGCGCGGTTCAGGTGTTTGTTGCCTGAACGGACCCGCGGCCCGACAGGGTGCTGTTGGTGATATTGTTATTATAATTTCTTACGCAAGGTTGAATTTTGAGAAGGCAAAAGAATTTAAACCCTGGGTCGTTTTCCCCAAGGAAGGGAATATGCTTTAATATTGCAGTAACCTGCCTTCAATAATTTTACCGCTAAATATGCCGGATGAATAAAAAAGTTCTGAGTTTCTTACAATATTTCGTTTTCCTTGGACTTGGGATTTTTTTAGTATGGTGGTCGCTTCGCAAACAAACTCCAGAAGAATGGGAAGCAAATAAAAACGCGTTGCTTAATGCCCGTTATTGGCTTATTATACCCGTTGTTGTTGCGTTACTGGCAAGTCATTATAGTCGTGCAATTCGATGGAAAATTCTGATGGAGCCGTTAGGGTACAAACCACGAATTTCAAATACCTTTCTTGCCGTCCTTATTGGCTATATGGCCAACCTTGCTTTTCCCAGGCTTGGCGAGGTATTAAAATGTACGGTACTGGCACGTTATGAAAAAGTTCCAGCAGATAAGCTGGTAGGGACTATTGTCGCGGAACGGGTATTTGACCTGATATGCCTGGTAATTGTTATGTTACTTACTTTCTTCACCCAAACAGAGATTATTGGTGAATATTTATCAGCAAAAGTGTATGAAGTTTTCGGTTCAAAAACAGGAGGCATCTCCACTACAAAAGTGCTGATTAGTCTCTCAAGCATCGTAGTTTTTTTGTTGATTATTTGGTTCATAATTCGTAAGCTGGCACATATCTCAATAATTCAAAAAATAAAACAGCTTATCAAGGGAGTTTGGCATGGGTTAACCAGTGTACGGTACATTAAAAATAAAGGCTGGTTCATTTTCCATACTATTTTTATCTGGGCCATGTATCTTCTGAGTGTACGTATCGGCATGTTCGCATTGGCCGAAACATCGGGCTATGGTTTCAAACCCGCCTTATCAGTACTTTCAATAGGAAGTATTGCCATGATACTTGCCCCAAGTGGCATTGGTTTTTATCCAGTATTTGTGCAGGGAACAATGGTATTGTATGGACTTAGCGCACCGATTGGCCTTGCTTTCGGATTGATAATGTGGTCGGTTCAATTTTTCCAACAGCTCCTGAGTGGTTTTGTAGCTTTGCTACTGTTTCCTTCCTTCAATAAAAAAACTAAAGATGCGCAACCCGGGCTACCTTAATACAAAACTAATCGACCGTTCGGAGGCATTAAAAAGGATTGCACAATGGCGCACGCTTGGCAAAACAGTTTCTTTCACTAATGGTTGTTTTGACATTCTCCATCGCGGTCATATTTTCTCTTTATCACAGGCCGCGCAGGAAGCAGATTATTTAATAGTGGGATTGAATTCAGACTCCTCCACCAAAAGATTAAAGGGCAATGGCCGACCTGTGAATGATGAACAATCAAGGGCTTTATTATTATCGTCGTTGCTGATGGTGGACGCAGTAGTATTATTTGATGAAGATACTCCTCTCGAACTCATTAAAACTTTGCTGCCTGATGTGCTGGTGAAAGGCGGCGATTATACAGTAGAACAGATTGCAGGCTCCAAAGAAGTAATTGCAAATGGAGGAAAGGTTGTAATAAATCCGATTGTGGAAGGGTTTTCTACTACTGGGCTGATTGAAAAGATTAGTAAACTATGATTAATGATTTTTGAATTATGATTTGGGATTTCTTTAATGGTAGGAGCCTTTACAACCAATAAGCTTTACTAAAACATATTTGAATCGGAGAAATCGTAATTCCTAAATTACAAATCCGAAATTATCTTCTACCTACTCGCTCTATACCCATACATGCGCTCCACCTCCAAAACAATTTCCTCAATGGTTTTATCATCCCCCTGAGCATTGTAAGGTTGCTTCAAGCTACTGTTGAAAAAGAAAGCGACTGTTTGCCAGAAATGCGCGGAAAAACTGCCTTTATATTCTTCGATGAGGTTATAACAATTGTTGCCGGTTTGACGATTAATCAACTTCATTAATACTTTACCCTGATACACTGACAGATCCTTAAGCGGATCTGTGAACTCCTTCTTTAATTCCTTTTCCCTTGTTTTTATATATTCTTTTCTCTTGCTTTTTTCTTTGATGCCGGCTAGTTTGGAATTGATATCATTTATTATAAAACCCGCCCTGCGTGCATAGGGATAAGTGACATACACCGCATTGCGTAAACGGGTCCACTCCTTTCTTTTTTCTCTTAAATGTTTGGGATAAGGAGCCGATACCCATGCCCATTCCAGCATTTGTGTAGGGATCAGTTCGTTATCCTGGTAAACTTGTGCTGGTACCGGAATGGTATCATTTGGCCCTAATATAGGTTGTGGAATTCTTTTTAAAACCGAGTCGGGAATGGGTTGTGAAAAACAAGTATGCGCAACCAGCAAAAAAATCGCCAGTAAACCCTGCTTAATAATTATGGAAAAAGACCGGTTCATATGCACTCTCAAAATACAATTAATTCCTTATGAATTATACTGGCAGGACAACTA
>Ga0190271_10000612_pt1 | contig 18497 bp, 17 predicted proteins | sample Popmic356T_FD_133747 | JGI IMG/M metagenome (GOLD analysis project Ga0190271, IMG submission 133747) | Populus adjacent soil microbial communities from riparian zone of Weber River, Utah, USA - 356 T | ecosystem: Environmental > Terrestrial > Soil > Riparian zone | place: USA: Utah | collected...
ACGTCCTCGGCGTCCTCGCGCCGCGCCAGCAGACCGCGCAGATAGCGCAGCAACGAGCGCTGAAATCTCACGAACACACGCGTCACGAGCTCGGTCCGCGAATCGTCCGGAGCCGCCGCCTCACGCTGTTCACCCATGCGTCGCTGGGCCCTGCTAAACCGTGTCTGTCGGGTCACTCAATCTCCAATACGGTCGAGCGCCGAGCTTCCGCCACGCTCTCGCGCCGGTCGTGCTCGAGCCGGCTCCGATGCTACCGCTTGGTGCCGGAGGCGCGCACCCGCCCGCCGAATGCCGTGATACCGTGATCGCTCGTTCAGGGGACCGATCGCGAGATGAGCGCCGCACAGCACACGCCCGTCATGCAGCAGTACCACGCCATCAAGGCGCGGTTCCCCGACACGCTGCTGTTCTATCGCATGGGCGACTTCTACGAGCTCTTCTATGACGACGCACGGCGCACGGCCAAGCTCGTCGATATCGCGCTGACGCGCCGCGGCCAGTCCGGCGGGGAACCGATCCCGATGGCCGGCGTGCCCGTGCACTCGGCCGAGACGTATCTGGCGAAGCTCGTGCGGCTCGGCGAGTCCGTCGCGATCTGCGAGCAGATCGGCGATCCGGCCACGAGCAAAGGCCCCGTCGCGCGCGAGGTCGTGCGCATCCTCACGCCGGGCACGGTGACGGACGCCGCTCTGCTCGAGGACAAAGAGACGCGCCTGCTCGCGGCCGTGACGTTCACGCCGCGCATCGGGCTCGCATGGCTCGACCTCGCCGGCGGCCGCTTCAGCTTGACGGAGCTCGCGGACCTCGAATCGCTGCACGCGGAGATCGAGCGCTTGAAGCCCGCCGAGCTCTTGCTGCCCGAGGATCTCGATCCGCCGCCGTGGCTCGCGAGCCGCGCGGGCGCGCGCCGCCGGCCGCCGTGGCATTTCGACCCCGGCACCGGCAAGCGCCTGCTCTGCGAGCAGCTCGGCACGCTCGACCTTTCGGGCTTCGACGCCGAGGACGCGCCCGCCGGCGTCGGCGCCGCGGGCTGCCTCCTGCAGTACGCGAAGGACACGCAGCGCGCGGCGCTGCCGCACTTGCGCTCACTGGCGCGCGAGCGGCGCGAGGACGCCGTCATCCTCGACGCGCAAACACGCCGCAATTTGGAGATCGAGACGAGCTTGGGCAGCCGCGCGGAATACACGCTCGCGGGCCTCATGGACCGCTGCGCTACGGCGATGGGCAGCCGCCAGCTTCGGCGCTGGCTGAACCGGCCGATCCGCGACCACGCGGAGCTCAAGGGACGCCAGCAGGCCATCGACGTGCTCCAGACCACGGGCCCGGTCGAAGCGCTGCAGGCGGTGCTGAAGGAGATCGGCGATCTCGAGCGCATCCTCACGCGCATCGGCCTGCGCTCGGCGCGGCCGCGCGATCTTGGGCTTCTGCGCGACAGCCTCGCGCACCTGGCTGACCTGCGCCGCTTGGCGGTGCCGCTCGCGGCCGCGCGCCTGCAAACGCTCGCGGACCATTGCGGAGAGCACACCGCCGAGCAAGCGCTCCTGAAGCGCGCGCTCGTGGAGACGCCGCCCGTGCTGCTGCGCGACGGCGGCGTCATCGCGCCGGGCTACGACGCCGACTTGGACGAGCTGCGGCGCATCAGCACGAACGCCGATCAGTATCTCGAGGACCTCGAAGCGCGCGAGCGCACGCGGACCGGCATTGCGAACCTCAAAGTCGGCTACAACCGTGTGCACGGCTTCTACATCGAGCTCACGCGCGGCCAGGCCGCGGGCGCGCCGGCCGACTACATCCGTCGCCAGACGTTGAAGGGCGCCGAGCGCTACATCACGCCCGAGCTGAAGAGCTTCGAGGACAAAGTGCTGTCGGCGCGCGAGCGCTCGCTGTCGCGCGAGAAACAGCTCTACGACGAGCTGCTCGACCTGCTTGCTCGCGACCTCGCGGGATTGCAGCGCACGGCCGAGGCCGTCGGCGAGCTCGACACGCTGATCGACCTCGCCGAGCGCGCCCGCACGCTGAAGCTCGTGCTGCCGAGCCTCGTCGACGAGCCGCGGCTCGAATATCGCGGCGGCCGACATCTTGGCGTCGAGCAGTCGAGCGCCTCGCCGTTCGTGCCGAACGATCTCGCGCTGAACGAGCACGAGCGCATGCTGATCATCACGGGCCCGAACATGGGCGGCAAATCGACGTACATGCGCCAGACGGCGCTGATCGCGATCCTCGCGCACATCGGCAGCGCGGTGCCCGCGGAGTCCGCGACGATCGGTCCGATCGACCGCATCTTCACGCGCATCGGCGCCGCCGACGACCTCACGGGCGGGCGCTCGACGTTCATGGTCGAGATGACGGAGACGGCGAACATCTTGAACAGCGCCACTCGCGCGAGCCTCGTGCTCATGGACGAGGTCGGACGCGGCACGAGCACGTTCGATGGTCTGTCGCTCGCGTGGGCCGCGGCACGCCACATCGCGCAGCGCATCGGCGCGTTCACACTGTTTGCGACGCATTACTTCGAGCTGACGAGCTTGCCCGAGGAGGTGCCTGTGTGCCGCAACGTGCACCTCGACGCGACGGAGCACGGCCGCGAGCTGATCTTCTTGCACAGCGTGAAGCCGGGGCCCGCGAGCCAGAGCTACGGGCTGCACGTCGCCGAGCTCGCCGGCGTGCCGCGCGACGTCGTCGACCGCGCGCGCGAGTACCTGCGCCGCCTCGAGAAGCACCAACGAGCATTGCTACCCGCGAGCCCGCAGTCCGAGCTCAGCTTCGAGCCGAAGCCCGTTCCGGAGACGTCGCCCGCGCAACGCCGCGTGCTCGAGCGGCTAGCGGCCCTCGACGTCGACGCCCTGACGCCGCGCGCGGCGTTGGACCTCGCCTACGAGCTTGCACAGGCGCTCAAACCGCGCGAGTAGATGCTTACGCAGCGCACGTAACGGTGCGCTGCTGCCAGGCGTGGAGACAGCGCCGCAGCTGGCTCCGAGGTCCAGGTACCGTTAGACACGTCACAGTCGCAGCGACCTCGGCGACAGTGGCCTCATCATAACTATCGGCGTAGCTGGCAAGCTCACGACCGCCATGGACGGCGGGAGTGCCGCAAACGCAGGAGCAATTTGCGGCCGTCCGGCCCCCGCGCGGCCCCGCCGCCCGGTCCGCTCGACGCGGGTTGTCGCTACTCGGAGGGTGCTACGTGGTTTTGCCCATGACGACCCGACGCGTTGACGCCCCGGCGCTCTCTGAAGCGCGCCTGCTCGCCGAATTGACGATACGTCTGCACGACGGCCCGTTGTGCTCGATGGCCACCGTGTACCGGGAGGCGGCAGCGCTCGCACTCGCGAGCGAAGCGGGCAAAACGTTCGACGTGACGCGTCTCGCGCAGCTGGCGCAGATTGCCCAAGGCGCGCTCGTGCGGTTTCAAGCTTTCACGGGCGATCTGAACAAGCTCGTCGGCGAGCTCGCGGCGCGGCCATCCGCAGCCGACCGCAGTCGGGATGTCGCGCGTCCCTTCGAGCACTAGTGGTCGTGCCGGCCGCGTCGGCCGCCGATCAATATTTGTAGGTCAGGTACGCCATGCCGTAGACGAACGTGTCGTCGCGGCCGGACGACTGCACGACGGCGTCGCCGGGCTCCGCGACCGCGACGACGAAGCTGACGGTGAAGTTGTCGATGCTCCAGTCCATGTACCAGTCGAGCTCGCGCGCGACGTCGTCGGACGTGACGCCCAACGACGCGGGCTCGTCCGCCAGAAAGGCATAGAGCATGAGCCCTGTCGCGATGCCCGCGCGCGGCGTCACGTGCACGCGGAGCTGGTGCGAGATCAAGTTCGAGTTCGAGACGAAGTACTCGCCCGCGATCTCGCCCTGCCACCACGCGCCCCAGTCGTAGAAGCCCGTGAACAAGCCGTCGAAGGCTTCGTTCGCCGCGGTGCCGGGATCGTCGCCTTCGAAAACTGCGTAGCGGTACGAAATCCTCGGCATCCAGCCGCTTTCGAACTGGTAGCCCGCGAGCGCGTTCCAAGCCGTCGAGTCGAGCGCGGCGCCGTTGTCCTCGAGCGCGTACTCGAGCTCGAGCGTGAACGCCTTGTTCGCGAGCGGCGCCGTGAACGCGCGCAGATTGTAGACGTCGAGACCGTCGCGTTGCGGCGCCTCGGCGGGATTCGCGTCCCAGCTCATGTAGGTCGCGCCGAGGGTCGTGTCCGCGCCGATCGTGTACTCATAGTTGAGGCCCCAGAGCTCGCTGCCGGAATCGGCTTCCGGCAAATCGTCCTTGTCGAGGACGAAGCCCTCCACCGTGTGATTGCCGGGCCTGAACCGGCCGATCGCGGCGAGCTCGAACGCCTTGCGCGCGTTGGTCCAGTAGCCGCCGCGCGTGCCGCCCTCGGCCGTGCCGTCCCAGAGCAGCAGGCCGTGCCCGAGCGGGTACTGCGCGCGGCCGAGCGTGAAGTCGAGAACGTTCTCGCCGAGGCCGAGGAGGTTTCCCGAGCGCCACCCGACATAGAGATCCTCGACGCCGAACGACGATGCGTCTTCGCCGACGAGCGACGGCGCCGCGCCGTAGGTGCGTTCGCCGACGGCACTCAAGCCCCCGTAGAACTGGGCGGAGCTTGCCGTCGTGTACGCCGCGGTGAGCGCCGGCTTGACGAACCCTTCGAGCCAATCGTCCGTGAGATTGCCCGACGGCTGCTCGGGCTTCGGATTCGTATACAGAGAGTCCGCGAAACTGAAGTAGCCCATCCCGGCGTCGAAATCGAATTTCCACTCGACACCTTTCCCCGGCAAACCAAGCGACGGTGGCGTCGCGGGATCCGCTACCTGCGCGCCGACCGGTGCAACCGCAAGGCCGAACGCCGCGGCGACAGCGAGCACGGGCAACGGCTGCATACCGAATCTCCTCCTGGGTCTGCTCTGGAGCTTCACTGCTTCTTGGTCACGGCGCTAGAGTGAGGGTTAACCTTCGAACAGCGAGGCGTGGATGTTCGTCGTCGAGCTCATCTACAAAGCGGATCTCGCCGAGATCGATGGGCGAATGCGCGCCCACATGGCGTTCTTGAAAAAACATTACGCCGAGGGCCGGTTCCTCGTCTCGGGCCGCAAGATACCGCGCGAGGGCGGCATCATCCTGGCACTCGGCAAGAGCCGCGACGAGATCGAAGCGATCATGCGCGAGGACCCCTTCTGCAAGCACGGGTTAGCCGAATTCAGGGTCATTGAGTTTCGCGCGAGCCAACGAGCGGCCGACATGCCGAAACGCATCGAGGAAAGCTGAGCGAGTGCAGTGAGCTCACGCAGCATCGAGGACAACTCGGCCATTCAGACGATCTGGGACGTCGTCGCGCAGATACCGCGCGGCACGGTTGCGACGTATGGCGACGTCGCGCGCGCAGCAGGGCTACCGGGCCGTGCCCGTCAAGCGGGTTATGCGCTGAAGCACACCCCGGAGGGCCTACACCTGCCGTGGCATCGCGTCGTCGGCGCCGGTGGCAAGATCGTGTTCCCGCCGGGTTCGAGCGCGTTCCGCGAGCAAGCACGCCGGCTCCGCGCCGAGGGCATCAAGGTCACGAACGGGCGCGTTTCGCGCTCGGCGCTACACTCCGAGCGACTGCGCGGCGACTGAGGCGCTAGGGCGCCGGCACGATCGCGATACGATTGCCGCGAAACGAGCCGACCCAGAACTTGTCACCGACCTCGACGAGCGCCGTGCCCGCGCCGAACTCCGGCGTGTCGGGCTGCGTGACGACGTCTCGGACCGCGAGCGTGCGCGGATCGACCTTGACGGCCTTCCAGCTCCCGCCGGCCTGACCGACGGCGAACAACGAGCCGTCGCGCGCCCAGTGAATGTTGTCGACGCGGAAGCCGAGCGGGATCTCGTCGCGCGTGGGCGGCGTCTTACCGCGCGAGAGGCGGAAGAACGACTGGCTGCCCCACGCCGCCACATACAGCGTGTTGCCGTCGTCGGAGAGCTCGACGCCGTTCGCGCCGGCCGCCTCGCTGCCCGGGATCTTCTCCCAGCCTGACGCGGTGTGCCACTCCCAAATCTCGCCGTTACGCTCGCCGCCGAGCATGCGCTGCGTCGCCTCGCGCGTGCTATCGCGCGGCAGGAAGTTCGTCGTGATGAAGCCGCCATCGGGCAAGCCTCGCACGGAGTTGAGCCCGATCGGCTCGGGCGCCACGACGCAGCCGAGCCACGTGACGGCGGGCGTCGCGCGCGTCGTGTCGACGTCGAACACCTCGATCGACTCGCGCGCGCCATGGCCCACGACGAACAGCTTGTGCACAGGGCCGTTGCCGGGCGCCACGTAGACGCCGTGCGTCGTGAACTGAGCGCCGCCCGCGCCGGGCGGCCCCGGGCAATCAGGATAGGTTTTCGTGTCGGGGCGATTCACTGCAGACGAAGACGGATACGCGGTGTGCGACGCGCGATCGCTGGCGCGAATCAACACGACGCCGCCCGTGCCGGAATAGGCGCCGGCCACAACCCACTGGGCCCCGAGCGCCACGAGATCCTCGGGCGCCTGCTGGCCGCAGATCGCCACGTCGGACGGCGTGCACGGCGGCGGAGGCGGGCTGGGCGGCGGTTGCGCGACGAGCGGCAGCGATACAACGACGACGAGCACGGCGAAGGACGCAACGGACGCTTTCACGAAGACCCCCTTTCCAATGCGGCGCGAGTCACCGTAGAGCCAACGACTCGACCGGTCAACTGCAAGGCCGGAAGCGTGACGCGCCAATGCGGGCATTGGACCAAGGACCGATTTAGGCGCCAACCCGCCCGTGGCTCGATGCTTTCACGCCAAGGAAAGGACTCTTTAATCATGCGCCAGGCAAGACGGTCCGCGACGTTCGTGCTGCTCACGGCGTTGGCCTCCATCGGCCATGCCCAGACCGAGAACGATCTCGCGAAGCAGCTCGCGAATCCGATCGCGAGCCTCATCAGCATGCCGTTCCAGAGCAATTTCGATTTCGACGTCGGCGACGACGACGGCTTCCGGTACACGCTGAACACCCAGCCCGTGATCCCGTTTGCCATCAGCGACCGGTGGAACCTCATCTCGCGCACGATCCTGCCAATCACCTACCAGGCCGGCGTCCTGCCCGGCATGGGAGACCAGTTCGGGCTCGGCGACACCGTGCAGAGCCTGTTCTTCTCGCCGCGGGAAGTCGGCCCTGGCGGGTGGATCTGGGGCGTCGGGCCCGTGTTCCTGCTGCCGACGGCGACCGACGACTTGCTCGGGTCAGACAAATGGGGCGCCGGGCCGACGGGAGTGGTGCTGAAGCAGCAAGGTCCATGGACCTATGGGCTGCTTGCGAACTACATCGACACCGTCGGCGGCGACGACGATCGGCCGGACGTGAGATCGACGTTTCTACAGCCGTTCTTGAGCCGGATCGAAGGCTCGATCACCTATACCGCCAACTTCGAGGGTACTTTCGATCACGAGGCCGACCAATGGACGCTGCCGCTCCATCTCACGGTCAGCAAGGTCATGCGAATCGGGACGCAGCTCGTGAGCTTCGGGGGCGGCCTGAGGATCTTCACGGATCGGCCGGATAACGCGCCCCGCTGGGGTATTCGGGCCAACGTCACGCTGCTGTATCCACGGTGAGCGGACTGCGTCCGCCCTGCGGCGGGCGGATCCGGCCCCGCATGAGGCGAAAGTCCGATAGTCTTGCACGCAGCGTCAGTGGCGAAATCAGACCTATGAGACCTATGAACCGAACAACCGTTGCCCGCCTCGCCCTCCTCTCGATCGTCACCTGTGTTGCGCAATGGCTGCCGCTCGCGGCCGATGCACAGCCTGCAGGGGAGAAACGCGCCAGCATCATGCTCGGCGCGTTCATCACGGACCGCGAGTCCACCACGCGGCTCGACTCCGACTTCGGCGACGGGACCGATATCAACCTCGAGGACGATCTCGGCCTCGAGTCCTCGACGAACGTGGCGCGCCTCGGCGGCTACGTCTGGCTCGGCGAGAGGCACCGCCTCGACGGCGCGTACTTCGATATGTCGCGTTCAGCGTCGTTTCCCATCGACGAGACCATCGAGTTCGGCGACGAGACGTTCACCATCAACACCGTCATCGAAACCGAGTCCGACCTGACGATCATCAAGGCCGACTACACCTTCGCCATCGTGGCGCGCGATCGCGGCTGGTTCGGCGTGACCGGCGGTCTCTACGTCGCCGAGACCAGCCTGTCCCTGAGCCAAGCCACGCTCGGCCGGGCCGAGAGCGAGGACGTCACGGCGCCGCTGCCGGTGTTCGGCGTTCGCGGCGACTACGCGATCACCGACCGCATTACGCTGCGCGGCGCCGTGCAGCTGTTTGCGTTCGAGGCCGAAGACGTTGACGGCCGCTTCTCGGACTTCTACATCGGCGCCGACTACGGCTTCGGCGAGCGAATGGCCGTAGGCCTCGCCTACAACCGCGTATCGATGAACCTCGGCGCCGTCGAAGACCGCGGGTTTGACGCTCGCCTCGACTGGGGCTACGACGGCTTGTTGCTGTATTTCAAGCTGGATCTCGGCTCGAGCAATTAGCCCTCGCCGCCCAACGCAACCGAGCTCCCGATCAATGGAAGCCAACGCACCCCAAGCCGGCGGCCACCGTTTCAACGTGGAGGCGACGGCGAACACTCACTTCGCGTGGATTCGCACTCGCTTGGCGCTCGAGCGCACGATGATGGCGTGGGTGCGCACGGCGACCGCGCTGATCGGCTTCGGTTTCACGATCGTGCAGTTCTTCGAGCGGCTGAACAACATCGAGGGCGTGGATCCGGCGATACGCCCGTTCGCAGCGCGTTACGTAGGGCTCGTGTTGATCGCGGCCGGAATCGTCGCGCTCCTCGTGTCGGCGTACCAATATCGCGCGACGCTCCGCTACCTGTGGGAGGGTGAGTACGCCGCGATCGCCGGCATCGGCAAGGCTCCGGGCAGCACGCCCGTGTACGCGATCGCGATCGGCCTGATCCTCATCGGCGTGTTCGCCTTTCTGGCCGTTCTGGTGCGCGCAGTCTGACCCAGCCCGAAAGAGATCGATCCATGCGCGAAGCCCAACCGAAGACGCACGCCGACGCCAATCTGTGCTGGGTTCCAGCCGCGACGTTTCGCATGGGATCGGACCACCACTACCCCGAGGAAGCGCCCTCGCACGTCGTGACGGTCGACGGCTTCTGGATGGACCGCTACACCGTCACGAATCGCGAGTTCGAGCGGTTCGTCCGAGCGACGGGCTACGTCACGCTGGCCGAGCGCCCCGTGGACCCCGCGCTCTATCCCGGTGCACAGCCGGAGCTCCTCGTGCCCTCGTCGGTCCTCTTCGTGAAGCCGGCGGGGCCCGTGGACCTGCGCAACGCCTACAACTGGTGGCAGTACATCGCGGGCACGGATTGGCGGCATCCACACGGGCCGCGAACGTCGCTTCAAGGCCTGTGGGATCACCCCGTCGTCCATGTCGCGTTCGAGGATGCGGCCGCCTATGCGAAATGGGCCGGCAAGGAGCTGCCGACCGAAGCGGAATGGGAGCTCGCTGCCAGAGGCGGTCTCGAGGCCGCCGAGTTCGTCTGGGGCGAAGAGCTCGCGCCCAACGGCCAATGGCAGGCCAACACCTGGCAGGGCGAATTCCCTTGGCAGAACGCCAAGGAAGACGGTTACGAATGGACGGCGCCCGTCGGATCGTTTCCGCCGAACGGCTATGGGTTGCACGAGATGGCCGGCAACGTCTGGGAATGGACGACGGATTGGTACCGGAGCAACCACGAGGGCGCGGAGTCGGCGTGTTGCGCCCCGACTAATCCGAGAGGCGGCAAGCTCGAGGACAGCTTCGATCCGCGCGAGCCGATCAAGATTCCGCGCAAGGTCATGAAGGGCGGCTCGTACCTGTGCGCGCCGAACTATTGCCGCCGCTATCGGCCCGCCGCTCGCATGGCGCAGCCCATCGACACGTCCACGTGCCATTTGGGCTTCCGCTGCATCGTGCGTTCCGCGGGGCCGGATCAAGCTTGAACGACCCGATCGAGAAACGCTGAATGGAAGAGCTGCTGACGGTCATCGCGAATCATGTCGCGCTCGGGCTCGAAACCCTGGCGGTCCTGGTCGTGGCATTCGGAGCCGTCCACGCGCTCATCGCAATCGTCGTGGCTCTAGTGCGCGGGCAGCGCCGCACGCATTGGGGCCGGCCCATCTGGACCGATTTCGGCAGCTGGCTGCTCGGAGCCCTGCAATTCGCACTGGCCGCCGACATCGTGCGCAGCACGATCGCGCCGTCCTGGGAACAAATAGCCGAATTGGCGGCGATCGCCGCGATTCGGACCTTCCTGAGCTACTTCCTCGAACGAGACCTCAGGGAGGTGCGGCGGCAGGCGGCGGAGGAGCCTGCGGCATGAACGGCCTCGCTCAGAACTTGTAGCCGAGCGACGTGACGATACCGTAGTCGGTCGTTTCCCCTGCCGACGGCGGATCGCTGTCGTAGCTCTCGTAGAACGAGATATCGAAGAACAGATCGCTGATGATCTCGCGCCTCAGGCTGACGTCCAGCGTCCCGCGGCGCCGGCCCGACTCCGTGAGGCTGGGATACAGATAGGCCGTCGAGGCCAGACTCACCTCCGGATCGTTGAAACGAAAAATTCGCCAGCTCGCGCCGAGCACGCCTTCGATACTTTGCTGGCTGTCGTCCGCATCCAGGCTTTCGGCTTCGTCGTTGGTCCACTCCTGGTTGGCCACCGCGCCCACGAACAACATGAACTCGCTGTCCTGATCCTGCGCGAAGTAGCGCGCGAGGCCTCCGCCCGTCGTGAGACGCGCATCGATGCCGAGCTCGTCGTTGCGCTCGAGCGAGTTCAGCAGCATCAGGAATGACGGCCGTTCGCGCTGGAATTGCACGGTCGAAGTGAGGTTCTCGCGCGCGCTCGGCTCGGTGTCGGGGCTCGATGTTTCATACGCGCTGATGTCGAGCGTCGCTTTGAGCTGCTCGGCCTGATACTGCGAGCTCATGGTGATGCTGCTGGTACGAATGCCCGTCGACTTGGTGTAGTTGAAGCCCACGGACATGGAGCCCGAAACCCGCTGCCAGAACCCGGTTTCCAGCTCCGTTACACGCACGACGGACGACAGCGGCACGGACTGCGGGCCCACCTCGTCTCGGATCACGAGCTCTTGGCCGTCTTCCGAAGTGGCGATGATCCCGGCGTACTGCCGCCCCCCGGCCCGCTGAACGTCGAACACGTACTGGCTATCGATCGAGGCAATCGCGCTCCATTCGATGCTGATAGTTCCCATGTCGTCGGTGTCGAGCCGCAACAGGCCGTACTCGAGCTCCTGGATTTCCCCGGTGACACGGTCGCCGTTCTTGAGGACGATGACGTCGGTCTTGCCACGTTGGGCATTCGCGGGGCCAATGCTGAGCACCGACAGTGCCACGAGCAGTCCACCGAACAGGGCGGTTCGCAAACCTTTCATCGCATTCCTCCAACGCAAAGCAGCGCGCCGACCCGATCAGCCGCGCGTCTAAGATACTGGAAGGGCGGGACTACTGGTCGATCAGCGGGATCTGCTCGGCGATGCTCAGGTTCTGCACGGCGTCCAGCTTGCGCTCGATCTGAAAGAACCGCGCCACGCGAGCAGGCGACAAGATCTTCTTGAAACGCTTCGCGTACTTCTTCTTCAGGCTGAGCTGGTCGGCATCGACGTCGAAGGCTTCAGCGAGCAGCGTTTCCGCGCGCTCGTCGCCGACGTCGGGATACGCCGCGGCATAGTCCGTGATGACTTTCACGGTGCGATCGTTGATCACGGTTCTTTCCGCTTCGTATTCGTTGTAGAGCGACCAGAATGCCTGGCTCTCGGTGGGTGCGAGCTGCATGGCCTGCTCGACGGCGGCCTTGCGCTCGATGCGCACGAGCGAACGCACCATCTCGATCTCGTCGCTGACATCCGCGAATTGCGGATTGACCTGGGCGAAAGCGGGATAAGCGAGCGCCAGCAAGAACACGGCACAAATCGATCGGGTCACGGAAGCCTCCTGACGCTATGGGTCGTAGCGAGCATGATCGCGACCGGCCCCGCCGACCGGCCATTGGACCTAGGTCCGAGCCGCGTCGCCGTCCCGCCTTGGCACGGAATAGGCCCAAAGGTGAATCCCTCCGCGCGGCGCCGCTGCGTATAACTGCCCTGGAATCGTGGTCGCGCGGCTGCCCGCCGGCGCGGAAAAACGAAGGAGCCCCCATTGAGAGACCTGATCATCGACGGACTCAAGATCGTTGCGCCTCTATCGGTGGCGCTGATCGTGTTCGCCGAAGCGCTGGGCATTGCACCCAAACAGGTCGTTGCATTTTTCAAGGACCGGCCCCTCGTGATGCTGCGAGCGCTCGTCGCGACCTTGATTCTCGTCCCCGCGGCGGCGTTGGGCCTCATTCTGCTGCTCGAGCCCGCGCCCGCCGTCGGGGTCGCGCTCGCGATCCTCGTGGCCTGCCCTCCGGCACCGTTGATGATCAAATCGGCGACCAAGACCGGTGGAGGCGACGCGGCGTTCATCGCGAGCCTGCACCTCTCGTTGGCGGCGCTCGCCGTCGTCACGGTTCCGGCCGTCTTGAACGTGCTCGCGGTTCCGCTGGGTTTCAGCGCCAGCGTCGATCCCGCCTCGCTGCTTTCGATATTGGCCAAGTCGATCCTCCTGCCGATCGGCTTGGGATTGACCGTGCGCGCGTTGTTTCCCGCGTGGGCCGAAGCGTTCGCCGCGCTGCTCGGCAAAGTCGGTTCCGTCGGGTTACTCGTCGTCTTGATAGCCATCTTGGCCGCTCTCTATCCCGCGCTGCTGAACATGGACGCGTGGTCCTATGCGGTGATCGCCGTGGTGAGCGTCGCAGGCCTCGCGATCGGTCACCTGCTTGGGCCGCAGAACGGCGAGGAAAAGACCGTCCTCGCCGTCGAGTGTGCCGTCCGTCATCCAGGTTTGGCCATCGCGATCGGGGCCACGAACTTCACGTCGCAGCGAGCGTTGGAGGTGTTGCTGCCGTGCGTCCTCACGTTCATCGTCATCGCGACGGCCTACCTCGTCTGGCGAGGCCGAAGCGCGCAGCGACCGGCCGCAACGTAACGCCTAGTTGGGTTGACCGGCCCTCTGCTCGTCGCGCGCGAGCGTCTCGGCGATCTTCGAACGGATGACGTCGAAAAACGGATTGCTGCGCAGCCGCGAGAAAGCGCCGAGCGAGAGCACGAGCGCGCCGCTCTCGCCGCGCACGGCAACCGCACCGAGATTGAACGGCGGCTTCGTGCCCGGCGGCAACGCGATGCCGTACACGGGGTCGTCGGCCGGGAACGGCAGCGAGACGTGGCCTAGCGAGAACACGCCGCTCGGCCATTCGAGCCCGAGATCCGCTTTGGCGACCTCGGCGGCGCCCGCGGCGCGCGTGTAGGCGGCGATCGCGCGCGTATCCGGGGCGCTGCTGCCGACGAGCGTCACGCGAAACGGCAGATCCGTCGCGTTCCGGAGATTCTCGAGAACTTCGAGCGGCCCGGGGGCAATCAATCCTTGCATGGCGTCGATGCGATTCACGTCGAACACGACGAGCTCGTGATCGGCCGGCGGCAAGAGCACGAGCAAGCCGCGCACGACTTCGCGGGCCGTAATCGTCGAGTCCACGATCGACTGGAACACCACGACACGCGGCATCGCGGCGAGTCGGCCGCGCTGCCCGGCGTCTTCGAGGGCGTCGCGCAGCACGCCCGTCAGCGTGTGGATCTGATTTCCGGCGTTGACGGTGAATGAGTTGTACTTGTACGGATCGTATTCCGGGAACACGTCGATCCAGCGCGACTTTTCGAACGCGGGGATGAACGCGAGCCCCGAGATCACGTTCGTGAGCACCGCGAACGGCGAGATGCCGATCGCGGCGGAGACGAGATAGAGCCCTTGCGGCTTCGGCAGCTCGGGGTCGTCGAGCGAGCGCACCGAATAGAGCGACGCCAGCGCGGCGCCCGTCGAGTGTCCGCCGATGTAGAAGGGCTTACCGCTGCCGCCGCGCGCGGCCGCGTATTTCGCGGCGGCGACGACTGCCGCATACCAGTCTTCCCACCGCACGTCGCGCAGCCCCGAAGGCAACGTGCCATGACCCGGAAGGCGCAGCGCGACCACGTAGTAGCCGCGGCTCTGAAAGACTTCCCCGATAGCACGCATGCTGTAAGGGGAATCGCTGAGGCCATGCATCAGCAACACCGAGCCCCGGGGCTCGCCGGCCGGAACGAGCTCGAAGCTGCGGTTGTAGGGCGTGTCGAGCGCGAGCTTGGCGACGACGCTCTGCGGGTTGTAGCGGCCGAGCGCGAACGTGTCGGCTTCCGGACCGGCGTAGATCCGCTCGCGCAACTCCGCGAACAGCCGCTCCTCTTGCTGCCGGTACGCTTCGAACGATTCGAAGGCGGCCGGGTGATCGCGGCCCGCTTCCTCGCGCAACACGATTCTGTGCCACGCATGCAGCTCCGGTAACCGGACTCGTGCCTGCACGGCGTAGACGAGCACGGTCGTGGCGAGCACGGTGACGGCCACCGTCGCGAGGTACAGCAGCGGTCTGACCAGCCACCGTCGTACGTGCATCGTTCGAAACTCCGGCTGCCCGCTAATCGAACATGAATCCGACGGTCGCCCCGAAGAAGGTCGTATCGAGCACGAACGGAATTCCGCGGACGGAGCTCTCTTCGTAGTCGATGTCGAGCAGCTTGAACCCGGCCACGAAGGCGTTGCCGCGCTCGAGCTCGCGAGCGAAGTCCATCTGAAAGCCGATGGCGAGATCGGAGCCGCCGACGCCGAGGTTGGCGCGCGTCGTCAGCGTCCAGCTAGACCCAAGCTCACGCGTTCTGCGAACGCCGCCGAACACGTCGGTCCAGCTGTCGCTCCGCACGACGCCGGCCGCGAGTGCCGGATCGATCTCGATGTCGAAGTCCCAATAGCGCAACCCGACCTCGAGGCCGTAGGTGTCCGAATCGCGTGCGTAACCGAGCTCGATGATCGTCGTGTCGACCTCTGCTTCGGCTACTCCGCCGATCGTTGCGATCTCTTCTTCCGGCTCCAGCGCGAGCCAGACGAGATCGCCGAATACGATGTGGTTGTCGCTTTGTGCCTCGACGTGCATCAGCGCAGCGCCCGACAGCACGTTGACGAGATCGGAGAACTCGACGTCGACATCGCGGGCGACGGGACCGAGGGCAATGTCACCGCCGATGCTGGCCCCCCAAAGATACGGTGTGACGCGCCAGTCCACGCCTTGGGCCGATGCGGATGACGCGGCGAGCGCCACCATGACGAACGTGAATCGCAATTTCATCGGAATCCTTGTGCGCACGGCTATTGAACCGTTATTGCTTCGCTGACCGGGTCAAACGCCGCGCCCATTAGTCCCGGCGGCGTCTTCTGCCACTGATAACCCGCGCGCCCGAGCCGGTAGCCATAGTCGTACAGCGACTTCATGTACGCGGTTTCGAATTGCTGGTGCTCACCCTCGTAAACGAAGTCCGCGCCAATGTACGCGAGATTGAAGTCGAGCTTGTCTTGCCGTGTGGTCGCGTAGATGCGGTAAAGGTCTCCGAACCCCTGCGTCGTGATCAACGAATCGATCGCCCGCGCCGCGATATTGATCGTTCGCCTCTCGACCGGAGAATAGGTCGGGGCGAGCGAAGCGTTGCGGAGCACGTAGACGCGGCCGCTGCGCACCATCCCCTCGCCCATCCGCGCCGCGACTTGCCCCATCGACGGCGGGTAGATGAACACTTGCGCCGAAGCGCCGCCGTCGACGTGCATCTCCTGATACCGTTTGCCGTCGACTTCCACATCGACGAGCGTCGGCGGGAACGCCCCGGGAATCGCCGCCGACGCGAGCAGGATCGACCGGAGGAGCTTGAGCGCATCGCTCGAGCCGCTCGCGGCAATGTTGCCGACGTTCCAGATCACGGGTTGGCGAGCGTCGAGAGCCGTGGTGCCGATCAGCAGAATCCGGCCCTTCTCGTGCTCGGCGGCAATCGCCGCGAGCAGGCGCTCGTCGACATATTTAGAGATCAGCGTCCAAAGCGGCTCGTTGTCGGCCATGCCATCGTTTTGGATTGCCGCAATGATGCTCCTCGGGCGTGCGACATCCTCGGGCGAAAGCGTCGTATAGACCTCCTCGAGCACCTTGTCGTACTCGGGGCCGAGAAAAGCAAACGGTGCGATCAACGCGCCGGTGCTGACGCCCGTGACGAGCTTGAACGTCGGCCGGGTACCCGAGGCCGTCCAACCGTTCAACAAGCCGGCGCCGAACGCGCCCTTGTCGCCGCCGCCGGAGATTGCCAGCAGCTCGAGCGGCGGGAGCTCCCCAGCCCGCCCCGACTGGGAGAGAAACGCTTCCTCGCGTTGCCGCGCCGCGAGCGCGTCGCGCACGAGCGACTCGACATCCGAGAGCACGAAGTAGCGAGCGTTCGGGATGCCGGGCACGACAGCGCGCGCCGTGAGCTCAAACGGCACGGCGTCGAGCCGTAGGGGCACTTGGAGAGTCTGCTGCGCGGCGAACGCGAGAAGCGCGACCGCAGCAACGATGACACCCCCGATCACGAGTCTTTTTCTTGTCATTTTTAGCCTTTCCGGCGGGTCGCGGGAGCCAGAGCATAACTGGGAAGGACCACTCCGATATAGGCTGAAGGGCGTAGTACGGCGCTCACTGCACCTCGTCGAACAGCGACCCCTCGCTGATCGGCCGGCCGAGCGTGAACTGCACCTGCCACTCGCCGCCCTCCACGTAGCCGACCGAGAACAGGAAGGGGCCGACCGGCGTTCGACCGCCGACGGAGCCCGACAATCCGTAGAGGACCTCCGGCTCGAGCCCGTCGAACCTCTTGCGCATCTCACCCACCTGCGCGCGGACGCCAGCGTAAAGCGCCTGGCCGGAAAGCGGCGAGATATCGACGAGCTGCCACGAGTACCGCGCGGCCATCGACCAATAGCTGCTGCCGCGAAGCTCGCCCGGCCGCAAGCCCGGGAACGTGCGGACGCCGCCGAGCGTGAACAGCTCGGTGACGGGCAGCTCACCGCTCAGCACGTCGGCCCCGGCGACGGCGACGCTCAGGGAGTTGTCGCCGCGGACGCCGAACGCTTGCATCCAGAGCATCTCCGCGAGGCTGTAGTCGAACTCGCCGCCCAGCGAAGCGGCGGAATCCACGTAGCGAGAAGTTATGAACGCGCCCTTGGTCGGCAGCGCGACGGAGTTCCGTGTGTCGAAAAACGCTCTGAGTTGGTACGACGTGTCCGTCGTGCGCTCGAGCTCCGGCAGCGCGGGAACTCCAGTGTCGACCGTGGCCTCGTGCCAGCCGTTGCGCAGCCCGAGTCGCAGTTGCGTGGTCGTGCCGAAGTTCACACCGAGGTCGGCCTGCGCATACCGCTCGCGCAATTCGTAACGCGCAACACGGTCGCGGTCCAGATAGATGTCTTCGATCCTCTCTTGGGAAAACAGGATCGGTTGCACGAAAAATCGCTGGCGCACGTCGAGCGGCTGGTAAAAGGCGGATTCCAGAAGCGACTGTCGACCGATCTGCAGAGCGTTGTGCCATTGCCCGCCGCGCGAGTTCATCCAGGTGCGGTCGTGATCGAGCCGCAAGATCGCGAACAAGTCGCCGCCTTCGTACGTGGCCAAGCCGAGATCGAACCGGAAGAAGTTGGGCCCCCAGCCCTTCTCGGTCGGCGCGATCTCGAGCACGCGCGCGCCGGCCGGTCCCGTGAGCGTGTAGTCGACGGCCTCGAAGTCCCCGAGCGCATAGACGCGCTCGGTGTCCTCCGCGATAGCCTCGGCCGTCATGGTCGCGCCGGGAGCGGAGTTCTCGAGCTGCGCGCGCACGTACTCGGGGTTCACGCGCTGCGTGCCGACGATTCGGATCTCGGCGAGCTCGGTCTCCGGAGGCTGAGTCCGGCTCAAGCTGTCGACCCAGGCGCGGTATTCGGCCTCCGGAACGGAGTAGCGGCCGAGCTCAACGCGCATGCCGTCCGCGGCGCGGCGGCCGAGCTCGACGGCTTCGGGGATGCGCGTGAAGTCACTCGTCCCGATGTCGCCCATCGGCACGTCGATGGCGACGTCGCGCGGCGTCAAGCTCGCCATCTGCAGGCGCTCGTTCGCGCCGATCATGACGTCGATGGAACGCCCTATGAGGCTCAGCGCCGACGTAAGCCCCTCCGCCTCGGCCGGAGGCGACGACATCCAGACCGCGATCACGACGTCCGCGCAGAGCTCGCGGCCGATGTCGACCGGCAGGTTGCGCATCATGCCGCCGTCCGAGAGCACCTTGCCGTCGAGCGTCACGGGCGAGAAGACGCCCGGCAACGCCATGCTCGCGCGCATGGCCTCCGAGAGGTCGCCGCTGTCGAGGATCACGACCTCGCCCGCGACCATGTCGGTCGCGACGGCGCGAAACGGAATCGGCAGATTGTCGAAATCGCTCGTGTAGCGGAACGGGGCGACGAGCGTGCGGACGAACTGCTCGATCTCCTGTGTGACGATGAGCCC